>JACCDW010598135.1_pt1 | contig 13161 bp, 12 predicted proteins | sample 7449781 | NCBI WGS metagenome assembly JACCDW01 (sample SAMN15323449, study PRJNA562643) | freshwater metagenome | isolation source: river surface water | place: USA:Blue River Watershed | collected 2017-08-18 | reverse complement strand
GTTGCCATCTCTTATTTGCTAGACCGATAGGAATTGATTGTAGTTTATCGTGTACTGTGTTTATATTTTGACCATACCATTTTATTAAATAATAATTATTAAGTATTGATAGATATTTATTATCTATACATAGATCACTATTATGTGTGTATAATATAAAATTTTTATTTATTTTTGGTAAAATTTTAAATTCAAAATCGAATAAGAAATCTGTTTTAACAAAAATTTTCATTTTATCAAATTGATCTATATTATCTATATCAAATTGATAAAACTCATCATAGATATAATCACATGTTTTTCTGTAACCCATTCCAGTTATAAAAGGAATTGAATCGTCTGTTAATGCCACTTTAAAGTTATTATTTTTATTATTGAATTTTACTTATCATTCTCTGAATTAAGTCCTTATATCTACTATATGGTCTTATACTATGTGAATCGTAATACCATCCATCTGATAGTCTATCTTCATCATAATTCCAATTACTTCTATCTATTCTTCTTCCCTCTTCTCTATATAAGAATTTAATTTTATCTGGGTTTGTATCTCTATAATTAAATATTTTATTTGATGAATATATCTCATCAGCAAACCAATGATTTTTAGAACTAAGATCACCACCAGGATCTCTTCCAATATTTAAATTAAATAAATGATTTATACTTTCCTCCCATCTATCATGTAAATTTAATATTTCCTTATATAAGGATCCTTTAGCAATATGATAGCAAGATGGAAGAGTTCCATATGATTGATAGCAAGGATTTATATGCACATATTTATCATCATCTATATCTTTTATTTGATCTATAAAATATTGCTTGGAAAGAGGATACATATCAATATCTGATATAATACACACATCATCTTCAAAAAGACTAGTAGCCCAGTATCTTATCCAAAGTGTTTGTAAGTATATTGGTACATCTTCTATGATATCAAATCTTAAAACTTTTCCATAAGTTTGATCTATATCTACATCATCATTTGATACTAATAGTAGTATAGGGTCTATATGAAAATTTTCCTTCCATACCCTCGAAACAGATTCCCAGAAATCTATGTAAAGAATATTACTATCTGTACTGAGTATTACTTTATCTATCTTCATTTTATATTTTCTAAATTTTTTATTATTTTCCAATAATCTGGATGTCTTTCATTATTTTCATCAAAAACATCTCCAACAAATTCATAATTATTTCTTATAGTCGGAAAAGGTCTAATTTCTCCTCCAAACTTTAAATTAAATTCTGAATGTTCGATTGTGTGATTTATAACTATTGGATATATAACTCTTGCTAAGAAGTCCTGGTCAACACCAAAGTTATAATTACCATTACTTTGATTAACCCACTGTGATATTCTATCAGATAGTTTTATTTTACTCATTATTCCCCCTCGACAACCCCACATACCACCAAGTATTGGTGTTGTATGATATGGGTGATCTCTCATTATATGAAATAATTTATTTGATGATATCCACTCATTAACTGCACTTAATTCCCTTTCTGAAATTCTAGAATCACAATCTCTAGATAAAAATATATCAACATCTGGATCTTCAGATGCCCAGAATCTCCAAAACATACCTTGAAAAGAATGAGTTTGCCAATTTGCCGTATTATTCATAGAGTTTGGATCAACTAAAATAACTTCTACATTTTTACCACTTATTGTGTCTATAAGTTCCTTTTTACAATTTTTATCTATGTAAAATCTAATAAACCAACCTGGAAAGTATTTATTTACTAATTCTATATTTTTAAGAGCACCCACCCAATACATTGGTTTATCACCCCATAAGCTATAAGCTACTACATTTTTTTTCATTTTAAATTGGATTTCTGTGATGCATTGTTATTTGACCATATTTATCATTAGGAAAGTCATTTACTAGATGACCACCATGTTGTGATATTAGTCTATGAGGCTCTATATTATATTTCTTACATAATAGAGACCATATAGATTGGTCATGTCTATGATCTTTAAATACATCATAATTTTTATTTTCACTGATCAAGTCAGTTATTATTCTTTCGTCTTGAGCATATTGTAAATACTCTTTAACAAGACTGACAGTGAAATCATTTTTTATTAACCAAATATAAGTGGCTTCTCTTTGTGAGGTCTCTGTATATTTAGGTTCATCCAATCCCATAAGTACAAAAGTATCTCTTTTGGTATAGACATTTTCTATCAGACCTTTTAATTCAAATGATAAAACACCATTTGGATCTTTTAAAATTAAATCAATTAATGGCTGTGGTGAGTTTTGATAAAATGATCCTGAATCAGAATAAACTAATAAATCACCATATTCCATTTGCTCTAAAGTTTTATTAATAAAATATGGTTTCCATAACCAAAAACCAGCACCTCTTGGTTGTGCCAAGATGTTTTTATTTTTATAATAAAATTCAGGATTAATATCACCAAGTGAATATGAAATAACCTCATCAAATCCAAAGTTTTTTGCAGATTCAGAGCAATATTGCTGAGCTTTTAGATATCTTCCGTTTGCGTAATTAATATGATATTTTTTCATTTTAAAAGTTATTTATAGCCACATGGTATCTTTATTCAACTTAAACATATATTCTTTGTTAAGTGGTAAATAATATTCTATTATCTTTTCTTTTTGAAGAGTGTCCATATACTTATCACAGGCAGTAAGTGGCTTAATATTTTTAAGAATTGTTTTTTTAACTTCTTTTGTTATATAATAAGCTCCGGTCCCTGATATATCACCTGATATGTATTTTCCAATATTTTCGGTTTTTTTATCTAATAAAAAATTTTTATCTTTAGCGTCTTCTAACCAAGGAGTTGATAGTTGTAGATATAATACTTTATTATCACCAGATATTAATTTAAATTCCTCAATTATATTTTTAATATTTGAGAATACTTCTATATCAAAAATAACATCATCTTCTAAAACCAGAGTGTCCTCTTCTATATTCCATATAGAATAATGACTGAGTATATTTGCTATATAAAAAATAGAATTTTCAGCCGATTCTAAAACTTTATCCTCAAAGTATGTTTTATTATCTTTAATACTAAAATAACTTGGTGTTATAGCATCAAAATACTTTAAATCATAATATGAATTGTTAAAATTACTCATAAAATGATCAATTATTTGTCTTCTTTTTAAATATCTTATTTTTCTCCCATCAGTTCCTTTGTTATGCCCAAATTCCTGCACTGATAAATAATCAACTTGATTGTTTATATTTACTGAAATAACTCTACAATTTATCATTTTATTCAAAAATTTTATATAAGAAAGATTTTATATTTTCTATCTTATTAGTCTCTGGAATTATATTATTTGTAAACCAAGGTGTTTTCAACTTTTCTAAATATTTTCCATTATTATTATCTAATTCAATAATATATTCAATCATATTACCAGTATATCCAAAATCATAGAAATTTACAAATGACTCAGTATTAAATTCTTTACTAATTAAAGGATTCCCCCAGTAGATTGGAATTGAATTCACAGTCATTGGTTGCATTATTTTCTCAGTTGTATATCCTGGATGTTGTGGTCTATATGCATTATTTTCAAATGCTATTGAGAACTTATATTCAGATTGAAACTTTAATTTATCACCAACCACATATCCAATATTATTCATCCATCTTCCACCGGAATCCACCTTTTTATATTTAGATAATTGCTGAACGAATGTATTTCTTTCACTACAATTACCATTAGAGGCAACAAAGTTGCAAAAATTTCTATTAGCCATAGATTCTTCTATAACCTTATCTCTCACTAATTCATAGTAACCATCATATAATAGGTAATGTGGTAATCTATAATTTCTTGGATCATCTGAATATTCAAATGAAAATGACCATTGATAATAACCTAAAGGAGGTGCAATATTTTCACCGGTATAGAATATCTTAGTGCATTTGTAATTTTGATGTTGATTTCCAAAAACTGAGAAGAATAAATAATCAGGATTATTAGATATCTCAACATCAAACTCCTCTTTTAGTAAGTTGAAAAAATAATTATTTGTTTTATCGAAACCGCCCCAAAAGTCAGAGAAGTCTATTTTAATTTTCTTTTTCATATATTATTCATTTTATTCATACCAAGGATGTACTAAAACACCACTATCACTAATTTCTTTTATTAATTTATCTCTAGATTCAATACTTTCAGTAATCATAGTCCATTCATGAAATTCCACGTATAACTCTGATATTTTTGTTATAGCACCGGTTGATATTAAATGTCTAAGCACAACAAATTCACTACCTTCTATATCTAACTTACATATAATATGTGAATTATCATCTAAGCTTTCTATAAATTTTGAAAAATCAATAGATTTAACATCTATTGATTTTTCATATCCATTCCAAACAAATCCAATATTCTCAACAGAAGATGCCCATCCATCAGTTATAGACTGACCATCACTTGGAGATCCTGACATACTTAGTTCTGTATTTTCTTGTTGGAATTTAATTATACCATCACTTACCCAAATAGCACAGTCATGATATGTTATTTTATTTTCAGTGAATTCTTTAATTCTTTCAGAGACATTGCAAGAAGGATTAGGCTCAAATGTATGAATTTCAGTATTCGGATCTATAACACCTATTTCTATGAATTTTCTTAATCCCTCACATAAATGTGTTCCACCATCTATAAATATTTTTTTCATATTCTTTCTAAGACTGGCATATTTTTTCTATTATTCCAAGTTAGTTCATCTTCTTGCCACTTTGCGTGATATTGAACATCTAATTGATCAGCTCTTCTTTTACCAGCAGCATGATGTAAATGCTCAAATATGGTTGGATCATTAAGACGATCATCTATTAACATTCCTGTATCTTTTAAATTGATATACAACTCACAATCAGAATACATGTGAGTATAAACTGGGTTATAAATTGTCTTGTTTAATTTTTCAAAACATCCCCAAGTCATAATTGGAATAGTTATAGCGGGATATTGCATATTAGATGAATCCGGAAGTTGATACCCATCTCTAACCATAAGGCCACCTTCTTTACCTTCTAATTTAGAAATTAGATATTGATCCCAATTTTGTGGTGGTAGAAAATCATCTGATGCAAAAACAACAATATCACCAGCTTGTCCTTCGGTTGTAGAAGATAATTGATAAGATGGATAACAAACTCCAATTTTATCAGTTTTTACAGTTATTATTCTATAATCTAAATTATTAGATTTAAAATACTCTTTAATATAATCAGAGTGTTGTTCAACATTAACTGCAATGTGTGTTTTAATATTTTTTATATTTGTAGACCTGCCAATCCAGTAAGGATGCATTTGTTTAAATACTTCTGGTCTTATAGTACACCATAATAAATGAATCATTAAAATAATAAATTTTAATAATTATATCTAATTTTGTATACTTGGTTCTTAAATCTTTTGAATAATTGTAGGAACAGTGCCTAACTCCAATACCTTACTTCTATCTAGAAGGAATTCTATATCATAGAAGTTAAAATGAAAGGTTAAAGTAAACTCTTTTGAAGATATTTTCTGTTGTGAGTAGTCAAACTTATTATCACTTAATCCCTTTAGTATAATTTCTCTAAATGAAATTGTATAAATACCATCTCTATGTATATCTACTGCAGTAATTGTGAAGGGATGTAGATATAGATTATCAGTATCTAGATAGTGCTTAGAAAGAATATCAAAAATAATCCAATAATTTATATCAGCGTCTACTGAAGCAAATGAAATTGTTATTTCATGTCCAACTATATCTTGTATGTTTTTAGATGGTTTATACATTCTCTCTTTACCTCTGATTAAATGTTGCATTGGTACCTCAAAAGAAACTCCTGGAAAACTAACAGCCTTTATAGTCGAATTTAGATAATCGATTACATTCTCATATTGAATCCAATTTTTTTCCAAAATAGGAGTATATGAGTTAATTACCTCCGATGGTATAAAATCTGGTGGTAGATTAAAAACAAATTGACTGGACTGACTACTTAATCTCATGTCTTATATATTATTTACGGGTATTTCCAGAAGACTGACCATTTGTAATTGGTACTTTTTTTCTTGTAACAATTGCAATTTCTTGTTCTTTTGGTGGATCTATAATTTGTGGTCCAAACTCATCTTGTGGTGAAGTCGCACCTTTATCATCAATATTACCAGTTAATGGATTGAATCCCCCATTTGATATTAAAGATGAGAGCGAATTTCCACTAACACTCTCCGCAGTATCGAGCACTGTATAGAGACCAGCATAAATAACATTTCTAATTCCTTTGTTTGTTGTTGTTATGTACCAAGTAGTTATACCAGTCGAAAATAGATTTTTTATTTCTTTAAATTTATTTTCAGTCACTACAAACTGACACATTCCTAACTTTGCTGCCGTTTCTTGTGAGAAAAATTGACTAAACTCAATGGTTGTGTCATCATTTCTAAAAACCAATTTTAAATCCTCACAATTTGTGAGATCTAATGGTTCTAATTGCTTATTATTTGAATATCTATATGCTAGTATAAATTTAAACAAGTTATCAAATGGTTTAATACCTATTTTAAGTAATCCCATATAGTGATAATTTTCAATCTTCTCTTTAGCAATTATATTCAAAGCTTGCCTAGAATAACAAGAAATCATTTTTCTATTATTAATTTCACCATTGTTATTATTTGTAGTTAATGTTCCATTTCCTATAATATTATTACCTCCTTTTCCTGAGACATAATCTGATATTGATACCAGTTCTGGAACAGGAACTTCTATTGTATTTTCTGGAGTTGGTGATTTTCCTAACTCATCTATTCTATATTTAGAAAATTGATTTTTAGAATATATTTTTGGCTTAAATATGTTTCTAACATTTATTTTTTTCCTATTAATAAGATATTTAGAAAGCTGATCCGCTTTCATACCATAAGCTCCTTTTCTAAGAACTATATTACCATCATTCTTATTAATCAATTTCATTTCAACATCTATTATACAAGATGAGGATGAGTATTTAATTATAGGTCTATATTCAATTATTTCAGTAAAATCATTCTCTACTTTATATTTTGTTGTTTTACCTTTTATATTTTCTTCAAAAACTGTAATTTCAAATTCTAAATAATAAAAAATACCAATTCTAATTGAATCGTCTATAAATGTGACAAACTGCTCAAAACTTCCACCATACGTTGGATATATCTCAAAATAATCCCCAGAAGTTGATTCTTGAATATACAATCCCAAAGCTTCTAATTTAGGAATCTGTGAGACTTGTAGTGTATTTTTTTGTGTTGTTAGATAGTTTTTAACTGATCCAACTTGAAATATTTTAGTAATAAATCTAAAGTCTATAAAGATTGGAGCTGTTTGTGAAAGTCCTAAATTATCAGTTAAATATTTGTTTATACTTCCATCCGAAGGAACACCATCTTGTCGATCAAGTGCCGTAGTATATACAGAAGGCACATTCAATTCAATAAATTTATTCCATATTCTATCTTCGTATAAAAGAGAACTAGAGGCATTTTTTACTAGATTTGAAGTATTTGAATCTGTTGCATCATAAAAGAAATTAGATATCTCAAAAAATTTAAGATTTCTAAAATCATAAGTGTATAATCTAATATAGATACCCTGATATTGATCAAATGTCCAATTAATAGGAAAATGTATTTTCAGTCTATCATGTCTTACAGGACTTGGTGGTGCATAACTTGATAAGGTTAAAAAAGAATACCTATTAGGATCAACAACAGCAAATTTATTAGCAGCAGAATCTATTGTAAAAAGTTGATTAGATTGTATATTATTAGTAATCGATGAGTCAAAAGCTATGTATGAGTTTACTAAGTCCTTTGAATTTTTAAGGACCTTGTAAGGTTCAATTATTAAATTTGTAGAATCATATGTCCATTCTAAGAGTACATCTTTGTTTAACTTTTTAAATTCTGATTTCATTTTTTACCACTTGATTTTTTTCCACCTCTAGGAATATCGGTATTAGGAGGGTAATTAACTTGTTCCGTGTTAGCACTATCTATTTTTGTTTGTGTACTTTGTGTGCTACTTTGAGCTTGAGTTTTTGACTCATTTATCTTTTCACTTCTAATTAAATCTTTTTCCTTTTTACTTACCGGTAAAAACTCACCCAATTTCACTTCTCTTTCTGCAAAAGAGTTCGCATATTTACCAGATAGACCAGCATTAATATAATTCATTAAATCTTCTCTTAAAGATTCATAATATTTTTGATCAAGAGTTATTTTTTTATTTACTTTATCTATAGCAGTTTCTACTCTAGTTGAAGAATTCACTATCGATGTTGAGTTTTTTATCTCCCAATATCTGTGATATAATTTAATTCCTTGCTCTGGTTCAATATTAACTCCCTTAAAATATCCTAAAAGCAACTCTATTTTCTTCTGATTTTGAGATTGTGTTGATTTTAAATTTTTAGTTTTATTTCTTTTAGTTAAAGATTTATCACTAGCACTATCACTCTTACTCGATATTCTTTCTAAAATATTAATTCCATAATTTATCATTAAAATTTCTAAATTCTTTATGTCTTTAGGTCTAATAAAATTATGAAGATCAATTCCTAGCTGAATTGCTTCTTTTGAAGCTTTCCATCTTAAATTGTTAAGATTCACAGATTGATTATTTTTAATATCCTGATTATCAGCATTAGTAATTGGTTTAGAATTTACTGTTGTAGGCTTATTAAGACCATCTTTTATAGCATCTTTTACATCTTTTGTAATGTCTTTAATAATAGGTGGTTCATTCAATCTTTTTATTCTTTGTTGATTTGATATATAATCATTTTCCAATTTCTGAATGTTTGTAACAGTGTCCCAAGGTAGATAAAAAGAGCTATAGATAATTTTTTTCAATCCATTCTCATCTATTCCTGTTATATAGAAAATATCATATCCAGAAAGGTGTGCCTTTTTAATGTCTAAATATTTAGACTCCGGAACACGAAATACAATTTTTCCATTTTCAAAATCATTTTCCGATGAATCTCTATAAATATCAACTTCAATATCTTTTTTATCAGCCTTAATAATCATTTTCATATCTTCATATGTTTGTAAATTATAAAGAACTTCCTGATCATCACTTACACTAATATTTAAAATATTATCATATGGTAAAATATAAACAACTGAATTATTATTTGGTACATAAACTGCTCTATCAATAATAGCCTCATCATTAGAGTCTATAAAGTAATAGTTACTACTGAATAAATTAAAAGCTAATTTTTTTAGTTTAAGTATTGGCTTTGTACCAAAAGGATTATCACTTGTATTAGGTAATATTGTCGATTTTATATTATAAACTTCTGGTCTTTTTGCATACTTTAGATTAATCTTAGTTGAGCTTTTTGAATATCTAGATATATCACCTGCTCCACCAGATTTATTTCCGGTTCCCAATCTTGGATTAGGTTCACCACCCATTCTAGCACCACCGCCTTGTAACATACCATATGAAGCTTTTCTTTCAATAAAAGTACCATCAACGGCATCTATCAATCTTAGAGTAACATCTATTACTGCAGTAGTAGTTGTGAATTTTAAAATAGGTCTAAATTCAATCTCATCACTGAAATCCTCAGTCTGAACAAATGTATTGGTTTTTGTTTTAACATTTTTCTCATACGTTTCCACAGTGAATTCCGCATAGTATCTATTACCATTGTAATAAGAGTCCTCAATAAAATTATCAAATTCCGCTATGGTATTATTATATGTTCCATAAATTAAGAAAAAATCTCCTTGTGTAGACTCTTCGATTCTAACTCCTATTTTTTCAAACTCTGGTGTTTGTGGTGTAGTAAATGTAATTCTGTGTCCTAAATTCATAAATTGAGAACCGCCAATAGTATCAATACTATTGATAAAAAAGAAATCGAAAAATATTGGAGAATTTTTAGAAAGACCTTTACCATCTGTTAGATTAAAGTTAATACTATTTTCTTTTGTTGTTGATTGTGTTAATCCATTAACACGTTGATCAGATATTTTAGTAACTGACGGAATCTGTATCTGTAAATACTTACCCCATTGCTTTTCATTAATTATCTGTATAGGTGAACTATACATCAATTTATAGTTCTGTTCAATATCAGTTATATTAAAATAATAATTAGATAACTCTACAATATTTGTATGATCATAGTCATAAGTATATGATCTTAAATAAAACCCTTTGGTATCTCCAAAGGTATAATCAACCGGAATATGAACTTTTATTATATCATACCTTACCGGTATGGATGTTGCAAAATTTCTTAGCTGTAAAAATGATAAATTAGAATTGATAGTATTAGGTAAATTAGTAGTTGGTATTTTACCGTATCTACCTTGAACTTGATCTATTTTGTAAAGCTGATTGTATAAATCGTTGTTTGTTGCCTTATATCCTCTTGGTGCTGGTTTTAACTCATCTGATGATATAAAACATTTAGTATTAGTTCTTGAATTATAAAGTATATTATAAGGCTCTCCTATTAGATTTGAATCATCATAAATATATTCAATAAGAATATTTGGATCTATGGGAAAATATTTAGAAATTTTCATTCAGGAGGTTTTTTGAATATATATTAAAAAACCTCTCTTATGAGAGGTTTAATTTTTTAATATAATCCTGAACTTCATTTTTTATTTCAATATCAGTCATTTCTGGATATCTTTGTTTTATGTCTCGAAACAAAGATATTTCATCTTCTTTTAGTCTATCAATATTGGTGTTAAGTCTATTTATATACCCATCATTGCTATTTATTTCATCTTCAAGTTCCATCATTATTTTTAATAACTCTGACTTTGCCATTTCAGGGTCATTTATCTTATTAGAATCTATCTTATCTTTCAAATCTTGTAAGCTAACAGCCTTTTCCTCTAATTTTTTTAGAAGTAATTTGATGTTTTTTTCATAATCATCAATGTTATTTCTTATTCCTAAATATTCTTTTCGAATATTATAAGCTCTCTTTAAGAAAATCTCTTGTATCATTGAACATTCATATTTTTTGGAGGCTCTGATTCCTTTTCTTCTTTTAAAGATCTATTTTTTGTAGAAGTTGGAGAAGATACTTCCTGTTTTTTTCTATTGTTTTTTTTCACAACAGGTTTTGAAACTGACGGTTTTTTTGTAGTGACAGAATCAGTTATTTGCGAATTAACATCCTTTGATGTAACAGCATCAGTTATTTGTGGATTAACATCTTTTGATGTGATTCCATTTTTCTTATCAATCATTGATTTAATTTCACTAATTATTTGATTTCTAATAATAGATGGATCATTTAATAATTTTTCTGTAAACTCATCAGCTAAAAATTCAATTATTGAAATCTCATAAGAGTCTTCCATCATTTCGATAAAATCGAGTCTAGGTATTTTACCATCGACTTTTAAATTAATTTTGAAATCTAAATTTCTTTTTACGTTTCTAAACATAGATATAATTGGGTCTTGTACATCAATTCTTTGAATTGGTGGTTCTATATAAGGTTGGTCTGGTTCAATATATTCACGTTTCGCTTCTATCTGCTGAACATTATTAACTTGAACTTGTGTTACTTGTTCTGGTTCTTGTTGAGGATCAAGTATTCTAGAAAACACCTCATTCTGTTTTCTAACAGAGTCATCAACTGTTGTGGCACCATACTTTCTTTTTAATTCTTCAATTTCATCTTCTGGATCCGACATAATAATTGCACTCTCATTTGAGACCGGTAAAGTATTGTTTGAGGGATAATCAAAATTTTGATTCGAATTGTCTTCTTTAACTTTAGACAAATCTACATTTTTTATAGATTGTGCAAAAGTATCATAGGTTCTTTGATTGTCAAAGAACTTAGTAGGATCCACAAGGTCCTCACTTTTTTGAAAAGAATTTGACTCGTTAATTGATTTTGGAGGTGAAATAGAAGCAGATGTTTCTATAAACAATTTATCATTTTGAAGTAGTGCTGTATTAATTTTCTCTTTATTTGATGTAATAGCAACATTTTGATACTGATCAATTATTGTAAATGAGTCACCGGTTAGCCTATTTTTATAGGTTTTATTTATAAAATCCATATTAAATAATATATTTTTCTATTATTTTATGTAACATTAAGATAAAAGTTTAAAAAACAAAACCCACTCAAATGAGTGGGTTTTGTTTATTTTTGATTTAATTAGAAATCTTTAAAGAAATCATCATCATCACCATCAGTTGATGGAGTTGAATTTGTAGAAGTCATAGACTCTTCAAAGTCGAAATCCTCAGATGTTGGTTTTGATTCTGCTTTAGATGATACAAAACTTTGTGAAGATTTACCAGTCATGAAACCAATGATTTCATTAATCTTACCTTGTTGTGTTTCGTCTAATCTTTTTGGAGCGAAATCTTCTAAGTTGTGTTCACGATCCATTAAGAATTCTCTAATAGTAGTTTGAGCCTTTGGATCAACTTTACCATCTACACCAAGTGGAGCATTTTTGAAAACACCTTTGTCTTTGAAATAGATAGGGAGAGAAGAAGCTTCTGGTTTAAACATAGACATTTTATAGTCTGGATATGTTTCATCACCAGTTTGAATTTCTTTCACTAAAAGAACGAAGTCTTTACCAGCTGAAAGGTCAAATACATTACAAGATACACCTGAAATCTCACCATTCTTTTCTGCTGAAATCTTATCTTTGATTGTCTTACCGTATTGGAAAGTCATAATTTTGCCAACTAATTCTGGTTGTTGTTCATCCTCAAGAACTAAAACGTAAGAATAATACTTCTTAGAATAGTTTAACATTTTTGCTCTTTCTTGAAGAATCGCATTCTTAGAGTTGGTTAATTGGTAGTAAAGATCACTAAGAGCACACTTTTCACCAAAATTCTTAGGACTATCGAAATATCCTGAAAGCTCTTTTTGATTTTTGATATTAACATAGTGAGAAATTTTCTCAATTGCTAATTGACCTACTTTACCATCTTGGGTTAAGTTAGGAAGGAAACGAACTACCGAACGGTATCCTTTCTTTTTGTCCTTTACTTTTGATAAATCGATACGATAAATACCATCTGTATTGGTTTTTGTTTGTTCATTCAAAAAATCCATTT
>JACCDW011455149.1_pt1 | contig 13162 bp, 9 predicted proteins | sample 7449781 | NCBI WGS metagenome assembly JACCDW01 (sample SAMN15323449, study PRJNA562643) | freshwater metagenome | isolation source: river surface water | place: USA:Blue River Watershed | collected 2017-08-18 | reverse complement strand
TAGCACCAGGCCAGCGCCAGCTGCGTGACGGTCATGCCGTTGTCGGCGGCACTCTTCATGTAGCGTCTGGTCGCCGCGACTACGCGCGGGCGCAGGTAGCGCGGGCTCCAGCTGGGCGGGAAGATCGTCAGCCGGCCGTGCGCATTCGGGTCTTCGATGTATTTGCCGGTCAGCTGGCCAAAGGCCAGCGGGCTGTAGGCCAGCAGGCTGACGTTGCTGCGGAAGCAGGCTTCGTCGATGCCGCTTTCGTACTGCCGGTTCGCCAGATGGTAGGGGTTCTGGATCGAGGCGATCTTCGGTAGTCCCATGCTGCCGGCGATGCGCACGAACTCCGCGACGCCCCAGGCGCTCTCGTTGGACACACCGATGTGGCGCACCTTGCCTTCGTCGATCAGTTCTTTCAGAGCCGCCAGCGTCTCCTCGATGGCCACGCAGGGACGCTCGCGCTGCGGTTCGAAGAACAGCTGGCCGAACACGGGGACGTTGCGGCTGGGCCAGTGCAGCTGGTACAGGTCCACATAGTCCGTCTGCAGCCGCTTCAGGCTGCCTTCGATGGCGGCGCGGATATTCGCGCGGTCGAAGTTGCTGCCGCCGTTGCGGATCCACTCCATGCGTGCCGGACCGGCGATCTTGGTCGCAAGAATCACGTCCTTGCGCCGGCCCGACTTCTTCAGCCAGCTGCCGATGATGCGCTCGGTCGAGCCGGTGGTCTCGCCGCGCGGCATTACCGGGTACATCTCGGCGGTGTCGATGAAGTTGATGCCGCGCTCGAGTGCGTAGTCGAGCTGGCTATGGCCATCGGCCTCGGTGTTCTGCTCGCCGAAGGTCATGGTGCCGAGACAGATTTTCGTCACGTCGAGGTCACTGTCGCCCAGCCTGGTCTTGTCCATCGTTGTCTCCGTGTTGTGGTTGTTGTGGGATCGGCCGAAGCCGTCAGCGCGGCGCGACCGCGGCCGCGCATTCGCGCACCAGCGCCGGCCCGCGATAGATCAGGCCGGTATACAGCTGCACGAGGCTGGCGCCGGCGTCCATTTTCGCCTTCGCGTCCGCGCCGGACAGGATGCCGCCGACCCCGATGATCGGCAGCGCGCCGCCGAGCTCCTTGTGCAGCGCGGCGACCACGCGGTCCGACAGCGTGCGCACCGGCGCGCCCGACAGGCCGCCGGCTTCCTGCGCATGCGGCAGTCCCTGCACCGCATCGCGCGTGATCGTGGTGTTGGTTGCGATGACGCCGTCGATGCCGTGGCGCAGCAGCGCATCGGCGATCGCCTTGACCTGGTCACCGTCGAGATCGGGCGCGATTTTCAGCGCGATCGGTACATAGCGGCCGTGCTGGTCTGCCAGCGTTGCCTGCGACTGCTTCAGCTTCAACAGCAGATCGTCCAGTTCGGACGCCTGCTGCAACTGGCGCAGGTTCTTCGTGTTCGGCGACGAGATGTTGACCGTCACGTACGCAGCATACGGATAGACTTTTTCGAGGCAGCTCAGGTAGTCGTCGGTGGCGCGCTCGATCGGCGTATCGGCGTTCTTGCCGATGTTCAGGCCGAGGATGCCCTGCCGCTCCTGATAGAAGCGCGACGCCTGCACATTGCGCACGAAGGCGTCGACGCCGCCGTTGTTGAAGCCCATCCGGTTGATCAGCGCGTTGGCCGGCGGCAGCCGGAACATGCGCGGCTTCGCGTTGCCGGGCTGCGGGCGCGGCGTCACGGTGCCGACCTCGATGAAGCCGAAGCCGAGCGCCGCCAGTCCGTCGATGTAGGCGCCGTCCTTGTCGAGCCCGGCAGCGAGGCCGACCGGGTTCGGGAACACCAGCCCCATTACCTTGCGCGGATCGGGCTTCGGGCGCGAGATCAGCTTCGTCAGGCCCAACTGCGCGGCCGAACGCAGCGCGGGCAGGGTCACATTGTGGGCAGTCTCGGGGTCGAGGGAGAACAGCAGTGGGCGGGCGAGGGAATAGAGCAGGCGATCGGACACGATGGGGCAATAGGAATTAAGGTCGTGCCCATTGTAACTGCCATCGCTGCACAGGCAGCGACAAAGCCGGCAGACCGGCGGCGCGCGGCGCAGTCACTCCGCCATGGTTTCCCATTGCCCGCCGCGCAGTGCTTCGATCGGGCGGAAATTGGTCTTGTAGCTCATCTTGTCGCTTTCGGCGATCCAGTAGCCGAGGTAGACGTAGGGCATGCCGAGTTCGCGCGCCTGCGCAATCTGCCACAGCACATTGTAGGTGCCGAGGCTGGCGCCGGCCAGGTCCGGGTCGAAGAAGGTATAGACGGAGGACAGGCCGTCTTCGAGCACATCAATGATGCTCACCATGCGCAGCGTGCCACTGCCGTCACGGAATTCGACGAGGCGCGTGTTGACCTTGCTTTGCAACAGGAACTGCGCGTACTGGTCGCGGCTGTCCTGGTCCATGCCGCCGCCCGCATGGCGCACTGCCTGATAGCGCAGGTACAGCGCGTAGTGTTCATGTACGTAAGCCAGCCGCGAGACCGAGGTCACGAGGTCGCCATGCTGCTTCCACGCGCGCCGCTGGCTGCGGTTTGCCGCGAACTGCGCGACATTCACCCGTACCGGGGTGCAGGCCTGGCAGCCGTCGCAATAAGGACGATAGGTAAAGATGCCGCTGCGGCGGAAGCCGTTTTTCACCAGCTCCGAATACACATCCGCGTTGATCAGGTGCGAAGGCGTGGCAACCTGCGACCGCGCCTGCCGGTGCTCAAGGTAGCTGCAGGGGTACGGTGCAGTCGCATAGAACTGCAGCGTTGAGAAGGGCAGGTCCTTGAGATGGGTCATATGGACAAATTTACACCGTCCCGGCGCGGTCTTGCAAAGCTTTGTTTCCGGTATCGGCGTCGAAAAATCCGTCAGCCAGCAGCCGCGGTTTCCATGCCGCTATCGGGGGCCGGTCGAGCGCTGCCTGCATCCGCGCGAGGAACGCCTTTCGCGGCATGGGTTGCGCGCCGAGTGACGCGAGATGCGAGGTCTGCTGCTGGCAGTCGATCATGGTCACCTGCTCGCTGCGCAGGAAATGCACCAGGTAGGCCAGCGCAATTTTCGATGCGTCCGGCATGCGGGCAAACATTGATTCGCCAAAGAACATCCGCCCGATCGCCACGCCATACGCGCCGCCGACCAGCTTGCCTTCGCACCACAACTCGGCAGAATGGGCATGGCCGAGCCGGTGCAGTCCGCAGTAGCCGTCGATGATCTGCGGCGAAATCCAGGTGCCGCCGCTGCCCGGCCGCGGCCGGCCGCATTCGCGCATGACTGTCTCGAAAGCGCTGTCGAAACGGATCTGCCAGGGGCCGCCGGTCGCGACGCTGCGGTCGACCTTCTTCAATGTCTTGCGCAGGCTGTGCGACACATGGAAGTCATCGGTTGCCAGCACCATCCGCGGATCGGTGCTCCACCAGAGTATCGGTTGCGGATCGGAGAACCAAGGGAATATGCCGAGCCGATAGGCTGCCAGCAGCCGCTGCGGCGACAAGTCGCCGCCGGCCGCCAGCAGGCCGGGGTAGCCTTCGCGCTCCGTCCATGCCGTTTCGGGGTCGGGGAAGGGGGTGTCGTCGTCAAGCCAGGTGAGCTGCATGTTCACCATTGTGGACGCGATCGGCGCACCCGACCGGTGCAGCCGGAGGTCGCTCGTTCAGCGGTGAAAAAATTTCTGTTTTGAATCAATGTCTTGCTGTTCTTCAGAAAACGAACTAGAACGGAACGAAAATTGCTAATTGGCAGGCCTCATTAATCATTCCTGCACTCAAAAGGGGAGTCCCATGGATTCATTCCGCAACGGCGCGGACACGCTGTTTATCCTGCTCGGCGCGATCATGATCCTTGCGATGCACGCCGGATTCGCGTTTCTTGAACTCGGCACTGTACGCAAGAAGAACCAGGTCAACGCGCTCGTCAAAATATTAGTCGATTTCGCCATTTCGACGATCGTCTATTTCTTCGTCGGCTACGGCATTGCCTACGGCGCGCATTTCTTCGACAGCGCCGATGTGCTGGCACAGAAGAGCGGCTTCGAGATGGTCAAGTTCTTCTTCCTGCTGACTTTCGCGGCCGCGATCCCGGCGATTATCTCGGGCGGCATTGCCGAACGCGCGCGCTTTCACCCGCAGCTGGCGGCGACGGCGCTGATGGTCGGCCTCGTCTACCCGTTCTTCGAGGGTATCGCATGGAACAATCATTTCGGCGTGCAGGCCTGGCTGGAGGCGACCTTCGGCGCGCCTTTCCATGACTTTGCCGGCTCCGTCGTCGTGCATGCGGTCGGCGGCTGGGCGGCATTGCCGGCGGTGATCCTGCTGGGTTCGCGCCGCGGCCGCTATACCAAGGATGGCGGCATTGCCGCGCACCCGCCGTCAAGCATTCCCTTCCTTGCGCTTGGCGCCTGGATCCTTGCGGTCGGCTGGTTCGGTTTCAACGTGATGAGCGCGCAGACGCTGGACAAGATGAATGGCCTGGTCGCGATGAATTCGCTGATGGCGATGGTAGGCGGCACGCTGGTCGCCGTCCTGCTGGGCAAGAACGACCCCGGCTTCGCGTACAACGGCCCGCTTGCCGGGCTGGTGGCCGTATGCGCCGGATCCGACCTGATGCACCCGCTCGGCGCACTGGTCACCGGCGGCGTGGCCGGCATGGTCTTCGTCTGGATGTTTACGCTTACCCAGAACCGCTGGAAGATCGACGACGTGCTCGGCGTCTGGCCGTTGCATGGCCTGTGCGGCGTGTGGGGCGGCATCGCCGCCGGCATCTTCGGCGCGAAGGCGCTGGGCGGCATCGGCGGCGTGAGTTTCATGTCGCAGCTGCTCGGCACGGCGCTCGGCATCACGATCGCGGCGACCGGCGGGCTCGTCGTCTATGGCGCGCTGAAGAAGCTGGTCGGCATTCGCCTTGACCCGGAAGAGGAATACGAAGGCGCGGACCTGTCGATCCACAAGATCACGGCAACGCCGGAGCGCGAGGTCAGCTGGTAAGCGCTGGCCGAAATCCCGTAAAAAAAGCCGCGCAAGCGGCTTTTTTTACGGGCGCATCCGCTTGCGTATGTCGAACGAATGAAATCCGAAAGGCTGGCCGTCGCGATGTGACCTCAGGTCGTCGAAGAACAGCCTGAGCGTTTGCGACACCGTCGGGAAGGCGATCTCGTCCCACGGGATTTCCTCTTCGCGGAACAGCTTCACCTCGAGGCTCTCGGTGCCTGCGGCGTAGTCGAGGTCGAGCAGGTGGGCGCGGTAGAACAAATGCACCTGATGCACATGCGGTACGTTCAGCAGGCTGAACAGTCCCTGCAGTTCGATGCGCGCGCCCGCTTCTTCCAGCGTCTCGCGCGCGGCCGCCTCCTCGGTGGTCTCACTGTTTTCCATGAAGCCCGCCGGCAGCGTCCAGAAGCCGTGCCGCGGCTCGATAGCGCGCCGGCACAACAGCACGCGGCCGTCATTGCGCCACAGCGGGATGCTGCCGACTACCATCTTCGGATTCTGGTAATGGATGGTGCCGCAATGGCCGCACACATGGCGCAAGCGGTTGTCGTCAGGCGGGATCGCAAGCGTTACAGGCTGCCCGCAGTCGGGGCAGAAGTTCATCGGCAGCAGCGGGGTGTCGGAGGCAGACATGGGAGAAAAATTGTTCGGCTGCGAGTGTATCACCTGCACGTTGTGCAGATTTATGCAGATTGTTGTTTGCATCTTTCTGAAAGATGCGCTATAGTTTCGTTCTTCAGACGCGGGGTGGAGCAGTCTGGCAGCTCGTCGGGCTCATAACCCGAAGGTCACAGGTTCAAATCCTGTCCCCGCAACCAGATAGCAGCACGAAGGCCAGCCGAAAGGTTGGCCTTTTTGCTTTGGGCCCGCATGGCTGGTGCCTCGGGTCCGTGATTGCATGGCCGACAAGTTTGCTCAGGTGTCCGCTTCTGGCAATGACAACCCGCGTGATCTGCCCTATAATCCGGCGCAACGCGGCTCGCCCGCAGCGCCAGTTTCGCTGCCAGTCCATCGAGCCGCCAGTCTTACCGGCGCATAGCACGCCCGCGGCCACAGAAAAATTCCACAAGCCGGCCATTGGCTCGCCAGCATCAGCAAACGCCCCGTTTCTGCCTGCAGCATCGTTGACGCAGGCCTTGATTTTGATCTGCTCACTGCAACCAACCAGTATTGCAAGAATCGTAGATGAACACAGCCGAGGCGAAGAAAGTCGTCGAAACTGCACTGTTGTGCGCCCATGAGGCCTTGTCGGTCAATGACCTGAAAAAACTGTTTGCCGCTGCCGAGGGTGAGGAGCCCGAGCTCGAGACGGAGGTGATCAGGAGCATCCTCGCCGAATTGCAGGGCGACTGGAGCGAGCGCGGCATCGAGCTTGCCCAGCTGTCGACCGGCTGGCGTTTCCAGAGCCGTCCCGAGATGAAGGCTTTCCTTGACCGCCTCAATCCGGAGAAGCCGCCGAAGTACACGCGTGCGACGCTGGAAACGCTGGCGATCATTGCGTACCGGCAGCCGGTGACGCGCGGCGACATCGAAGAGATTCGCGGCGTTGCGGTCAACTCGCAGACGATCAAATTGCTGGAGGATCGCGGCTGGGTGGATGTGATCGGTCATCGAGATGTACCCGGCCGTCCGGCGCTGCTGGCGACGACCCGGCAATTCCTGGATGACCTCGGTCTGTCCTCGCTGGACGAATTGCCCCCGCTGCAGCAGGTCGGCCAGGATCACCTGCCCGGTGGTCCCGACAATGCGATGCAGACGATGGAGCAGAATCTGCAGGCGACCCTGGACCAGGCGGCCATCGATTTTTCCGATGATGGCGCCGAGCCATCCGCGGAGCAGGCTATGGCCGTGGCCGTGGCGCAGTCCGGCGATGATGCGGCGCCGGACGATGAGATCGCCGACGAAGCCGTCAATGAAGCGGCTGATGCGTCTGATGCGGCGACTGTTATCGCGGTGGACCCGGAGGCCGACGCCGGCGAAGCGGATGCCGCTGCCGCAGTGGCTGCGGAAGATCCGGCAGATACAAATGAGCCGGCAGACACGAACGAGCCGGCCGGAACGGAACAAGAGGTTTCCGGACAAAGCCCTGAACAAGCGGGCGACGACCTGAATGGCGCCGCCAAAACTGAAGATATCCAGCCCGAAGCGAAAGATGACAGCTCAAAATCCTGGTGACACCCCGTCGAACGCAGCCGCCCCGGAGGCCGGGGACGCGCCATCGAACGTGACGGCTGACGCCGGCGCAGGCAATGCGCAGGACAAGAAAAACGCACGCCGCGGTGTGCGCGGTCCACGCTCGCTGCGTCGTTCGCGGGCGCCTGAGCGTGCCGCCGGCGACGCCGGCAAGCCCGAAGAGGCGGGTGCCGCGCCCGCAGGACAGCGCCGCGGCAAGCCGCAGCCGCAACGTGACCGCGGCGATCGTCCCGCCGGCAAACCGGCTCGTCCCGGACAGCAGGGCCAGCGCAAGCCGGCCGGCGATGCCGATGCGATCTTCAGCTTCGTCACCTCCGACGCCTTCGACCAAAATTCCGTCGACGACGGCAATGCGCGCGCTCGCCAGGGCAAACTCGTGCGCCGTGACCTGACCGCCGACGATGACGCGCCGAAGCTGCACAAGGTGCTGGCCGAGGCCGGCATGGGCTCGCGCCGCGACATGGAAGAGCTGATCATCGCCGGACGCGTGTCCGTGAACGGCGAGCCGGCGCACATCGGCCAGCGCATCCTGCCGACCGATCAGGTGCGCATCAATGGCAAGCCGGTGCAGCGCAAGGTCAGCACCAAGCCGCCGCGCGTGCTCATCTATCACAAGCAGGCTGGCGAAATCGTCAGCAGCAGCGACCCCGAAGGTCGTGCGACCGTATTCGACCGCCTGCCCAACATCAAGACCGGCAAGTGGCTGGCCGTCGGCCGCCTCGACTTCAACACCGAAGGCCTGCTGCTGTTCACCACCTCTGGCGACCTGGCGAATCGGCTGATGCATCCGCGCTACGGCATCGAACGCGAATACGCGGTGCGCACGCTTGGCGAACTCGAGGAAGGCATGCGCCAGAAGCTGCTGTCCGGCGTCGAGATTGGCGACGGTCCGGCAAACTTCAACAAGATCGTCGACGGCGGCGGTGAAGGCGCCAACCGCTGGTATCGCGTCACCATTTCCGAAGGCCGCAACCGCGAGGTGCGTCGCATGTTCGAGGCGGTCGGGCTGACCGTGTCGCGCCTGATTCGCACCCGTTACGGTGCGCTGACGCTGCCCAGCGGCCTCAAGCGCGGCCGTTGGGAAGAACTCGACGAGCACGCCGTGCGGGCGCTGATGGCCGCCAGCGGTCTCGACAAGGGGCGTCAGCAGGGCGGGCAGGGCAAGGGCCAGCAAGCCAAGGGGCGCGGTGGTCAGGGTCAGGGCGCGCGCAACGGCAACACCTTCCCCGGCGGGATGGGGCAGGGTCAGGGCGCGCGCAACGGCAATACCTTCCCGGGTGGGATGGGTCAGGGCCAGGGCGCGCGCAACGGCAACAGCTTCCCGGGTGGTCAGGGGCAGGGCCAAGGGCAGGGCGGAAAGCGCCAGCAGCGGTCGCGCCAGCCGGATCCGCTGCAGACCGCGCTCGGCTTCCCGACTGCCGCAGGTCCGGGGCGGCAGCGTCGCGGGAATGCGGCCCCGGCATCCAACTGGGGCGTTGCCGATCGCTTCGGCAGCGGGCCTGGCCAGCGCCGCCGGCGCGGTTGAGTCGCATAAAAGGGTAATGGGCTTGTGCGTTGCGGCGCACGGCCCAATCGAATATAATCAGGGACTTAACAAAGCCGCCGCGTAGAGCAGGCTGGTTTTGCCGGTGCGCCAGCGCGTGGCCGGCAGGGAGTATAAGAAGATGGGCAGATGCCCATTTTTTTTTTCCCGAACGAGTCGCAGCCCGCGCCGGACGGAAAGTCCGGCTGCCGCTGCGCGCTTTGTATTTTCGTTGCTTTTGGAGTGATGTCTGGTGCTGTCCGCGCTGATAGAAAAAACCGTGACTGGCATGGGGTACGAGCTGGTCGATTTCGAGCTGGCCGCCCGTGGCCTGCTGCGCGTGTACATCGACACGCTGCCTGAGGAAGACCGGCCGGTAACGGTCGACGACTGCGAGAAAGTCACGCACCAGCTGCTGCATGTGCTGACGGTCGAGAACGCGAACTATGAGCGGCTCGAAGTGTCGTCGCCGGGACTGGACCGGCCGCTGAAGAAGTTTGCCGACTACGTGCGCTTCGCCGGCCACGAGGCCATGGTGAAGCTGCGCATGCCGATGCCGGGTGCTGCCAATCGCAAGTCCTTCCAGGGTGTGCTGCACGAGCCCGAGGGCGAAACGCTGAAGCTTGAATTCGAAGGAAATGAAGGGCCCGCGATGCTGGAGTTTTCGCTGGCGGACGTGGACAAGGCACGCTTGGTGCCGAAAGTGGATTTCAGGAGCCGTAAATGAGTCGCGAAATTTTGTTGCTGGTCGATGCGCTGGCGCGTGAGAAGAACGTCGACAAGGAAGTCGTGTTTGGCGCGCTGGAGCAGGCATTGGCCCAGGCCACCAAGAAGCGCTATGAAGGCGAGGTTGATATCCGCGTGTCGATCGACCGCGACACCGGCGAATTCGAGTCCTTCCGCCGCTGGCACGTCGTGCCCGACGAGGCCGGCCTGCAGCTGCCCGACCAGGAAATCCTGCTGTTCGAAGCGAAGGAGCAGATCGACGACATCGAGGTCGACGACTACATTGAAGAAGCGATCGAGTCGGTCGAGTTCGGCCGCCGCTTCGCGCAGGACACCAAGCAGGTCGTGCTGCAGCGCATCCGCGACGCCGAGCGCGAGCAGATCCTGGCCGACTTCCTCGCCCGCGGCGACGCGCTGGTGACCGGCACCATCAAGCGCATGGAGCGCGGCGATGCGATCGTCGAGTCGGGCAAGATCGAGGCGCGCCTGCCGCGCGACCAGATGATCCCGAAGGAAAACCTGCGCATCGGCGACCGCGTGCGCGCGTACATCCTGCGCATCGACCGCAATGCGCGCGGCCCGCAGGTGATCCTGTCGCGCACCGCGCCCGAATTCATCATGAAGCTGTTCGAGCTCGAAGTCCCCGAGATCGAGCAAGGCCTGCTGGAAATCAAATCGGCCGCCCGCGATTCGGGCGTGCGCGCGAAGATCGCCGTGCATACCAGTGACAAGCGGATCGACCCGATCGGCACCTGTGTCGGCATGCGCGGTTCGCGCGTGCAGAGCGTGACCGGCGAGCTCGGCGGCGAGCGCGTCGACATCGTGCTGTGGTCCGACGACCCGGCGCAGTTCGTGATCGGCGCGCTGGCGCCGGCGAACGTGTCGTCGATCGTCGTTGACGAGGACAAGCATGCGATGGACGTCGTGGTTGACGAAGAGAACCTCGCGATCGCCATTGGCCGCGGCGGCCAGAACGTGCGGCTCGCCAGCGAGCTGACCGGCTGGCAGATCAACATCATGACCGCCGAGGAATCGGCCGACAAGGCAGCGTCCGAGACTGCCGCCATCCGCGGACTGTTCATGGACAAGCTCGATGTCGACGAGGAAGTTGCCGACATCCTCGCGCAGGAAGGCTTCTCGACGCTCGAAGAGATCGCCTACGTGCCGATTCAGGAAATGCTCGAGATCGAGGCTTTCGACGAGGACACCGTCAACGAGCTGCGCAACCGCGCGCGCGACGCACTGGTGACCGAGGCGATCGCATCGGAAGAAGGACTCGAGGGCATGGACGAGGCGCTGGTCAGCCTCGAAGGCATGGACCGCGCCACCGCGGGCAAGCTGGGCCTGGCCGGCGTGAAGACGCTGGAGCAGTTCGGCAACCTGGCCTACGACGAGTTTGCAGCGATCCTGGCGCTGCCGACTGATCGTGCGCGCCAGCTGATTGATGAGCAGTTCAAGGACGTGACGGACGATGAGATGCGCCTGATCGATGCGAAGTATGACGATCGCGCGAAGGCGTTGCAGGCACGCGTGTGGAACCTTGCCGAGAGCAAGTGAGCGACCTGCACACCATCGAAACGCGTCACGAGAAAAGAGGATTGAATGGCGAGTAACAACGTAGCCCAGTTTGCGACCGAGCTGAAGATGCCGGCCGATGTGCTGCTCAGGCAGCTGCGCGACGCGGGCGTGAACAAGAGCTCCGCGGAAGACACGCTGTCCAAGGAAGACAAGGACAAGCTGCTTGGCCACCTGCGCAAGGTCCATGGCGTCGCTGCTGACAGCGAGAAGAAGAAGATCACGCTGACGCGCAAGGAAACGACCGAGATCAAGCAGGCCGACGCCAGCGGCAAGTCGCGCACCATCCAGGTCGAGGTCCGCAAGAAGCGCACCTTCGTCAAGCGCGACGACGCGCCGGGCGCCGGCGAGGTCGACGCGACTGCGCCGGCCGAGCCGGTGGTTGACGAGGCCGAGATCGCTCGCCGCGAGGAAGAAGCGCGCCGCCAGGCCGAGCTGATCGCGCGCCAGGAAGCGGAACTGCGCGAAAAGCAGGAGCGTCTGGCGAAGCTGGAAGCCGAGCGCGCCGCAGAGCAGGCACGCGAAGAAGAACGCGCACGCGCTGAAGCCGCAGCAGCCGCCGCGGCAGCCGCCGCCGCCGCTGCTGCGCCGAAAGCCGCCGCGCCGAAAGAAGCCGACGACGCGCAGGCTGCAGCCAAGGCAGCCGCCGAGGCGGCCGAGAAGGCGCAGCGCGAGAAGGAGGCGGCCGAGCGTGCCGCCGCGACCGAACGCGCGCGCAAGGCCGTGGCCGACGAAGTGGCACAGATCAAGGCAATGATGGCGCAGCCGCGCCGCGTCATCAAGGCGCCCGAGCCGGCGCCTGCACCCGCACCGGCCGCACGTGCCGAGGGCACGCTGCACCGTCCCGCGACGACCGCGGCGGCCAAGCCGGGCGAGAAGCCGGCCGACAAGAAGCCGGCCGACAAGAAATCGATCAAGTCGGCCAACGTGTCGTCTACCTGGCAGGACGAGAAGAAACGCGGCGCAGGCGGACTGAAGACCCGCGGCGCGCCGACCGGCGGCCGTGACGGCTGGCGTTCTGGCCCGCGTGGCCGCCGCAACTCGCATCATGACGACCGCGAGTCGAACTTCCAGCAGCCGACCGAGGCGGTCGTGCGCGAAGTGCACGTGCCCGAGACCATCACCGTCGCCGAACTGGCGCACAAGATGTCGGTGAAGGCGTCGGAAGTCATCAAGCAGCTGATGAAGCTGGGCCAGATGGTCACCATCAACCAGGTGCTTGACCAGGAGACCGCGATGATCGTGGTCGAAGAGATGGGGCACGTCGCCCATGCGGCCAAGCTCGACGATCCGGAAGCGCTGCTCGACGAGGGCTCGCAGAACGCCGACGTCGAACAGCTGCCGCGTGCACCAGTCGTGACCGTGATGGGCCACGTCGACCACGGCAAGACCTCGCTGCTCGACTACATCCGCCGCGCCAAGGTTGCCGCGGGCGAAGCCGGCGGCATTACGCAGCACATCGGCGCTTACCACGTCGAGACGCCGCGCGGCATGATCACCTTCCTTGACACCCCGGGTCACGAGGCGTTCACCGCCATGCGTGCGCGCGGTGCGAAGGCGACCGACATCGTCATCCTCGTGGTGGCAGCCGACGACGGCGTGATGCCGCAGACCAAAGAAGCAATCTCGCACGCGAAGGCGGCGGGCGTGCCGCTGGTGGTGGCGATCAACAAGATCGACAAGCCGGGCGCGAACCCCGAGCGCGTGACGCAGGAACTGATCGCCGAGCAGGTCGTGCCGGAAGCCTACGGCGGCGAATCGCCGTTCATCCCGGTCTCCGCAAAGACCGGCGAGGGCATCGACACCCTGCTGGAAAACGTGTTGCTGCAGGCCGAAGTGCTGGAGCTGACGGCGCCGGTCGAAGCGCCGGCCCGGGGCCTGGTCATTGAAGCGAAGCTCGACAAGGGCCGCGGTCCGGTCGCGACCATCATGGTCCAGTCCGGCACGCTCAAGCGCGGCGACATCGTGCTGGCCGGCTCGGCCTATGGCCGCGTGCGCGCCATGCTGGACGAAAACGGCAAGACGATCGCCGAAGCCGGTCCGTCGATCCCGGTCGAGATCCAGGGCCTGACCGAAGTGCCGGCTGCCGGCGAAGAGGCGATGGTGCTGACCGACGAGCGCAAGGCGCGCGAGATCGCGCTGTTCAGGCAGGGCAAGTACCGTG
>JACCDW011561421.1_pt1 | contig 13163 bp, 15 predicted proteins | sample 7449781 | NCBI WGS metagenome assembly JACCDW01 (sample SAMN15323449, study PRJNA562643) | freshwater metagenome | isolation source: river surface water | place: USA:Blue River Watershed | collected 2017-08-18 | reverse complement strand
TCAGACTTGCCCTCGATAGCCTTGACACGAGCCGCCTCCGCCTCACGAGCCTTCTTTGCAGATTCAAAGAGGCTAAGGGCTGAGGGCTCATCGGCAGACGCAGAGACTGTGATTTGAAATTCGGGAACGGTGGGTTTTGTGGCACGCAGACCCGTATTTCTCTCTTGTTGGAGTTGTTCAAAGCGATTGCCCGTATCCATAAGCAAATTGGACTCAAATGTCGGGCGGGGCTGAACAGGGAGACCACCAGACTGTTGAATCTGGAGACGTTGTTGGGCAGACTCGGCCCTGTTTTGATTGGCAGGGTCAGTTACAATCGTCTGACTGACGGTCATCGGCATTGCACCCGCATCTCGTCGGAGGTAGCTCATAAAATCATTGGCAGTCGACTGAAGCGCTTCACGATTCAGCTGCGGCAGTGGCATCGGACCATTGACATCCCAGACCTCACGCATATAGTGTTCAAGGGCTCGACCCAAACGACTCTGTTGCTTTTCTGTAAGACCCCCCTGGCGTTGTTGAAAATCAAGCAGGAGTGTATTATACAGATTTACTTCATTTTGTTCGCTAAAAAACTGTCTTTCGATTGGTGCTGGCTGTTGGCTACCCCCACGTTGCATGACTATAGCCTTCTCTACTGAGGAAGCAAGAGGAAAGCCTTTACACCTACACCGCAGAAATGAAATGTGTTGGTTCTGTAGATGGCCTATGAGATAGAGAGGCGACCTCTAGGAATAGGGCTGGCCCCCGAAATTCAAGGAACCATAACAGTACTTTCCACTACACCCTATGAAAGACTAGTACAGACAAAAGGAGGTACTTTTGTGTTTGTTTTATATTATAGAGCAAAAGATTTTAATTTCAAGAATTCAATGTATTACAAAGGTATTCTATCCTACTTGCAAATTGTGCAGTCTCATCCGCGATTTTCAAATTGGTTTGTAACGGTCTATACGGATACAGTTACATTGGGTATTCTTCAAGAGGCTTTTCGATTTAGTGAATTTCCAAACCTTGTCTTGTGTGTTGTTGATTGGCCCTATTATACAGATTCAGATGGTCTTCCTGAAGCATCTGTGTTTCGCACGCTTCGATTCCAGTGTGTGGAACTCTTTCCGAGTCAAATCTGTTGTATCCGAGATGCAGACACGCTGTTTCAGCGTGTGCTTAGATACTGTGATGACATGACGTCATTTAGTTCTGCTTTGGGAGCTTGGGAATCGCATTTTGTAGAGAGTTGGCTTCATGGGGATGTCCTTTCTAAGCCTATTGTTTTGGGAACCGAGATTTCCTATGGACAACAGTGGCACACAAATCTTCCTCTGAAACTTGCACTTCGAGCTGAACTCTATTTTAATTATTCGTTTACTCTTTCAGGCCAAAAGCAGCAATATGCATATACAGCACCCTATGGTATTTTCGCTGGATTTGTAAATTTCAGTGCAAACAAACGACCGTATGCTGCACTTTGGACACAGTGTGTTGAGTACTTGGTTGCACGATATTCGATGGTTCGTAGTCGATTTGAAAATCAATATAGACGACAGATTAGCAATCGTCGCATTAAGGGATTAACGGGTGCAATTGAAGGCAAAGATGAGCGGTTGATGTTGTTTGTAGTGGTGCCCTTGTATTTGAAGCAGTGTTTCTTTTTTACAATTCAGTATCTGTCTGAAAATTCAACCGAAAGCTATAGTTCTTTTCCTTCTGTCTATGTGGTCGAATCATTGAATGATTCCACTACGATTGTGAAGAAAGATATTCCAACTATAAAGGTTTGTGGTTTTTCTACAGCATTGTTAAATCCGTACTATATAGACTGTATACTACATGAAGCAGTTGTAGGACCATTTTGGAAGCCAGATTTAGAGCCGCTACCAATCGCATTAGACTCCAACTCAAATTCGAACACAAATACAAATGCTGTACGAGAACTAGCATTTAAGAATGAGAGTATGCGGCTCCATGACTACTTTGCGAGAGATTTTGGCTTCTTTGTAGTAGCATATGCAAGCTGGCTTTCACGCTTTGATTCTGCAAAGCTGACTGAATATTTACAGTCACGTCTCCAAAATACAGTAAAGGCTATACAAGGTAAGTACAAACAGAATATTAAGGAAGTATTCGGATGGCACCATAATGAGACTTCTAATATAATGTTAAATACAGTATTTTCACAAATACCCGCTCAAAACTTGGAGTCTATTGAAGCTCTTGAAAATCTCTTTTTACAAAATGCAGGACTCTATTCTCCTGAAGAGGAGGCCGCATTTCAGGTGCGCTACGAAGAAGAAAAAAAGACAATTGTAAATCAGCAGAGAAAACGTAAGGAAAAACGCCTTGAGCAGCATGCCAAAGATACGGAAGCCACGCGAAAACAAGGAGAGCTCTTACGAGCTCAGCCATCTACGGTTGCACCCTTGGGCCTTGGTCTTGGATTTGGTCCAAGGTCTGATTCTGGATTTAGGATGCGTCCAGGTCTTTTAGGAGGACTATCAAGAAGGCATCGCCAGAAGCATCGCCAGAGAATCCGTACTCGTAAACAACGCAAGTAAAGTTCTTACTTCCTAAATCTACATATCCACTGCAATGTATGGTATAGATTGCAGTGAAATAAATACGTTAGGTATCAACATTTAGTTTCGCTTCACTCTGCGTGTCTTGCGAGAGGCACGACGAGAGCCACCTGAGGACTTCTTAGGACCAAGCAACTTTGACGTCATCGTTTTGCCATATTTCTTTTCCCACTTTCTGCGAATCCGGTCGTGAGAACGTTCTTTTAGTTTCAGGGCTTCGGCAATAAGTTCAGCTTGCGTCATATCTTTTACAGGTTTTACTTTGACCATTTCTACTCTATATCCCATAAATTATGCATCGGGGTCGAATAGAATCTTTCGAAATTGTAGCATATAAGTGTCTGCAATTCTCTTTTTACAAAATTTCTTGAAGGATTCCCCTGCAATCATACGAATTAAGAAATACATGCTGTACATTCCACATTCGCTGTTGCTGTACTGAAATCGGCGGCCATTTCGCTCTAGACGCAGAGACGGATTCTGCAGTGTGAGATACCGCATAAATCGCGAAACTTGTTCAGGAGGTGCCATTCCATAACTGTCAAAGTAATACGCACAGTTTCGCGTTAAATCAATAGCCATGGCAACCCAGTGACTTCCGTCTTTGTAATGAGGGTCGAGGTTAAAGACTGCTCCTATCAATTTCTTACCAGCAGCCTTTTCAGCTGCAAGGTCCACATGACAGAACTGGTCGTTCATGCACCGTTTAGAATGGTCCTTGACGTACGGGTCTGGTGCTGAAAAATCAATGGGTACAACTCCCAAAAACTTAAACTCAGGATAGGCTTTTTCATATTGTCTCATAACAGTCTTTATGTCTTCAGAACTAAGCCACATATCAGGGTCAGCTTTCCATTCTTCGGGCATCTCAGGGCGAAAATACGTATCAAGTAGTGCCTTCTTTTCACGATGACTCAAGAGCGATTTCTCAACGAGACAGCGCTCGTCATTCTTCTTACATCCAAGTGCACGGGCGAGCTGTTCTTTTTTGGATACACCTCCTGCTTGAGAAGTGTATGTACTCTCGACTTTGGACAGCACCTTCTCAGGGAGACAGCGTGAAGGTGAGTTTCGTCGGGTTAACCGCGTCGCAAGAGGACTGCATACAGCCGGTCCCGGACTTGGTGGTTTATATCTACGGGTTTTCTTCTGCCGTTTGGGCATCCTAGTAAGAAGGGCTAAAATATGACCTTAGCGATAGAATGAGTGATAGAGACACCCGAGCCAAACAAATAAGCACAGTGACGTTTTGGCATGTGCTATTTCCAATTTTTAGTCTATGCACAGTCCTATTTGTTTTGTTTGTTGTCTTTCGATTCCCAGATGAAGCCATTCCAGTTAAGCCTATGAGTCTACGTCCCTCTGTGAACACAGTGTCATCGTAGTTGCCTTTTTTCAGATCCGAGTAGGAGAGACAAATGGCGATATCAACAAATGTTTTGGTTTCAACACTTCTAGGTCTTGGACTTACAGGTGTTGTATCGTTAATTATCTGGTTAAGCTTCTTAACGCAGAATAAGGACAATGGTTCTGAAATTCAAAAACAATTGGCGATTGTCACAAGTGTTACAGGAATTTTAGTGTTAGTCTTTGGCGGTGCTGCCTATATGTACTTTACAACGGATGTGAATGCACTGACACCGTTCTTACTTGTCATGACGTTTGTCAATATGTTGCTGAGTTTGGTTGCTGTAAGTACTGCGTCTTTGAATGTTGTATATGCCTAAGTGCAATTTACTCTAATACTACTATGCTGTTGAACAGAGAATGCCGAGTGTTTGATGCTGAATTCGTATCCGTTTTCCAGAGTTTCCAGGTGGTAAAACCTGTAAACCCTGTAATCGTAAAATCAGCTGAAGTCTCATAGACTCTGAAAACTCTACATTTGGACCCTGAATCCAGGTTTCATTCTGATAAATCCAGGTTTTGGGATGGAGATACACAACTAATGAAGACGGTTTTAAAATTGGCTGAAATACAGTTTGAAGTTCTGATTTTTTCAGGGATGCACTTTGGAGCCATTCTGTTTGATGTGCAATTTGAGAAATAAATGCATCTTGCATAGACTGTAATTGTGTATAGACAGGGTCGGCAAGAACTTCAAGCAATTGTGTGGACTGAGAATAGGATTTGTACTGTAAAGGAGGAAGTAAGAGTGTGAAGGTTTGAAGTGTAAATAAGGGGTCCTTGTAGCGAATAGGAAACAAGATTTTCTCGCCGTACTTTCGTGGGCTTTCTACATGCAACGATTCAAGATGTACAGAATGGAGTGGAAGTGTACATTCTAAAGACCCTATATCCTCGGCCATGGCCCATACTTCTGTGCTAGGACTCAAAGTCTTTGAGCGGCCACTAAAATTGAATTTGCATAGGGTTGGTAGTAGCAGCCAAGAAACAAGGCTACCTATGACATCCGTCGAGATTGCAGAAGGTCTTGGTCTTACAATGGGAGGTGCAGTTCCAAAGGACCCTAATCAAACCAAGACGATTTGGCAGTATTATCAATGTGTAAAACCGCAACATGTTGTAGGATTTTCAGCTAGTACATTTGTTTGCTCTAAGACGCGTGTGCCTTTCTTTGAAATGGGTAATCACAGGTTTAATACACGTGCGCCAGCACTTCTTTCTGATACTCTTCAGAGGCACTGGATTTGGTGGTCACACCCAGATGTAACCTTTTGGCCTCCTTCAACCGTCTAAACCGTCTACACAGTACACAATCTAGTATGGATGATTTAAATCTTATTTGGATAGGAAATAGAGGCGTAGGAAAACAAACGCATGTTCATAAGGCGCTTGAACATGTAGCCGCATCTCGTGGCGTGTCTTTTTCCATTCGAAAGGCAATCTGGTCAACAGAAACAAATAAACGTATGCAAAGAGAGTCTGAGCAGACTGTTGCGCAGGAAGATGAAACAGAAACACCAGCGCAGGGAGAGGGAATTCCATATGAAACGTCCCTTGTGCACCTTGGATTTGATATTGCACGTATGTCTATGCAAGATAAGAACTATATTGCATCCCTTTTGAATCGTCTTGGATACGGAACAGAAGTTGCTGTTGGTAAAAAGAAGCAGGCTGTAAAGCGTATTCTTGTATTTTATCATGCGCATCTCTTGAGCCATGACAGTGTTTTGCAGCTTCAAATGGCTCTCGAGCAGCATGAAGGAAGTCTTGTGATTTGGTGTACGAGTGAATTACCTCTTCCGTACGAACTTGTGGATTGGTTTGTGGAAATACCTGTCCAAGGGCGTGATATGACATTGGCGAAACTTCGTCAGACGTATGGTGAAACGTGTGTAGATTGGGGGTCGTATTTTGAACATATGATTGAGACTTGGTCTAAGAAGCCGATGGGTCTGGCGCGCATTCAGGAAGTGCGAGACTGGGTCTATTTCTGTCTGCAACGAAATCTGCGGTGGCAAGAAGTTGTACATTATCTCTTGGATGCGACCTTGATTAGTAAGTCTATCTCAGGGGAAAAGAAAAAGAGAGTGTTTGAGGCGTTGGCAAAGGAACCTTCGACTGGAGGTGGTCAAACGCTGAATTCGTATCGTATTCCTATTGCATGGGAGCATTTGGGGATTGCTCTGGCTGAGGCTTTGGCTGCTTAGCAAGAACCAAAGCTGGACATGAGGCTTTAGCCGCCTAAACTGCAAGTCTTGGAGCTAAAGCTGGACCTGAGGCTTTGGCTGCGTAGCAAGAACCAAAGCTGGACGTAAGACTTTATCTTAATTACTGATACATAAGTATATAAGCTTGCAATCCTAAAAAATTGAATTTTATTTTTTTGGTATAGAAAATAAACAACAAGTATTCAATTACAAAGAAAAAGTCACAATGCAGCGTCTTCTCTCTTGCTCTCGTCGTAAATGTGTTACCGTTGTAAATATATCTGGTGTTATCTCATTAAATAAGTCATCATCTCTCAATTTCACAAAGGTAAATACACAGCTATCAAAGGCCTTCAAAACACCCAACTGCAGTGCAGTTGCAGTCTGCATAAATTCCCCTGGAGGCTCGCCCGTTCAGTCAGAACTCATTTACAATCGTATTCGTACTCTCTCCAAGAATTATGAGATTCCTGTACTTGTATTCGTAGAAGATATTGCTGCATCTGGCGGATACTACATTGCATGTGCTGGAGATGAAATCTACGCATCTGTAAGCAGTATTGTTGGAAGTATTGGAGTAATTTCTGCTGGATTTGGATTTCATTCGCTGCTTGCAAATCATGGAATTGAACGTCGTGTCTATGCGCAGGGCGAAAATAAAAATATTCTAGACCCGTTTATGCCAGTGAAGGAGAGTGATATTGAAATCCTAAATTCTGTTGGAAAAGATATTCATAAAGCCTTTATTGATATTGTAAAGGAAAGGCGTGGTGCTTTGCTGAAGAATACAGATGAAGAGCTCTTTACTGGAAAGTTCTGGTCTGGAAAACATGCAAAAGAACTTGGACTTATTGACGATACTGGTTGCCTTTATGATACTCTCTATAAAAAATATGGTGATGATGTAGAGATTAAGTTTATTAAAGAAGACCATGGATTCATTGGAACAATTAAAGGACTCATTGGTATTGGTGTTGAGGCTCATGCAAATAGTCTTGTTGAGTCCATGTCTGTTAAAATAGAGAGTCAGCTTCTATCTAGCCGATTTGGTATTTAAACAACAGTATAATCCTATTTTTAAAACTTATATAGAGTTTTTATACAAATATAAAATTGAATATTCGTGCTCTCTTCTAGAGAATAAGCAAAAGATGCCACCCCCAAAGTTTATCTTTGTTCGACATGGAGAAGCCGAACACAATGTAGCATTTCGAGACGTCGGCACAGCCGCCTTTCGAGATTCAAAGTATAAGGATGCACCTCTTACCACAGAAGGAATTCTACAAGCACGTAAGACTGCGGAAGCACTTGCGCATCTGAAGATACTGGATATCTGGTCCTCGCCGCTCACAAGGTGTATTCAGACAGGGATTGAACTCTATGAAGAGCTTGATATACAAGGACTCTATTTGCACGACAGCCTCTTGGAACGACTGGGAGGTGGACATGTTTGTAATGAACGAAAGCACTGTAGAGAGTTGAAGGAAAAGTTCTCGAATTGGGATACTGTCTTTCTACCCGATTTTCCACCCTTCTGGGTTGAACGTGAGAATGAAACAGCTCTTCAGCGACGCATGCTGTCTTTTATTCTTCTACTCTCTGAACTGTACAAGAATTCTCCTGAAGAGAGTCATATCCTCATTGTAAGCCATGCGGATGCAATCTTCTCTCTTACCAAACCGTTCCTGAAAAATGCAGAGTATGTGATTCGAAGTCTTGAAGACCTGTTGGCGTAAGTTTCTAGTGTATTCGTTTTTATGGACTCCAAGCAGGAACATGGAACGTCTTCCATGGGTAGAACCTTTTTTACATGCAGTCGAGCACGAGTACCAACAGTCGCCTCCAGCCTACAAGATAACAGAACCGTCCTATGCCGACCTTCACTATATTCAAAAGGTGGCAACGGAAGTAGATACATTTGATGTGCTAGGGCTCAAACGCCAAACGTGGCAAGCCTACCAACAGGGACAAGCAATCCTTATGAAATGTGAATCGGCTTACGGAACTATATTGCTTTTAACATTCCGTGATAATCCGCTAAAGCCAACATGGAATACATGGTGGCGTGCCATCCGTCTACTGAGTCCTCGCAAGCCAGTTCGTATTCTGATGTTTGCGCACCCTCAACTTCGGTTGTCTCCTCGACCTCCTGCTAAAGTAGGCCCTGCCTCTGTGAATGGAGGTGCCACAATGCCATGTGATGCACAGACAATTGTCATTTATCGCAAAGAGGAGATTACAAGAGTCTTGCTGCATGAACTTTTTCATTCATCCTGCTCAGACCCCTATCATCGAGACACGCCCGAAATTGAAGCAAGCACAGAGGCATGGGCTGAGCTGTTGCTGTGTGCCATGGCGGCTAAGGGTCTCTTCAAACCTTGGCAGAAACTCTTGAGACAGCAATTTCAATGGGCCCTCCGCCAAGAGGCAACCCTATTAGATTCAGGTCAGGTTCGTTCCAAGGCAGACTATGGCTGGAGATACTTGGTGGGCCGAATTCAAGTCTGGAGAAACCTTGGTTTGCCAGTTCCCTATATTCACGGTTCCTATTCTCCAGTTTCAAGTTTGCGATTTACAATTTGTCAGCCAGCCGACGTGTAAATCTGCGCACCTAAAAAATTGAGTCTTCTAGAAAGTAACTAACAAGTACTTCTTACTACATGGGCGTACGCGGTCTTCAAAGTTTTCTTCGGTCGTACAGTACTCCTAAAACGATGGATGATTTGCTTCATCCCTCGAAGAGTAAACTTAAGATTGGTATTGATATTTCCTATTATATTTACCGTTGGCAGGGAGACTGTGACAGAATCCTATCCTTTCTACAGACTCTGAAATCAAATAAGCATCGTGTTCTTCTTGCGTTTGATGGTCGAGCTGAAGATGGTAAAGTGTGGGAGGCGCAGCGTCGCAGAGCTGCTCGTGAAGAGGAGCTCAAATCAGCACAGCTCATTTTGGAAGACTTGGATGCAAACCCAGACAAATATAGCCCTGAAGAAAGGGCGCGGCTTCAGAGAGAAGCTGAAGAACATCAGAAAAAGGGGTGGAGTTTTACGCGAGAGCGAAGAAATCTAGTGAAAGAACGTCTCTATCAGGAAAAAATCCCCATGGTGAAGGCAAAAGGGGAAGCAGATGGTCTTCTTGCTGCTGCTGCCTCTGTGGGAGACTTGGATATTGTCATCAGTGGGGATATGGACCTTCTTGCAATGGGTGCTCGATGCCTCTGGACTCCTGTGGGTGCAGGTCTACAATTTCGAGAGTATAATCGTGACCAAATTCTGCAGGACCTTGAACTTGGAGATTATCAGTTCAGGTCTATGTGCGCTATTTGTTATACAGAGGCTTCTGAGGTGATTAATACGTTTACAATCCAGCAAGCGTATCAAGCGATTCGATATCTTCGAAATCTTACGACGATTAAACAGAAACATCCTGAATGGCTACAGGTATGGCCAGATGATACGCACATCTTCTACCGTTCTGTAGATACTGTTGAGCCATGGATTCGTGAAGACCAAATGCAGATTTATAATGCCTTTCTGAATTGCGAGCCGATGCCGTATACGTAAACTGAAAGTTTACTGCTAGAGACGAATTTTTAATTCGTCTGTACATCTAACTTGAAAAGTTAGGAGCAGACTTCAACGTCTCTAAGAAATGTGAAAAACCTATCAAACGCTCATATAATAAAGGAGATTATCACATGAGATGTCATAAGGGTACAGAAAAACAGAAACCTGAAGAACTATAGGAGAATTTAAGAAAATCTCTTATAGAAGTTTATAATGCTGGCTGTCGGAATCGAACCGACGACGGACTGCTCCAAGGGTTAACTGGAAAATTCCTTAAGACCCCCGCCTTCACCACTCGGCCAAACCAGCAAAGAGACTTTTTAGAAGGCTCTTTGCTAGATTTTTTAGTTTGCAGGCTAGGAGATTCGAACTCCTGAGGATTGCTCCAGTGGACCTTGAAACCACCGCCTTAACCGCTCGGCCAAACCTGCTAGAACCTTTTACCAAAGATTTTAGCAAGTACGATATATTCGAATATCATCTCGCAGGGTCCATCACCTAGTTCCAGGTAGGCAAGACGCCGCGAAAGACTAAGGAATGATTCATTTGCAACTCCTTAGCTAGGCGTTGGAATGTCCCATCGCCTACCATATAGTATCCATAGTTGTTTAAACCCTTTTTGTTATAGTTTTTCCTATTGAAAAAGTGTTTTGTAGTTGTTTGTATCCATTCATTCCACCCTACATCAATAAGTCATCCTCTGTATCCATTTACGCCTTAGGGGCCGCCGCAGCAGGCTTGGGGTAGTGCTTGCCCAGGTACGTCTGCATGTTGAAGATGGTCAGCTTTACAGACTCATCTACGCCGAGGAGCTTCTTCAGAGCCGCATCAGGAGCGATGTCATGCTTCGTGCGAAGACCCTTCTCGTTCAGGTACTTGTGAATGGCCGCATTGACCGCAGAACGGCTCATCTGGTTGTTCTTGCCACCACCGAGGAAGCTAGAGAGCTCATCACTGATAGGAACCGGCTTCTCGAAGTTGCTCGGCTTGCGAGGCTCACCATCCGCAGGCGCCTCACGCTTGTTGCGGCGGTTCTTGCGCGCCTCCTTAATCTCCTGCGTAGCACGCTTGCCGACACGCTTCAGAGCAGCAAGCGCGGAGTTCGCAGCATCACGAATCGTCGTGAGCTGGTCCTGCAGGGCCTTGAGCTCATCCGCGAGCGTCGTCTCGGCAACAGGGGACTCTACCTTGCAGTCCGTAGAAGACGGCGTAGGGGCAACGACAGCAGGGGCGGCAGGAGCAGCCTCGACAGCCGTCGCAGCCTTCTTCGCGGCCTTCTTAGGGGCAGCGGCAGCGGCAGGAGCGGCGACCTCGGCGACAGGGACAGGAGTAGGAACTACAGTGCTAGGGGCAGGGCTGGCTTTCTTGACGGCCTTCTTCGCGGAGGCAGGGGCGTTCATCGTACTCGTGGCGGAGGTATTGTTGCTAGACATTTGTACGCAAGTTGTGCTTGGAAAAATTCGAACGGCCGACTCAATTTTTTACTCCAGCACCACGTCCTCTGTCTACAGACTAAAAGGCATATGTCAAGAGAGTCTTCAAAACACTCTTTTTTTTACATTGAAATTACAGTTTTTCTAGGCTTTAACGACCCGGACCGAAAACTCTAGAGAGATGATAGGAATGGCAAGAAAGAAGAAGACTGCTGTGCCAACTCCTGTTTCTATACGCCTTTGTGCAAATATAAAATCCAAAAAGCATCCAGATATTCAATGTACCTTTACAGCAACCCAGGGTGAATTTTGCACTCGACATGCGAAGAATCCTGTACGGTTCAAGGAACCTGTGATACTGAATGACCTACGGCAAGATATTCAAACCAAGGCTGCAACGATGCTTCAAAGATGGTGGGCGCACAAAGTCCTACGTCTGCGATTTATACGTCAAGGTCCTGCTGTTAATGACCCTTCGCTTGCTGAAAATAAAGAGGATTTATATTCGTTAGAATCTGTCTCGACCATTCCTATTTTATATCGGTGGAGTTATGCAGACGAACGAAAGCACATTTGGCTCTTTGACGTTCGAAGCCTCACTATGCTTCGTGCTGAGGACACACGTGATGTATTACTGAATCCCTACACACGTGAACCTATCGCCGAGGCTGCTGCAAAGAGCTTTCAGACTCGTTGCACATTTCTTCGAAAGCAGAAATACTGCCTTGTCCATTCCACAGATATTGAAATGTCCGCTGAGCAACTCTGGCATCAGCGTGTCTTGGATGTTATCCTGAAATATGATATGCTTGGATATCATACCTGTATTAGTTGGTTTGAAGAACTTCAACCTTCAGCCCTTGCAGGATTATACTCAGAGCTGTGGGACCTCTGGAACTACAGGTTACAACTAACACCTCATATTAAATCTATGGTCGTTCCTGGATGGAATAAAGTAGAGACGCTCCTGTTCAAATGGAATCCTACTGAGGTGCGAAATCGTCGTGAAAAAAAGTGGTGGCAGAAAGTTGTATTGGATATTTTAGACCGACTTGTTTCATCGAGTCAGGTCAAAGAGCAGAAGATTCTAGGGGCCTTGTACGCAATGACAGCCTTTGCAATGGTCAGCCCTCGAGTGCGAGCAGCGTACCCTTGGCTAGTGGAAATGCAAGATGAAGATTGATGGATATTCTGGTAGTAGGAATAGGAGCTATGAAACATAACACCACAAACCATTATGTTGTTATGTTTTTCATTATGGTCCTTTCGGGACTTCTCAGCACAATGAATGTATGGGCTGCTAAATGGGATGATATCCGACTGAGTTTGAATGATGTGTACATGATTGGTCTGATGACAGGTTGGATGTTTTTCTTCATGGGTGCATTCTATAAAGATTTCACAGTATTTGGTTTTGGAGCAGCATTAGTACTCCTGAATTTTATGGCGATTCGTACGCAAGCTTTTATCACTGAAAAACAGTTTCTACTAGGGATGATTCCTCATCATTCTATGGCAGTTCTAATAAGTCAAAGCCTACAGCAAAAACCAAATTCAGTACAACAACTTCTAAAAAATATCATAAAAACTCAAGAGGCTGAAATACAGTTTATGAAGGAAAAACTCAGGACACTTTAATAGGATGAGTTCCGCAATCCAAGCGGTTCTGAAAACAGCTCCTAGGCGAGCGACACTGAAAAAGATTAAAAACTTGGCTTCACAAAAACCAGTACCAACTGAGTTTACACCTTCAAATGCCTATATTATTATGGGTCACGGAAAAGATTCAGATAGAATGATTCAAGTTCCTGAAAATTGTATGGTTGTTGTAAAATACAGACCTGGTGAACTTGGAGATGCGCTAAATGTATTTCCATTATGGAATGCAGTTGGTGCTCCTGAAAATGTAGAGATATATCGTGATCCATTAAATCATATTCCCGAAGTAATAAATCAAGTAGGAGATGTAAT
>JACCDW012037980.1_pt1 | contig 13164 bp, 9 predicted proteins | sample 7449781 | NCBI WGS metagenome assembly JACCDW01 (sample SAMN15323449, study PRJNA562643) | freshwater metagenome | isolation source: river surface water | place: USA:Blue River Watershed | collected 2017-08-18 | reverse complement strand
GCTTGAACATCTGCGTTAAGCCTATCGGAAGAACCCCAGTATTCGCGCCAATCGCTTTCTACTACTGATCTTCTTTTAAGTTTTTTGCCTTTGAGTGGGGGTTTAGTACGTTTGAATTGTGCTAGTTTTTTGCCTATGTACTTCTGTCCGGTCTGTAGATTCGTAATGAGATACACAAAGCCGATATAGCCTTCGGGTATTTCTTCTACGAGTTGATTTTGATACGTCCACAGCACTCACTTAGTTAGTTTTGGGGGTCTGCCTTTGATGCCTTTTCTGGCTAGTTTACGTTGCTCTCGTTTATCTTGTATTTCTACTCGCCTTTTTGATGCCTCGTTGCGTATTTCTGATAGCCAATATCGTGCCTTAATGCCTGCTTCGTCTGAGCCTTTGTATTCAAAACGTTCCTGCCACTTAAAATATTCCTGAAAGGCAGCAATCATTTTGTCGTGAGATTCAGTAGTCATTGTTCTAAAATCTCTACATCAGTAGAATAAGAAGTAAATCCGTTTTCTTTAATAACTTTTAACACATGATTTACACGACTTGTTAGATCGTCTCTATGAGAAATTAAGAATACATTCTTATCACGTTCACGAGTCATGCGTTTTAGTACTGCAATACTAGATTCAACACCTGATGCATCCATACCAGAATCTACTAACTCGTCAATAAACAACAAATTAATGCTATGATATAGATTTTCCCAGACATCACGGAATGCCCAAGACATAGACAGTATCAATCTGTTACGCTCTCCACGACTTAGATTGTCAAAATCTAGATCCTGTCCTAGTTGAGTAATGATCACACTTAGATCATTCTGGAACTCAACAATGTGCGGCAAACCAATCTTGTCAAGATAATATGTTAGACGCTGATTCAAGAATGCTAGATTCTGATCTATAATTTTCTTGCGTACAAAACTGTCTTTGTTAGTCAATAATTTATACAGAAACTCTTGATGATCTTTAACTTTTGTTAAGTCGTTGATATAGTTCCAATTGATTTCTTGTACAGCAGTTTTCTTTAATTCTTCAATTTGTTCAGCATATGGATTAGTTTCTGCCTGCTTAACAGATAAGTCTTTGGCCAAAGAACTTAAAGTATTTTTGTGATTTAATGCTTGCTCTAAACTATCGTAGTGTACCTTAGGACAATCTCCTGCTTCTCCTAACAAGGACAATGCTTCGGATAAATCTTGTAGTTCTTTAGCGAATTCTATCATTGAAGATTCGGATTCTGAAATCTGTTTTTGCTTACTCTTGAGCATTTCAGTGTGTTTGACGTCGTGTAGATCCTGCCCACAACTGTGACACTTATGATCTTCTAGTGTTTTTAATTCTTTGGTTAGTTTATCTAAACCTTTTTGTTCTTTTTCTACACTGGCAGTTTGTTTTGCGATCAAAGTTACTAGACTGTCACGTTCTTTTTTATGCTCATTCCATTCAGCAAGTCTTCTTTGCGCAGAAATTTCTAGATCGATGTCTATAGTTTCTAATCGATCTATGTTTTTCAAAAGATCTTCAACAGACTTTTCTTTTTGTTCTTCCCACAGTTTTTGTTTTCTTTCTAACGAATCAATACTTTGCTGTATTCGATCATTAGATGCCTTAACAGTTTCTATTCTTGTGTTTTCTGAAGCAATCGCATCTTTAGAAATACGAATTGACTCTTTTAATGCCTCTGCTTTTTCCGATAGGATAGTGATTCCTAGCAGTTGTTCAATAATAGCACGTTGCTCAGCAGCCTTCATAGAAAGGAAGGGTTCAGTATATGTGTTTAAAGCCACTAAATGTTTGAACATTTCGTGGGTCATACCAAACATATCTTCGATAGATTTCTGTGTTTCTCTACTGTCTCCTTGACTTTCGTCAAGATCTCTTAACTCTTGTTCTTCACCGTTGATACTAAATTTTAAAAGATTAGGTTTGCGTCCTCTTTCGATATGATATTCAATACCGTCTTTTTCAAAAGTTACAGTAACCAACATTCCTTTAGAGTTAATCTTGTTAATAAGATTATCACGCTTGATGTTAGTAAGAGCCTGCCCGTAGATAGCGTAACTTAGGCCATTAATGATTGTTGTTTTACCCGTACCGTTGCGAGCACCGCTGTCGTCTCCTCCTAGGTCTAGATTTTCACCTAAGACTAGCGTCAATTGACCACGGTCAAAATCGATAGCCTGGGTTTGATTACCCACGCTCATAAAATTTCGTACAGTAAGATTTTTAATTTTGATCATAGTTCTTTATAAATCTCCAACAACAGTGCTTTATCATAGGCTTCACTGTCTATAGCATTTAACTGATTCATAACGATAGTATCAACGCTTTCAAAGTTTATATCCACAGGCACTGATGTACTTTCCACTTCTACCTTTTCCGGAATCAACATTAGTTCTCTAAGGTCATATTGCGGAATAAACTGTTCTTTGATAAAATTGGCTTCTTCAAAAGTGATAGGCAAATCTATAGTCACTCGACAATGCATCTTTTCACGCAATAATTTTTCAGGATTGTCTATAATTTGACTTAGTTTATATGTTCTGTAGACAGGTTGATCAGGCCAAGATTTATAAACAGGCGCTTGTCCCCATTCTAAAATCATCATGCCACGCTCGTCATCTCCTGCATCTGCGTAGTTGTGGGGGAAAGCATTACCGATATAAACAATATTTCCGGCCTGTTGCCTTTTATGGAAGTGACCACTGAACACATATTCTTGATTTTGAAAGTGTCCACGTTGTAATTGTCCGTGGTCAGGCATTTGCACCATGGCGTTCATATAGAAACTGGGTAATTCTAAATGACCAAATATATAACGGCTTTTAATATTAGGAATATTTTTCCATTCTTCTGCTACAAGCCAAGGTAAAATGGTTACATCGCCTTCTGTGAACGGATCTCGAATAGGAATCACATTAGGAAACAGACGCATAAATTCAACTGAGTTAATTTCACGCTTGTCTTTATAAAATAGATCGTGATTACCTAAAATGAAATATACCTTTTCAAAGTTCTTACTAAGGAACTCGAGATTCGAAACAGTATAATTCATGGTACTGACATCTGTGGTAGCACGATTATGATGCCAATCTCCTAAGAAGATTGCAGATTCACAACCTTCTGATCGTGCTTCTTCACAGAACCATTTAACGAAATCCTCGCAATCTTGGTTATGTGTTCTGCTACCAGACTTTAGCCCAAAGTGAATGTCAGTAAAACAGGCTACTTTTTTAAAAAGATTCATATAAAGAGTATTTTACAGTCTATAAGTTGTAATATCAATCCCAATCATTGCCGCCTTCGGTTGAACCAGTGCCGCCAACAGGACCAAAACTTCCTCCTGCAGCATTCTGTCTAGTCCATGAAGGATTCATACCATTCATTTCCAGTATGTCGTCTCTGATGTTTTGGTTACGTTTCTCAATGTTGATGATCCGCACAAATGAATTAGTGACAGCAGCAGTGTAATAAGCAAAAGGATTATCGGATTTACTTTCATCGAATTGTAGGCCAATTTGTGTTAGTTGAAGAATAGCCTGACCACGCATCTCGTCATTGTAAGTGTATCCTCTAACATTGCCTCTAGTAGCGTATCTTTCGCAAAGTTTTAAAAACATACGAGCAAGATTGTCGGTCATTTTACCGTGTTCTTTATTAAAAGAACCATTGCTTAATCCGCCCTTCCAGTGACTCTTGCCAACGCAGATTAGATTATCGTTGTCGTCAAACTTCCAGTGTTGGAAAGGTGGAAAGTTAACTTTTTCATGACTGTCAGCGGTATTTTTTAAAGTCTTTTTACGACCCGGCGCCAAGGGTACATGTTCAAAAGTCATTACACGAAACACGACATCTTGTTTAGAGATTTTTTTGTAATCTATCTCGAAATCTTTAAGAGATAACTTTTTACCTCCTTTGATTTGTGCCGCTTCGTAGTTTTGTTTAGCCTGTCTAGCAGCCCTTGTGCGCTTTGCTTCGGCTATAGTTCGTATGTTAATTTTTTCTAGAGATGGAATAATCATGTCATATTCATGAAATTCTGGACTAGTAAAACTACAATACGTGTTTTTACTTAAATGTATTTCTCTTAATAAATCTTTATTTGTAAGATATTTTATCTTAGGTGGTTGTGTTGGTATCAATCCTGAGTACTCCCATTAGGTAATAATATTAGCATATTTTTCATATAATAAATAGTGTTATAACGGAGTTTTTTCACCAAAATGCCACTATCTATAAACCCTTTGGCTAAATTAGTTTCTTCTGTTTCTCAACAGGTTTCTGCTGCGGCTGATTCTGCCAGCGGAGCAATGAACGGAGAGCAATTTGCCTCACTTAAATCAAACGTCAACGAGAAAGTATCTAAATTATCCGGTGGTATAGGTACCGGTCTAAACGGTTTCACAGCATCCGCCTCAACGCTTGTGGCCGATGCCAAAAATGGCTTAGCCGGAGTTACTGGGGCTATGGCCGGTGTTGGAAATCCTATACAAAGCATAGCCTCTAAAGCACAAGGTGCAGTAGGAAGTGCTGCTGGCGCAGTAGGGGCTATCAGTAATGTCGCTTCAAACATCGGGGGCAGTTTAGATAAACTAGGATTAGCCGGCGGAGGTTTAGGAGGAGGACTCGCTAAACTAGCAGGCCAAGTATCTTCGGCAGCAGGTATGTTGAACAATTTATTAAGTATGGCTAGAGGAAAAAATTTACCAAGTGGAGCAGAGTTATTTAGTGCTCAGGGATCTTTCGTTGAATTGAAACCGGGATCTCAAAACGACTGGCGTGTAAAAGTAAATTGCAATTTTGGTCTCTTCGGAAACGCATTTAATCGATTATCTGAGACCGGTGGTTTTGTTTTTCCGTACTTGCCAAATATAACAGTGTCAACAAAAGCAAATTATTCTCAAATAGATCCTGTGCATAATATACATCCGTTTTATGTTTATAAAAACAGTCAGGTGGATGACATTCAGATTAGCGGAGAGTTTTCTGTAGAAACAGAATTAGATGCAGAATATTGGATACAGGGAACGACATTTTTTAAAACAGCCACAAGAATGTTTTACGGTACCGGAGAAAATGTAGGAAACCCTCCAGTCATTTGTCAATTAAGTGGCTATGGTGCTCGAGTGTTTACTGGAGTTCCAGTTATTGTAAAATCATTTAGTGTTGATTTAAAAGAAGATGTGAATTATATAAAGTATACCAAAGGAACAGCGCCGACATGGGTTCCAGCAACAAGCAATATAACAATAGTGTTAGCGCCAATATACAATAGAACTAGATTAAGACAATTCAATCTTAAAGATTATGCCAACGGTAACGTTGTGGCCGGTGCAGGGTTTGTATAATTATGGCAAAATATACTAGTTACTCACCTTACAAAAATACAAAAGAAAATAATCTTTATTTAGAATTATTAACTATTCGTCCGGTTCCTGCAGAATCAGATGATTTTTTATACACGATAGAAAATCAATATAGACATAGGCCCGACTTGCTGGCCTATGACCTTTACGGAAATTCTCAACTATGGTGGGTCTTTGTTCAGCGTAACATGAGCGTGATTAAAGATCCTATCTATGATTTTGAACCAGGAACTCAAATATATTGTCCTAAAAAATCAAATCTAGACAAGTACCTCGGAGCATAAGATGTCTATTTTTCGAGACATAGGTAAAGCAGTTGGCACAGTACTAAAACCAGATGGTTCTCCGGTAGAACTCGGACCAGTACTTCCGAGTATAACACAAGGTATTGCTAGAGTAGTGACGGGCGCACCTACAAGTAATTCTGCAGTAATTAATACATTTACAGCACCCTTGTACGATGACGACAGCAACGGTACTCCTGCTATTAAAACTTTTGGTCTTGATAAAATTAAAGGGGGTCCTCCTTATCCTAATGTGTTGGAACAGTTTGCTTCTTATAACTGTATTTGGACATTATGCTGCCTTGAACCTAGTCAATTTAATAATCCCAATTCCTATAGAGGAAAACCAGGAGCATTAAAAAATGTTGTAATATCTAGTGCAGGAAGATTTGACGAACAGAGAGCGAAGACTGCCAACGGTTCTCCTGAATTTTTTATAGACAATATGAATTTCGTATCTAGATTAGCAGGCCAGGATGCTGGCTGGACTAATGTAACAGCATTTGAATTCGATGTCTACGAACCTTATTCGATGGGTCTGTTTTATCAAAGTCTTTTATCCGCTGCACTAAGTGCCGGGTATCCTCACTATATAGGCGATGTTCCGTTTTTATTAAAATTAGAAGTTGTAGGATTTGATGACAAGGGCAGAATATTTGCCAGTAAAGAATCATTGGCAAAATATTTTACTATAAAAATTACAGAGTCTGAAATGAAAGTAGATGAGGGCGGAAGCAGATATAAATGTAAGGCCGTGCCTCTTCATCATGCCGGATATCAGGATGGTGCCAACACTTATCCTGTGGAATTGAATATATCAGGAAATACAGTTCTTGAAGTATTGGCCAGCGGCAAAAAAAGTTTAATGAATGCTCTTAATACTGCTCAATTTGAAGCGGTTGATAGAAACCAGATAGGAAAACCAGACCTGTACGAAATAGTATTTCCTATAGACTGGCAGGACAGAGTAGGATTAGAAGGTGGCGCCACTGCCGATACACTACGAGCCATGGTAGATTTAAATGCTGGAAAGCCTGTTAAGGCAGGAGTTAAAGCAGACTTTGATACATTAGAATACGGACAGGGAGAAATAGGATTCAGTGGTATGGGTTTTGATGCAACGTCTGGAGGAAATTATCTTTTCAAAGACGCAGCCGATACAGTAGATCCTCAGACTGGAAGAATCAAACGAGATCAAATGACTATTGATCCTACGAGAAGAGCATTCACCTTTGGCAAAAAGGTACAAATAACAAATGTTATTAAATGGATAGTATTGGCCAGTGAATATTGTTCTAAAAATCTTAAACCAGAAGCCATCGATCCTAAAACCGGCATGGTTAATTGGTTTAGGGTTGATGTGCAAATTGACTTATTAGAATACGATAAAATCAGAAACCAACGTGCAAAGAAGTATATCTATAGAGTAGTTCCTTTTAAAGTTAGTGCAGAATATTTAAAAAATCCAACCTCTGCTACACCTACTAAGGGCAGAGAAACTATATGTGCTAAACGATATGATTATCTATATTCTGGACAGAACAACGACATTTTAAAATTAGATTTAACGTTTAATGGAATGTTTTCTACAGGACAACTACCACGTCCTCCGCAGCAACATGCCTCGATACAAAACGATGATAATCAATCTGCAGCAGAAACAAAGAGATTATCAGCACAGGCACAATCTGGTGCTGCGCCACAATCAGTAACTTCTGAAACTGGAACTCCTACAGTAAAGCCTAATTACAAAATACAAACCGGAACTTTTTCTGGAGAAAAGACAGTTGAACAAGTGATCTCGGATGCTTTCCAAGACGCTTTTCAAAACGGAAATAAGGACATGATGAATCTTAAAATGGATATCGTTGGAGATCCTTATTATCTTTCAGACTCAGGAATATGTTCTAAGTTCTTAGGTGAATACGGACCTAATGACCAAATAACGGCCGACGGAACAATGAACTGGCAAGGATCAGAAATTTTTATATTTGTAAGTTTTAGAAATCCTATAGAACCTAATCTAGGAACTACTGGTCGCGGCGGCCTGTTTAATTTTCCTAAAGGCCAATGGGTAAGTCCTTACAGCGGTCTTTATAGAGTTGTTGGTGTGGATCATAAATGGGCCAGCGGAGTGTTTACACAGACGCTTGATATGAATCGTGTTGTTAATCAGAGCATTGATTTCGCCGGCAGAGCAGAAATTGATAGACAGAATCAGTGGTTGTATGAAATTAAAGAAGCCCCTAAACCAACCGGACCAATTGATACTACCATTTACGGTGGGGATGAAGGTGAATAATGCCAATTGAAAAAAGAACGCAATCCCAGTTATCAGACGGAAAAGTAGGATCGGGGATTAAATTAGCCAAAGTTGTAGGATACCTAGATCCTAGTTTTATGTGCGGATTAGAAGTGACCTTGTTAGATGACCAGGGAGCAACGATTGGAGAGGATTCTCAAAGTTTTCCTGTAAAATATGCCAGCCCTTTTTATGGTGTTACAGCATATGAAAACATGGGGTTGAATAAAACTGATTGGAACGACACTCAGCAAAGTTATGGAATGTGGTTTCCGACTGTAGAAATAGGAACGACTGTTCTTGTAGTTTTTGTAAACGGCAACCCGGCCGACGGATATTTTATCGGATGTGTCCCTGGCAGATTCGCTAATCAAATGATTCCTGCGATAGGAGGAACTACAGAATTTGATGCAAGTCCTGACCAAAAAAAGAAATATGATACTACACAACCTTTACCAGTTGCAGAGTTAAACAGGAAAACTAATTCATTAGAAAAAAGTTTAAACATTGACAAAATTAAAAAACCCGTACATCCTATCGCTGATGTATTTCTTAAACAAGGTTTATTAGAGGATGATGTTAGGGGAGTAACCACATCGAGTAGTAGACGAAGTGTTCCTAACACAGTGTTTGGTATAAGCACCCCAGGTCCTTTTAATCGAGGCGAAGGAACTAAAAAACAATTTCTAGGTAAGAAAAAAACATTAAGTTCCGTACCAGTTCCAGTATCAAGATTAGGCGGAACTACGTTCGTGATGGATGACGGCGACGATCAATATCAACGAATAACCCCTGCCGGTGAAGGCCCAGTGGAATACGCTGACACAGCCAACGGAGAAAAAGGAAATCCTAATATTCCGTATAATGAATATTTCAGAGTAAGAACAAGAACTGGTCATCAATTGTTAATGCATAATTCCGAAGATCTCATTTATATAGGAAATGCAAAAGGTACTACATGGATAGAACTAACTAGCAACGGTAAGATAGATATCTATGCCGAAGATAGTATTAGTATTCATACCGGTACTGATCTTAATATACGTGCTGACAGAGATATCAATCTTGAAGCAGGAAGAAATGTAAACATTAAAGCCTCTGCAGATTACAGTACCGGCGACAGCGCAGATTCTAATGGATTTGAAAGCGGAAGGGTACACATAGAAAGTCAATACGATACAAAAATTTTAGTTGGCGGAAACGGGTATATCACAACGGCAACAAATCTAAACATATCTACAGGATTTAATAATAACTTAACAGCAGGTGCCGTTACAAATATTTTAAGTGGTGGAGATCATGTTGAAACTGCTGCAACAATTAACATGAATGGCAAGGCCGCTGAATCAGCAGAATCTGCCGGAGTGTTGCCTGTGCATGAAAATATCGTAACAGATTCTAGCGAAGCCTGGGAAAACAAAAATAGATATTCGGTAGATACTCCTTTAAAAAGTATCATGAAACGTGTACCAATGCACGAGCCTTGGGCCTTGCACGAAAATCAAGCCCCAGCGCAACTCACCCCTGAAAATACAGACAGGGAGGCATAATATGGCAAAATTATATAATCAAAAAGTAGTTGCATCTCAGAGGGTTACAGTAGAAAATGATAATAATACTGTGTTTACCTATAAAGGATTTAATTCTCAAGAGACTAAAAATAAATTTAAACTTTATGATATAGATCTTGTTAAACAAGACATCATAAATCATTTTTATATTCGTAAAGGCGAAAAATTAATGAACCCAGATTTTGGTACAGTTATCTGGGATCTTATATTTGAACCGTTCACTGAAGAAGTAAAAAGACTGATCACAGAAGATGTAGAACAGATAATAAACTACGATCCAAGAATAGCGATCAACAGTGTCAGTATCGACGCTACAGACATGGGTATTAGAATAGAAGCAGACATTACATATCTTCCGTTTAATATCAACGAAAGAATGACGTTTAATTTTGACAAAGAAAATAACATCATAAACTGACCAGATAATTTTGTAAAATAAATACGTGATAGAGAATAAAAAATGACCACTACTTCAAGACAAAATAGCCTTATTCTTAATGAGGATTGGACTAGAATTTATCAGACATTTAAAAATGCTGATTTTAAATCTTATGACTTTGAAAATCTTCGTAGAGTAATAATTGCCTATTTCCGTGAAAATTATCCGGAAGATTTTAATGATTATATAGAAAGTTCGGAATATCTGGCCTTGGTCGATGCCATGGCATTTCTCGGACAAAGTTTAGCGTTCCGCATCGATCTTGCTTCTAGAGAAAACTTTATTGAACTAGCAGAGCGTAAGGAAAGTGTTCTTAGGTTGGCAAGGATGTTAAGTTATAATGCCAAAAGAAATCTTCCAGCCACTGGTCTTTTAAAATTTGATACAGTAAGTACTACAGAAAATATATTAGATTCTAACGGAAAAAATCTAGCGCAGCAAGTAATCATCTGGAACGACCCAACAAATCAAAACTGGGCGGAACAGTTTGTAGCAGTATTAAATGCCGCAATGAGCGATAATACAGAATTCGGAAGAAGTCAAGGCTCGTCTGTAATTGACGGCATATTAACAGAACAATATAGATTTAGAACAGCATCGAGCGATGTGCCAGTATTTGGTTTTAATAAAATCGTTGCCGGCCGACAGATGCCTTTCGAGATAGTAAGCACAGCATTTAGGGGAAGTGAAAGCATTTATGAAGAATCACCAACCCCAGCGAATCAATTAGGATTCATTTATAAAAATGACGGTCGTGGCGGCACAAGTGCTAATACAGGTTTTTTCTTTTTGTTTAAACAGGGAAGTTTAGAACTCGCAGATTTTACTATTGAAGTTCCTAAGTCAAACGAAATTGTCGCAGTAGATTCAAATAATATTAATGAGAATGATGTTTGGTTATTTAAATTAAACAGCGCCGGTGCACAGATTGAAGAATGGACCAAAGTTCAGTCTTTGATAGGAAATAATATTGCGTATAACAGCATAACGTCTAACATTCGAAATATCTATTCAGTGCTAACAAAAGAAAATGATAGAGTTGATTTAGCGTTCGCAGATGGAGTATACGGTAATTTACCATTGGGTACATTTAGAGTTTACTATCGTAAAAGTAATGGACTATCTTATCAAATTTCTCCTAGCGAAATGCAAGGCATAAGTTTATCTATTCCTTATGTAAACAAACAAGGAGTTAATCAAACTTTAACAGTTACATGCAGTCTCAAATATACTGTTGATTCGTCTGCAGCATCAGAGAGCATCGATGCTATCAGAGTAAATGCTCCTGCGGCATATTACACACAAAATAGAATGATTACCGGTGAAGACTACAATCTAGCACCGTTGGCTACAAGTCAAAATATTTTAAAAGTTAAATCTATAAACAGAACTTCTAGCGGTATTAGTAGAAATTTTGATATTATAGATGCTAGTGGAAAATATAGTAATGTAAATGTCTTTGCCGATGACGGAATCATTTATAAAGAAGAAATAGAAAGAACTTTATCTTTCAAATATGCTAACCGTGTTGACATTATTAATTTTATAAGAAATAAAATCGAACCTATTTTTACCGACACCGATGTATATAATTTTTATCTAACTAAATTTGAAAGAATATTGTTTACAGATTCTAATACAATATGGAATCAAGTAACCACAGACATAAACAATTCTTCCGGATATTTTACGAATCTAGTAGACACAACGTCGATTTTGCCAGTGTCAACATATACGACAGGATTATTAAAATATCTCACCCCGGGGGCTCTAATTAAATTTGTTCCACCGACAGGAAAAAGTTTTAAGAAAGGTAAAGTAGTAAACACAGATTCTTCAGACCCGGAACAAATATCTTATATCTGGACTAAAATTGTAAAAATCACCGGCGATGGAACTGCAAACAATACCGGAGTATTAACTACAAATCTAGGACCAATACAGTTCAATGATGTTGTACCTAGTCTTGCAGTGGCTTCTACTATTATTCCTAAATTTATTAATAATTTAAGTACGGCATTAGAAACACAAATGGTTGATCTAATGTTTGGAAATTTAAATTTTGGATTAAGATATAGTGTTACAGATACAGATTGGAAAATAATTACGGCGTCTAATTTAAATTTAGTTGATGATTTTAGTTTAGGTAAAGCAGGCGATACTACAAATTCAAATCTAGATGCATCGTGGTGTATTGCTTTTATCAAAGAACCAGACCAGTATGTAATAAGAATTCGAGGCATGGATTATATTTTCCGAAGTATAAAACAAAATAGATTTTATTATGACAGCGCACAAAAAGTTTTTGATAGCGAAACGGGAAAAGTTGTCAAAGACAAAGTTATAGTTTTAGGTATTAACACAGGGGAAGATCTTATTACTCCTCTTCTTGCAGATCAGACTTTTGAAATATCAGACAGCGTTAGATTTGATGATGGATACGAAAGTTCAGAAGAAATAAAAGTTACTTTCTATGACAGCGACTCGGACGGTGTTATAGACGACCCAGACGCATTTAGACAGGTAGTAGGACCAGATTCTTTGAATAGATATTTGTTTTTTCAAACAACTACAGATGCTTACGGTTACACGATCAAGCAGTTTATTGATAATTCAAACGATACAATCTTAATAAGAGCGAAAGAAAGTACAGTCAATATCAACGATTTTTCAAATAATCAATTAGTTTATTTTTATGATATCGATGAAAATGTAGTTAAGAGAGTTGATAAATCAACGAATACATTTGTATTAGAACCTTCGTATTCGGCTAATATCGGAAGAGATAAATTAAAGTTTCAATATATTCATAATGCCGGTGTTGATCGAAGAATAGATCCTAGTGCATCAAACATAATTGATGTTTATCTATTGACTAGAAGTTACGATACAGCCTTTAGAAACTTTTTAGCAGGCGCTGTTGATAAGCCAACCGCCCCAACTAGCGATAGTCTAAGGGTAACTTTCGGTCAAAATCTTGATCTTATAAAATCTATCAGCGACGAGATTATATATCATCCGGTGGTTTATAAAGTATTATTTGGTGCAACTGCTGATGAAAAATTACAAAGCAGATTTAAAGTAGTAAAAAATCCTAATAAATTAATCAACGATAATGATCTTAAAGTTAGAATAATCTCTGCTATCAATGAATTTTTTGATGTAAACAACTGGGACTTTGGAGATAAATTTTATGT
>JACCDW011166709.1_pt1 | contig 13167 bp, 16 predicted proteins | sample 7449781 | NCBI WGS metagenome assembly JACCDW01 (sample SAMN15323449, study PRJNA562643) | freshwater metagenome | isolation source: river surface water | place: USA:Blue River Watershed | collected 2017-08-18 | reverse complement strand
TATTGACGTATCCATTGCAGTACAAGTTTGACTGCACATTGGTGCCGCTGGTGAAATCGTACAGCGCAGAGTTGCTACCAAGGTCAACGCCACGATAACCACTTCCCCAAGCACTCGGCGTAACCCCTAATCCGAGGTTGCCAGAGGAGTCGATGGTCGCCATAGTTGAACCATCAACACCTAGTTTCAAAGTACTGTTTGCGACAGTATTACCGTTATCAGAAACAAGAAACAAGTTGCCATTGTCTGCTTCAATATGTGCATATCCACCATCTGTATCAGTTAAACGAACCCTTGGAGAAGTAGACGCAATTTCCAATTTTTGGTTAGGAGAACTCGTCCCAATCCCCAGGTTGCCAGAAGCATCCAGCGTCATTGCTTGGGTAAAGGTGATGGCGTTTCCTGCTGTGCCGGAGGGGGCGTAAAACCATTGATGCTGTCCAGCATATGTGCGATACAGTGTTGCGTAATAAGTATTTTTGTACTTATATGTATCAACCCCATCTTCATATGAGTTGCCATATAAAGCAACACCACCTCCTCCACCAGAGTTTTGACTAATCGCGCCATAAGTTGAAATATCAATGGCTTTGGTAGAACTTCTCCACGCACTCGGCGTAACCCCCAAGCCGAGGTTGCCGGAGGAGTCGATGCGCATACGTTCTGCGCCGCCAGCCCCAAATGCCAAGGTTGCAGATGCAGGCGAATACAATTCAGGGGTTGTTGCTCCTGAACCAGAAGAACCGTTATTCAGAATTTGGACTGTGGTTGCTCTAGCAGTTCCGCTTACATCCAATTTCTGCCCAGGCGAACTCGTCCCAATCCCCACATCGCCGCCAGAGGTAATACGCACACGTTCAGTAGGCGAACTTGCGCCGTCAGCCGTCGTGCTGAACACCAAACGACCCGGCATATCGTTTGTGCCGGGAGTTCCGTCTACTTCGGCAAGAATTTTGGCGGCAGGAATTAAGGCTGTTCCGTCATGCGCCTCAAATTGAATCACTCCAATGTCATCACCAGAAACAACAGTAGTAGGACTTGCAACTGTTCCTCGACCACGACCAAGCAAAACAGAAGTTGCGGCTCCAGCGGTTCCATTAAAAGAGGCCGTTGCAATGGCCGAACTAGATTGACTTGTGCCAACAACTTCAAAACGAGGTGCAGATGCGTAGTTAAAGGCAACAGAAGCGGTGGTTCCAGAAATCACATTCCCACTTGCATCAACAACAAAAGGCGTGCTGTCAGGATTCGTGGTGTCCTCAACCAACAAGGCGTTGCCTGCACCTGTCTGGGTAATACGCAAAGCATCAGATGCGGTGCTCGTATTGAGCACCATATTGCTTGTAAATGTTTTAGTTCCAGCAGCCGTTTGGCTACTAACTAAATCCATATAACTAGAAGATGGTAAATATGCAGCAATCCATACTGTACCATTATAAACAAACATTGTATTAGAAGAACTATTCCAATACAAAGCACCAGTCAATAAAGCATTACCATCATTATCTAATGTAGGATCGCTTGTTTTACTTCCAAGATAACGATCATCAAAACTGTCATAACTGGCAGCAGCAGCCGTTGCACTGGTGGCTGCGCTAGTGGCACTAGAAGCTGCGTTAGTTGCGCTCGTAGAAGCAGCACTGGCGCTGTTAGCAGCGTTGGTTGCTTGAGTCGTAGCCGTGCTTGCCGAACTCGCAGCAGAAGTCGCAGACGAGGCCGCATTTGTAGCAGAAGTAGAGGCTTCTGAGGCTTTAGTCGTAGCAGTAGTAGCAGAAGACGCAGCACTGGTAGCACTGTTGGCTGCATTAGTGGCAGAAGTAGCTGCCTCAGAAGCTTTAGTAGTTGCAGTGGATGCAGAAGAAGCTGCACTCGTAGCACTGCTTGATGCACTTGAAGCACTAGAAGCAGCAGAAGTCGCAGAAGAAGCTGCATTGGTAGCAGACGTGCTTGCATTAGAGGCTTGCGTAGAAGCCGTAGAAGCAGCCGTTTCAGCATTGGTTTCAGCTAGTTGAGCAGCATCTCTTGCTGCTTCAGCTTCCACCAAAAGCTCAGTTACTGTGGGAACTGTAGAGTCATTAGTGCTCTCACCAGAGCCACCCACCCCTCGCCAAATAGCCATAATGTCTCCTTGTTATGTATAGAGACTCTTGTGGAATCTCTAGACAAAACAAGGGAGCCCCTTGTGAGGGCTCCCAAGCTTTTAGGCTGCAACAGCCATCAACACGCCAGCATCGCTACGCAGCACTTTCGTGCCATACAGCATATCGCTGGTGAACAGGGTCGCCAAGAACTCCTGCTTGTATTGGGTCTGCGAACGAACCGACATCTGCTCAACGTGAACAGCCCAGTCCTTATGAGCCAGCAGAGCACCCTTCACACCGCTTTCCAGGGTGGGGCAGTTGCTCGACACAACCACAGGGATGCCATACAGGTTACCAACTTCACCGTTACGGATGATGTTAGAGCCACCAACTTCACCAACAAAGGCTTGCTCGGTGTAACGGGCAGTGCCCATCAAAGCGTTACGCAGCGAAGGCGGCACAACGAACACACGACCGTCCATCGGCTGGTCAGCGTCATCCAAATACTGGATGGCACGACGGAAGCCAACGTCAGAGAAAGCGCCAATGTCGGCAGTGCCGTCAGCGTCATAAGCTTCCAGAGCACCAGTGGAGGTGTTGAACTGGAACGAACGGCTATGGGTGTAGTCAGAGCCATCACCATCGCCCAAGCTCTTCACCAAAGCCCACAGAGCGTCATCAACATCTTTAGCCATCGCATAGCCAGCATCATCGGTGTAATGCTTACGCAGCGAGGGCAGAGCTTGCACTTCAACGATGTCCTCAATCAAGTAGGACACTTCTTTGTGCTGGTTCAGGTTAACAACGATTTCAGACTGGCTGAGGTTTTGCAGGGTAACTGCAGTGTTCTCAGCTTTGGTCTGAGCAGCCAAACCACGGCTGGGATTCGGGATGTGCAGAGCATCACCCTTCTTACCCTTGAAGCTCATCTTGCGAACAAACTGAGCCAGCACGAGGTTCTTCTTATAAGCAGCGATAATCTCATCGCTCCAGAGTTCAGGCAGGAAGTTGCTAGCTTCGGTGAGGCCAGCAGCGCCGCCCATTGCGGGGAAAGTGGAAGTTGCCATGTTAAAATTTCCTTTTCAAAATGTTATCGAACACGACCTTCAGCATAGGCAGCCATGATTTCAGGCTGTAAGTCCATGTATCTCTGAGGGTCTTTACGCATGAGGTCTATGATTTCGGAGCGTCTGTAGATTTTACGTCCAGCAGGTTCTGCTGAGCCTTTAACGCTACCAGTGGAAGCTTGTTTAATTTGTTGTTTCCTATCAGCCTTCTGAGTTTCAACAGTGGATTTAACCAAAGCTTGACGCTCCTTCCACGAACTGAACAGCTCGTCAGCAGCATCAAAGTCAAAACGCTGATCAGCCCTCGACAAAAGCTCACTTCTCACCTTGCTCTTCTCAACCCACTCTTTAAAACTTTCGTCTGCCAGAATGTCTTGGAAGTCAGGATGAGCTGTCTGGAGTTGTTGCAAAGCTGTCTGTCTAGCCAGCTCAGCAGTCATTCTCTCAGCTTCTTTAATCTTGGGATGCTTGGAAACAGCAACTTCAACAGCTTTCTTAGGATCGCTAAAGAAGTCTACTTCCTCTTCCGTTGGGGCTTCTTTGGTGATGGTCTGAGCTTTGATGAAATCATCGACAACTCGTCTGAGTTCACCGACTTCCTTGCTATGTCTGCCCATCAGCTTCTCAGCTTCTTGGTGCATACGAATAAGGTCTTTAGGACTCTTACCTTTGTATCGCTCAGGAATGTCTTCCTCAACTACTTCCTCTTGATCTACAACCTTGTCCTCTTCAGGGGGTTGCTCTTCCGCAAGAGTATCGGTGTCTTTAATTTCTTCGCTCGCATCAATAAATTGTGCCATATAGTCTCCGTGCTATCGTTAGCATTATGGAAAGAAAAATGAAACTTGGCGCACTAGTCGCTGTTTCGCTTACGCTCTTGAGCCATCTTCTCCTTGTGCTTCTTTTCCCATTTCATTGCTGCCCCAGGAAAAGAGCCTGACCATCCTTCTAGCTTCACACTAGGAGCACTGATCACTCGTTGAGCAAGTTTGTCACATTCGGGACACTTTGTTTCGTCTACATCAGCAGACACAAAGAGTTCATTCTTGTGACCATCAGGGCAAATAAAGTCAAACACTCTCAGCATTTTGCATCTCCTCATAAGCTGCTGTAATAGCATCCTTATATCCGAGAAGCGTCTGGAGCACTGACACTTCGCCCTTCCTATGCCAGAAAGTTTCACTATCTGCAATGTTCTGTAGGGTGTTTAGGTTGTTAACAGAACGCTGCAAGTCTTCCTCAAAGTGTTTCCACCCTGGGGTAGAGAAAGTTTCTAACAAAGATTCGTAATATTCATTCAAATTGTCCAAGCATTTCTCCTATAAGGATGCTATTATGTCTTTATTATAACACAAAAGTATGCTTTTGTCAAGCCTGTGTCATCTGCTGGGCTACAATAGCTTCCTTACTGGCGATTTCACGCTCTTTCAGCACCAGTTCAGCCACCTTAGCCCTACGCTCAAACTCTTTATCGTCCTGCTCTCCAGGCTTGATGTTGGCAGAGATGGCTCTAATACGGTCATTCTCCAAACGAACAGGAACAGCCTGAGCTTCCGTGGTGTATTTAGCAGCTCTTGCCTGACTTTCAGCAGCTTGAGCTTCCAACAGGGCAATTTGAGCCTTAGCCGTAGCCAACTTAACTTGAATGTCTGCCTCTTGTAGCATTTGCTGTTGGGGATTGGGCTGGCTAGCCGCTTTGAGCTGCTCAATGAAGCTCTCACGGTTGGACAAGCTCATGTTCTCAACCACAGCCTGAACCAAAAGAGGGTACAATGGGCTATCATTGCTCAGGGTGTTAAGCAATTGAACAAGCTGAGTAACCTCATATTCACGAGCAATAACCCCAAGAGTGCTAGAAGCTACAAATTTGTAGTCTTGAGCAGGGAAACGGTCAGGGTCATACTGCATATATCTCCAAGCAGTCTTGCTCACCAAAGGAAGCAGGAAAGTTTCTTGGAAATTAATAAGCGTTCTCTTGTGTCTCTTGATGATTGCACCCAAAGACATAGAAACAGCACCCGCAGCAGCTTCACCGTTCACGCCACCAGTGATGCCACCAGCGTCAATAGCACCAGTAGCCATCTGAACCATCTTCTGAAGCTCGCCAGCCTGAGCAAAAGTGATGTCACTAATGCTTCCAAACTTAAATGGAGTCAAGATTTCATTTGGATTACCATTAGTAATCACTGTCTTACCAGGACGAATTTCAAACTTAGAACCTCTAGGCATACGGCTGCCGTCAATAGCCATCATCGGATGAACAGTGAGGGCCAAACCATCAATACGAGCTCTCAGTTCAGCGTCCAAAGCCTTCTGGCTGTTATAGCCTTTCTCACAAATGCCACGACCCCAGAAGCGACCAGGAACAACATCCCATGCAAAAGCCACAACAGGGCGATCTTGCATCATGTAAGGGTTGGCTTCAGCCTTCAAGCACACACCATCGTTAGCAATAACAATGATTGCTTCGGTGTATTCAGGCTCATTCTCATCTTCTTTTTCATCAGCCTTGCTATCATCAGGCTTGTCTTCATAATCGCCCATGTGAGCCTTGAGCAAATCAGTAGGAACAAGGCCATACCACTTGGTCAGACGCACCTTATCGTCTTGATAAATCACCATCTCTTGATCAGGCTCTAGGTCTTGATCAGGAGCAGCACTGTCAATGTCCACATCTTTGTAAACACCCTGCTCTTGCAAGATTTCAACCTGATGCTTAGGCACAAATTCGTCAATAGCAACACCCAAAGCTTCTTCAATAGACGAAGCATTGGGGTCAATCAGGAAGTTCTGAGGCAACACAGGACGCAGTTTAACCACAGTGCGAGGTTGAACCATCACACCAACAGCCATAGCAGCCCCATCCAAAATGGGCTGAGAAGCAGGAACAACATCCTCCACCTCTTCCAACACCAATTCACCACAGCCAGTGCCATACACAGCCGAGTTAATCAGGATTTCAGAGATGGCTCGTCTTACCTTGGTGAACTGAAACTCTTCATTAAGTAACTGTCTAGTTACCTCAATGTCCAGATTCTGCCCATCACGAGCATCATCTTTAATGTCAAACCATTTACCTCTACCAAAGGTAGCCTCTTCCACCTCAGCAACAGAGCTTTCAACAGCTTGCTGCAAGGCAGGGCTAATTAGCTGGCTTCTTTCGCTTTGGCGGGTCTTGTCAGCAGCACTCCACTGCCCTCTCCAGAGGCGATAATATTCCTCAAAGCGTTCCTTGTAGGTGCTCTCGTAATGGTCACGCCACTTCTCGACCTTCTCCATCACCCAGCCAGCAAGAGCATCGCTCTTATAGGTTTCTTCTTCAAAGCTCATTGCTTCTCCTTAGTAGCCGCTTACAGCGTCCATTGGTTCAAAATCGTCTTCTTCCCAATCCATTTGATAGCTCTGCTTGTTGAGCTGCTCAATGTAGCTTAGGGAGTCAATCAAGTCATCATGCACAAGATGGTTTGGAAACTGGAAGAGCTCATCCAAGAACTCCATGTTCCACTTGCCCTTGTTAAGAACAATCTGACCATGTTCAAATCGTCCCTGTAAAGCCCATACAATTCTATCCGTCTTCTTTTTATTTCCATGAGAAAGTTCTTCCACTCTAAAGAATGTCTGTCTTCTTCTCATCAGGTCTGATAGATAGGGCATTACAGCTTGCTTAGCAATTCCCTTTTCAATACCCACTGCTACAGGTTCATACTTCTGCACAGCGTTGAAAATCTTTTGAGCTGTCTCCTCGACTCCCCATCGACCAAAGATGATGTCCTTAACATACCAACCATCTTCGTTACACTTAACAATCGAAATAGCACTGTTGTCTAGCTTCTTGCTCTTACTTGCCTTGCTCTCATCAGCAAAACCTGCCAAGTCAATGGCAATGTAGTAGTCGCCCTTGTTAGGCTCTTCTTCGTCAATAACAACCCATTCTTCTTTAAACAACTCCCCGCCTTGTGCCTCAAAAGAAGCCATAAATTCCTGACGGAAAGCAAAGCTGCTCATGCTCTTTTTAGCAGCCTCAATTTCTTGAGGGTCAATTAGAGGGTTGTCATAGCTGGTAAAATGCCAGCCTTTAAAGGTGTCGTCTTCGCCTCCAAGAGCATGCTGATACAGCTCATAGAAATGGTTCCTGCCCATAGGAGTGCCGATGAACAAAGCACAGCCTTTCTGGTCAGCCAGGGCAGGTCTAAGAATCTGCTCCCACACTTCAGGCTTCATGTCTGCATATTCGTCCATAACCAGAAACTTCAAGGACACGCCTCGCATTGTCTCAGGTCTGTCAGCCCCTTTAAGGCTGATGGTGGCTCCGTTAATCAGCTTAATCTGTAAGTTGTTCACATGGCTGCCAGTGATGACAGGATGGCCTACTTCCAAGAGCGTCTGCCACATAATGTCCCTAGCCTGTCCCTGTGTAGGGGCAACATAGAACACATGGCCCTTCTCTGTCTGCAACGCATAGAACAACAAAAGGTAAGCAGCCAATCTGCTCTTACCAGTTCTACGCCCAGCAGCCACTACTTTAAATCGTGTCTTGTCTTCCCAGACAGTTTGCTGCCAAGGCAGGAGCTTGATGTTTAGATTGCTCACTACGTTCGTTTCCTGCTCAAGGGGTACCGCCCAGCATCATATTTCTCAAGCTGTTCTGGAACAGGTCTTCATTCATAGCCATCTGCTGCTCATAGCTCATGTCCATAGGAGCTTTAGGAGCATTCTGTCTAAACCTTCCCAGCATGTAGTCATAATATTGCTGAGGACGCACATTGTTAGCGTCTTTAACATCCATGCCCATCAGGGCTTTCTTCATCCCTTTAGCTCCAACCAAATGCGTTCCAGCCAAAATAGCTGCTTGCTCTTCAGGGGAAGTGTCCTCACCAATCAAGCCATACTTCTGAGCATACCCAAAGTTCTTCTTGGTGTATTCCAGCATAGCTCTTTCTTGCAAATCTGGATTCTTTAAAAACTCATTCTTGCTTCCAACAATCCAATTCTTAGGGTTGTTCAAGCCCTTGTGTGTGGTTCCAGGCTTAACAAAGCCCACCTCAGACAAGGCCTTAGCTCCAAGCTGATAACGCCCAAGGTAGTTCCCCTTGTTTACAGCCTCATAATTGTCTGAGCTTTCCTTCTCAGCCAAGGCATTCCTAAAGATGTCATAATCAAAGTTCATTGAATGGAATATCCTCTGCTGTATCTTCATTCTCTCCAATGATGGTGGTGTCTCCATTGACCCCAGTAATAGTGATGTTAACACTACTACGCCCAGCATTGGCACTGCTCTTCTCAAAATAGCTAAGGGGAAGCATCCTGTCCATAATGAGCTTCCAAGCAGCACTCTGGTTCTTATGAGCATCATCCAGAGCTGCCTCATAAATCTTCTCTAACACCTTAGCACTCTTAGGACTAGCCAACATTCTAGCCCTATATTCATTGATGATGGCTTGTTCGCCTTTAGGCCTCCCTACAACCCCTCGGTTGCCAGCCTTCTTAGCCACCACCTCGCCCTTCTTGGGCCTCCCACGCTTACGCCTCGGTTCACTCGCTACGCTCGTGGCACTCACTTCGTTCGTTTGGTTAACACTACCATTAGGGGTTAACACAATATCCTTAAGTAACTCTTGAGTCACATCTATGTCCTTAGTCTCTTATATGCTGCTCAGGGCAACTTATAAGTAAAGCTCTAAACTTATTGCTTATTTATTAATAATAATATAAGCTCTTTTAATAAGCATTCTTAGTGCTTATTCGTATATGTCATCCTGAGTAACATATATGTATATAGTATACCACAAAATTCTTAATTTGTCAAGCACTACTTGTCTCACATCATACAGTCGAGATTCTGTTATGCCTCCTTTTTAGTTATCCACAGAGTTATCCACAGGATGTCCACATATTTCCTTACAAATCAATAAGTTATCCACAGCTTATCCACTGCTTTTTTAGTTATCTTTTTAGGCCATTTTTGCTCTTTTTTGTGGCTAGGGGGCTACCGCTACTATGTTGACTCTGTTGCCCCTCCCCCTCCCGTGCATTTGAGAAACAAAAGTGTTACTCCCGTGAAACTTTGTGAAACCAAAGGGCTAATGTGTGGGGCTAAGGAGCACCCTTATAGCCCCTGAAAACAAAAGGATTCATCCAAGCACAACCCTGAAAACACAAGTGCTACACCCCGAAAACATAGGGTATCCGCTAACATAAAAGGTATGCACCCATGCCACAAAAAAGAAACCAAAGTATCCATACAAAACAGTAGGACATTACACAAGGTAACTTGCAAGTTACAAACCGTGGTAAGATTCATCCATCGCAGGCAATCAAGCAAGCGACTAACCAAACGGAGTAAACACCATGAGCAAACACAAGCAAAGGCCAGTAGAACAACGACTGGACACCCAGGACGCAACCCATAGCCCAAAGGCCGTAGGCGCTCACTTCGCTAGCGTCCAGGCCACAATCGGGGGTGAACTGATCAAAACCCTAAAGGCCTGCATCATCGCCTACACTACTGCCCACAAGGCCGAATACAATGAAATGGTGGAGGGGTATGGCGAGCAGGCCAAGGCGCTCTACGATGCCAATACCGCTAAGACCCGCAAGAGCGAGTTCAAAAAAGTGGTCGACCATGCGAGCCAGGACGACACACGTCAAGACCTGGTGAACATCATCGACAGCTACGATAGTGTCCAACGACTAGTCAAAGACTTGCGTGCCCTGGAAAGCGGCAAGGCCGTCATCAACGATGAGGGTAAGGTAGAGAAGGTGAAATCCGAGAAGGCCGAAGGGGAAGCAGAGGAAGGTAACTCGGAAGTTACCACTGACGAAACCAAGCCGTTGCAGTTCGACCTGGCAACCAAGGCCGGTATGATCGAAGCTCTTGAGGTGATAATGCATGCGGCCCATGCGGCTGGGTTCACCAAGGCCAGCGACATCATCATTCAAGCCCAGGCCAGCATCGGACGGGGAGAATGAGAGAATGCCCTATCAAGGGCTTGAGTGACACGCTCAGGCTCTTGATGGATGCACTTTCGCATCGAACAACCTAGAGAGGTTTTTATGTTTGCAAAGATCAAAGAGTTTTTTGTTGCCCGTTCTTATGTTGCCAAACATGGCAATAGGTTTTTGACTGTTTACCATGACGGTAAGTGGCACAATGGGCAAGTGGCACACATTGGGCTTTTTGGGGTGACAATCCGTAAGGCTCGCCCTAGTGTTAACCGCTATGTCACGGTTAAGCATACAAGTGTTGTCCGTGTCCATCGTGATCATGTTCGTTTGCGTGTCCGTCAAGCTGATGCTAAGGTGATTTAAAATGTTTTATGTAATCATCAATCACAATGGAGAAACCGCTAGGCTTTCCTGTGACACATTACAAGAGGCCCGTATGGTGAGAGCTAGTTTTATCCATTGGGGTGGACTAGGCTACGACATTACGATAGAGTAAAACACTATCTAAGGGGATTCTCTGAGTCCCTTTAGGTGGCAATTTTGCCAGCTTGACAAAGGACAGCCATGTCTGACAAAACCTTTTGTAGCGTTTGTGCTACAATCCTAGTGTTGTTCATCATTTTGGAGGTGTCAAATGTTATCTGAAACATCAAAGCTTGGCTGTAAAAGCTGGAGTTTGCAAGCAATAGAGACTTGCCCCGGAGCCGTAGGCGACAATGGGAATCTAGTAGAGGTTTGCCAGGGGTGTTATGCCACTGGTGGAAACTACCGTTTTCCCAATGTCAAGCGGGTTCGTGAGGTCAACAAGCAGGAATGGCAAGCTGACACTTGGGTGCTTGACATGATAAAAGCCCTACAAGATAGTAGGTTTTTCAGGTGGTTTGACTCTGGGGATATGTATGCCCTTGACTTGGCTGAGAAAATCTACCAAGTTTGTCAAGCCACGCCTTGGTGTCATCATTGGATTCCTACACGGATGTATAAGTTTGCCAAGTTTCGTGAGGTGCTTGACAGGCTTAATGCTTTGCCTAATGTGGTGGTGCGCTTTAGTGGCGATAACATCGGTGAAGCCCCTAAGTTTGGACAGTTTGTGTCCATGGTGGTAGCTCCCGAGGTGCTCCATGACGCCCATGCTTGCCCTGCATATGCTCAGGGTGGCAAGTGTTTAGATTGTCGTGCTTGCTGGGACAAGGGTGTCCATAATGTGGCATACTTGGCTCATGGCAAGAAGATGCACAAGGTTGTGCGTCTGGTAACTATCAAGTAACCTGGAGGAAAAAATGAAACTACCATTTGATTGTGCAATTTTGGACACCGAGCCAGTAGAAGTGAGAAACCGTTTTGGTGGTGAGTCTTGTATGTTGACCCCAGAAGCTGTTGCTGTTTATGACACCATCATGGGAAGTGAACTTATTGGCGACTATAAGACAGTGCAGAAGGGCCTTGATTGGTTCAGAAAGCACTATCCAAAAGAGTATATGATTTTGCTTGACTAAGGAGAAACAACATGAAAGTGTTTGTCTATTTCAACCTACACAAAAAGCTTTTCTCAATCAAGGCTTTAGAGGGGGACAAGAAGGGACGAGTGATAGCCCACTTGCCCTATGTTTGTCTCTACAATCCAAAGCTCAAGGTGTCCCAGGCTGGGCGTGAGCGTGTTCTCAAAGAGCAACGCAAGAATGTCCATGCTGGTGTTGTCGGTGAATTTAGCACCAACCTCAATGCCTCTGACAAAATATCCTGGGAGAATGTAAGGTATAATCCATACTTGTTTGACTCGTTTGTTGACGATGCTAACAAGCCAGTGGCTTTTGCTGATGTTGCTTTTATGCAAGTGAGGCCCATCACCAATAAGCCTCTAATCCAACTTGGAACCTATGAGGTTGACGCATGATTAAGAAGATAGGCTTTAGTGAATTTCAAGATGAGTTTTGTGCTCTTGGTTCTAAGAATCCCTTTAGCCTTGAGGGCTTAGGGGCGCTTTGGGACTACCTGGAGCAATACGAGAAGAATGTTGGAGAGGAATTTGTCTTAGATGTCAAGGACATTTGTGACAACTTCCGTGAACAGCATTGGTCTACTGTTGCTTTTGCACACAATCTCAACTTCTTTGATGACACAAAGACAGGAAAGGACAGGGTGTTGCGCTATCTAAGAGAATACACTACAGTTTGTGGAGAACTAGAAGATGGTTCTTTTGTGTTTAGAGCTTTTGGGGATGGTTCTTTTTTGTTTAGAACTTTTGGAAAGTGATTGAAATGAAATTGTCTACACTTTTGCACAAAGCGGCTGATCAATATTTGGCGGCATCAAGAGAAGAATGGTTATTTAAAGAGAGTAAGAACAAGTTCTCTTGCTGTGCTGTTATTTACTCTCTCAATGCAAATGACATTTCTAAATACATAATTGCTGTGGATTTTCTAACATCACTTGGTGTTGATGTGCAAAGCTCACATAACTTCAATAAATTTGGTTATGACACTGAAGATTTTACAGAAGAGCTACAAGGTGTTCGTTATTTGTGGCTAAAGCTTGCCGCTAAGGTAGCAGAGGACGAAAAGCTGTAAGGTAACTAATGAGTAACCAACAGTTTTACGTTGTGTGTTTGACACTATGTATGCTTCTATGTATAATATACTTATAAGTAACATACAAGGATGCTTAAGTTATTTATACTTATATACATAAGAGCATACTAGTAACATAAAAGAAGGAATCTAACATATGAGATGTTATTGTTGCAATAGTTTGTTATCAGACTTTGAGAGCACCCGCAGGAGTGCTACAACTGGTGACTTTTTGGATATGTGTAATGATTGTTTCAACACTATCCGTGATGATGTTGATGTCTATGAGCGTAGCGATTTGCGACATGAAAGCGACATTGAAATTGAAGGAGATGACGATGAGAGCCTCTGATGCTTTCGAGATGCACCTGCATTTCACATTAATGGATGCGGCTGAGGTTGCACACACCATTGGCTATACAGACTTTATGGAGCTTTTTCAGGATGCTTTTATCCGTATGAAGAGCGACAGGGCTAGAGACTTAACAGCCGAAGAGAAGCAACACC
>JACCDW010070558.1_pt1 | contig 13168 bp, 2 predicted proteins | sample 7449781 | NCBI WGS metagenome assembly JACCDW01 (sample SAMN15323449, study PRJNA562643) | freshwater metagenome | isolation source: river surface water | place: USA:Blue River Watershed | collected 2017-08-18 | reverse complement strand
TTTTTAAATAAAATGCCACCTTGTAAAAATGATCCAAAATCATCGTATAAAGGTGACGAACCAAGTCCTAAAGGTTTAGGATATTGCGCTCACGCAGAAAAAGTTGATACAAAGATGAAAGGAAAAGATGGAAATATGTGGATTATATCAGAAACATCGAAAAAGATTAAACGTTGGATAAAATTAAGTAGTGAGAAAAAGGGTAAAAAGTATTATATTCATGATAATGGTGGACGTCCATTTGAAGTAATTGTAAATAAAAATATTGTTTCAATATATAAACGTGTAAAATATAATAGTCGCAAACATGGTGATTGGAAAAATTACGATAAATTACCTTATGATCTTTTTATTACAAAATTAAAAGCGAAAAAAGTGATTATTGGAAAAGATAAAAAGTTGGGATCATTTGGAGATGGTAATTCTATTTTATTAGAAATGGGGAAAAATAAATATGTTTGTATTACAGATAATATTTTTGAATTCTCATTAGAAGATGATGACGGATTTGTTAAATATTTTTCGGAAATTGGTAATAGTGATGTTCCTTATCCCGTTTTATTAGGTAAAAATTATTTTTATTCAATGATTGATAAAACACGAGGATCAAGATCCTATTTTCCAGAAAATTATAGTATAGAAGATTACGCAAATGGACATGATTTTTATTATGGAACGTTTGGAAAGAAAGGTTGGGTATCTGAAGTAAAAGATATCAAAAAGTTAAAAAAATATAAAGAGATCGAAAAACGATTTTAGAGATAATTCAATTTTTCTCTCTCTAAAAGAGAAGTCGTTATTCTTTATTATAATTAATAATATTATTTTTTTTTAACAAATTATTATTTGTTAAAAAGTTTAATTTAAATAAATAATAATAAATATTTTTTTTACATATTTTCAAGTTTTTCTTCAATCACATTTAATCTTTGATCCATTTCTTTCAAACCGTTAATGAGAAGAGAAACAATTTCACTATATCTTACAGTCATTGGATGCTCAGGATTTTCTGGAACATCTACTACTTCAGGCAATACATTATACATTTCTTGAGCAATTACACCCACTTTTCGTGAAGATCCATCAGGATCTGTTAAATAATTGTAATAAACACCGCGAATTTGACGAATTTTGTATAAAGCACTTTGAATTTCAGAAATATTCTTTTTAAATCGTTTATCAGAAGGTGATGACCAGTTTTGAGCATTACCAGCAGTAAGTTTTACACCATTTGTACCATCGTAAATATACAAGTCATTAGTTGAATCATTCTTATAACCCATTTTCCATACATAATTATCTTTTCTTACAAATGCCATTGCTGCTGTTCCATCCGCATCATCTGTTGTGACCGTTAGAATACCATATTTATTAATATCGTAATTATTATTAATACCAAAGTGAACATTACCATCTACGCGCATTCTATGATAAGTTGTTGGATAACCACCGACCCAAAGATTTCCTGAAATATTCGCATTTCCAGTAACGACGTTTCCACTACTAATATTTCCAGTAATTTGTGCTACATCTGCTTTAAGAGTATATCCAGTACCCGTCCAATCGCCCATTCCGATAGAGTGTAAATTATAAACACCTGTGTTCGCATCGCTTAATATCCAATTTCCAGCACTATCTAATTTAAGAGAGGCGACAATAGCATTACTATTTTCAATCTCAATACCTGAACCGTTGTAAGTAACACCGCCTTTATTTAAAGTGATGGTTGGATCGGTAACTTGAGTAATATTGGAAGTAATATATGTAACATTTCCACCTAAATAAATGTTATCTCCGGTAGAACCTATATAAATATTTTGATTCGGACTTTCTGAATAACCAATATATACATTCCCCATATTTGTTTGACCACCTAAAATAATATTATTGGATGAATCAACTGTTAAATAACCACCCACATTTGAAGTATTAATATATGATGCTTGAAGAGTTGAAACATTATTGATACTAAAGTTATTTAAATCCATATTTCCAGTAAAACGACTTGTACCATTCACATCTAAAGCATAAAGTGGAGTTGATGTATTAATACCCACTCTACTTGTTACACTATCTACATATAATGTATTTGTATTTACAATAAGATTACCATATATATTCGCATTTCCAGATACATCAAGACGATATTTTGGATTCGATGTATTAATACCCACGTTTCCATTTAATAATATTAAATTCGATGTACCTAATATATTTCCATTTACTCCAAAATTTCCAATAATATTTGCGTTAGTACGAGTAATTAGATTTCCACTAATATTCGCATCACCTGCCACGTCCAACTTACTAGCAGGATTTGTTATACCGATACCGACGTTACCATTTAATAAAATTAAATTACTTGTACCGAATATATTTCCATTAATACCAATATTTCCAATAATGTTTGCGTTACCACGTGTAATAAGATTTCCACTAATATTTGCGTCACCCGCAACATCAATCTTATAAACGGGATTAATACGACCAATACCAAGATTTCCATTTAATAATATAAGATTACCAACAATATTTGCGTTACCTTGAGTAATTAAATTACCATTTAGAGTTAAATCTCCACTAATATTGGATGAAGATAAATTACCACCTAAAATATTTCCGTATACAACAATATTACCAAAATAACCAGTTTGAGAAACATTTGTATTACCATCAATATCAAAAAGATAGGATGGTGATGACTTATTAATACCAACACGATAATTAAGATAATCAACAAAGAGTAATGGTGTTGACCCTAAAGCATTTAAAAAGTTATTTAACATATAAGTTTGAACATTTGTGATTTCCGTATTATTTAAAGCACGATCATAATACATCATACCACTTATTGACATATTTTTATAACGATTATAATATTTATTACCACCAATAAAAGCATTACCCGTAATATTTGTATAACCTCCAATAGTAGTACTTACTAAATTACCACCATTAATATATGTTCTAAAGTTGGAAGTGGATGAGTTGATATAAGCACTAATTAAATAGAAAGTACCTTGAACAACTGTTTGAGATGTATAATCCATAAAGTTAATACCAGCAGATTGGAACATATATGATTTTGTTTGTAAACCATTATCACCGAATTCCCACATACCTGCTGCTGTACCTGTTGAACTTACATAACCAAACATTGGTGTTGATGCTGAAGGAGATGGTGTATTATCATATCGCATTAATAAGAATACAGTTCCACCACCATTTGTTGCTAAATTAAAAGTTCTACTAGGTGCTTGTAAATAATCATTTGATCCATCAAATTTAACATAAGCACCATTTCCATAACCACCTGATGTATAATAAATAGGTTGTGAAGTACTTGTACTTGTAAAACCATTCCAATCACCAATTGTTGTATTATTTGCTTGATTGATATAATTGGCATTTAAATAATAAGTATAATCTGTTGGAACGGAATATGAAGATAAAATGGAATTAATTGCTGCATTACCACCTGGTGAATTAATACCATATGATATAATATTACTATATGTATAAATATTTCCATTAATTCCAACATTTCCAATTATATTTGCGTTAGATTGTACATATACATTTCCATTTATACCTAGATTTCCAATAATATTTGCGTTACCACTAATATTTGCGCTACCTTTTAGATCAAGAGTATATTGAGGATTTGTATTATTAATACCAATTCGATTATTTGTAGCATCAACCCACATTGTACCACTATTTATTAATAAATTTCCACTAATACAAGCATTTCCATTAACATCAAGGTTAGCAGTTGCTGATGTAGAACCAATTGCTAAAGCATTTCGTACAAAAGCATTTACAGAAATGTTTGCTGATCCAGCAACATCAAGAGTATATTGAGGATTTGCGTTTAATATACCCATGTTATTACTAACTGTGTATTGTTTAACAGAAGTTACAAGACTTCCAATCAAAGTTCCAGAAGGAACAGTTGTAGTACCTGTTGCTGAAGCGGCTTCATTAATAACAATTGAACCAATAGAAGAGAAGTTACCACCAAACATTAAATCAAATTTATAAAAGTTAAATACTTTAAGATAAATTTGATAAACATTCGAAGCATTTTTATAAACAAGTACATCTACATAAGTTGTAGCGCTTGATGGCAAGGAATATCCATTTACAAAACCACCGAAATATTCATTATCACGACAACCAAAAACACTATTTACATAAACGGATTGATTGGTTCGTGACCCACCTAATGTTCCTTCAACAGTAAAATAACCAAAGTTACCAGAATCACTGCTTGTACCCATCGTTGCTACTAAATAATAGGTAGCAGTACCTAAAGCTTGTCCGAAAACAGATGTATAATATCCACAACTCCAGAATTTTCGTACCATATTTGAATAATTATTTGTACTTATACTTCCATTTACCGACAAATTAGACGAAACCATTACATTACCTGTAACATTCGCATTTCCAATCATATCAAGTTTTTGAAGAGGATTTGAAAGACCTATACCCAAATTACCATTTAATAAAATAATATTGCTTGTTCCAATTATATTTCCAGTGATTCCAATATTTCCAACAATATTCGCATTACCACGTGTAATAAGATTTCCACTAATATTCGCATCACCAGACACATCAATCTTATAAGCAGGATTTGTCATACCAATACCCACATTTCCATTTAATAAAATTAAATTGCTTGTTCCGATCAAATTTCCTGTTATTCCAATATTTCCAATAATATTTGCGTTACCACGTGTAATTAAATTTCCACTAATATTACCATCTCCTGCTACGTCAATCTTATAAGCAGGATTTACACGTCCAATACCTACATTACCATTTAATAATATTAAATTACTTGTTCCAATTATATTTCCTGTTACTCCAATATTTCCAATAATATTCGCGTTACCACGTGTAATAAGATTTCCACTAATATTCGCATCTCCTGCTATGTCAATCTTATAAGCAGGATTTACACGTCCAATACCCACATTTCCATTTAATAAAATTAAATTACTTGTTCCAATTACATTTCCATTAATTCCAAGATTTCCAATAATATTTGCGTTACCATTTGCTATTAAATTACCACTAATATTCGCATCTCCAGCAATATCAATCTTATAAGCAGGATTTACTATACCAATACCTACATTTCCATTTAATATAATAAGATTACTATTACCCATAATATTTCCTTCAATACCAATATTTCCACTAATATTTGAATTTCCAAAAATATGATTATTACCATTGATTATAGCGTTTGAATAAACATATAAATTACCTTGAATATCAACATTACTATTCATATAAGTAAGTTTATCAACATAAATATTATCTGTATAAATGTTTGTAGTATTCATAATGTTTGAAGTATATAAATTTCCAGATATATTTGAATTACCATTTACATATAAATTTAATGTATGAATATCTTGTGAATTATTAATATTTCCATAAGAATCTAAATTACCATAAATATTCACATCATTTGCGTTAATAATATTTGCGTATAAAATATTTGGTAAATCAAGATTTCCTGTTATACTTAAATTTCCTCGAACAAATAAATTAAAAACATCAAAATAATCAGTTACATTACCACGAAGAGCATTAAAACCTGATACATTTACTTGTAACCATGGAGGATATACAATTGTATTACCAATAGTAAGAATATTTGCTACGAGATTTCCAGTAGTTAAATTACCTTCAATTACCGCATTTTGTGCAATTAAATTTACAATATTTGCTTCTAAACATTCAACTTCTAAACCTGTATAAACGCGTAAATTAGCAACATCTAAATTACCAGTTACATTTCCAGAAACAAAGTTTATAATATTTCCTGTAACATTACTTTGTAAAAAGGTTTGTCCTTGCACTGTAAAATTACCTGAAACATTTCCTGAATTATAATTAATTACATTCGCATTAATATCCCTCGAAAAATTCGATATATTCGATACATTTAAATTAGATACATTTAATGTATTTGATACATTTCCTCTTACATAATTAATCACATTACCTACAATTTCTGTATTCGATTGTAAAATATTATTTACTACTACATTTCCACTAAATAAATTTCCATATACATTTCCATTATTATAATTCATTACATTACCTTCTATATTTCGTCGTACAATCAAATTACCATTTACATTACCATTTTGATAATTGACTATATTGGCATTCACATCAAGAGTGAAATTTGATATATTTGCGACATTTAAATTAGATACATTTAATGTATTGGATACATTACCACGAATATAATTGATTACATTTCCAAGTATTTCAGTGTTGGATTGAATTAAATTATTTACAACAAGATTTCCATTAAATAAATTTCCATATACATTTCCATTATTATAATTAATCACATTACCTTCCATATTTCGACGTACTGTCAAATTACCATTGACATTACCATTTTGATAATTGACTATATTGGCATTTACATCAAGAGTGAAATTCGATATATTTGATACATTTAAATTAGAAACATTGAGTGTATTGGATACATTACCACGAATATAATTGATAACATTACCAAGTATTTCAACATTAGATCTTAATAATACATTTGCTGTTAAATTTCCAGCATATAAATTACCATATACATTTCCATTATTATAATTCATTACATTACCTTCCATATTTCGACGTACTGTTAAATTACCATTGACATTACCATTTTGATAATTGATTATATTCGCATTTACATCAAGAGTAAAATTAGATATATTTGATACATTTAAATTAGATACATTTAATGTATTCGATACATTTCCTCTTATATAATTAATTACATTACCAAGTATTTCAGTATTGGATTGAATTAAATTATTTACAACAAGATTTCCATTAAATAAATTACCATACACATTACCGTTATTATAATTGATCACGTTACCTTCCATATTTCGACGTATTGTTAAATTACCATTAACATTACCATTTTGATAATTGACTATATTCGCATTTACATCAAGAGTGAAATTTGAAATATTGGCAACATTTAAATTAGATACATTTAATGTATTTGAAACATTACCACGAATATAATTGATTACATTACCAAGTATTTCAACATTGGATCTTAATAATACATTTGCTGTTAAATTTCCAGCATATAAATTACCATATACATTTCCATTATTATAATTAATCACATTACCTTCCATATTTCGACGTACTGTCAAATTACCATTAACATTACCATTTTGATAATTGATTATATTGGCATTCACATCAAGAGTGAAATTTGATATATTGGCAACATTTAAATTAGATACATTTAATGTATTGGATACATTACCACGAATATAATTGATCAAATTACCGAGTATTTCAGTATTTGATTGAATTAAATTATTTACAACAAGATTTCCATTAAATAAATTACCATAAACATTTCCGTTATTATAATTAATCACATTACCTTCCATATTTCGTCTTACTGTTAAATTACCATTGACATTACCATTTTGATAATTGACTATATTCGCATTTATATCAAGAGTAAAATTAGATATATTTGATACATTTAAATTGGAAACATTTAGTGTATTAGATACATTACCACGAATATAATTAATCACATTACCAAGTATTTCAGTATTAGATCTTAATAATACATTTGCTGTTAAATTTCCAGCATATAAATTACCATATACATTTCCATTGTTATAGTTAATCACATTGCCTTCCATATTTCGTCTTACTGTTAAATTACCATTGACATTACCATTTTGATAATTAAGTACATTTGCTGTAATATCAAGAGTAAAAGTGGATAAGTTTGCTACATTTAAATTGGATACATTTAATGTATTTGAAACATTACCACGAATATAATTGATTACATTACCTAGTATTTCAGTATTAGATTGAATTAAATTATTTACAACAAGATTTCCAGAAAATAAGTTACTTGAAACATTACCATTTACATAATTAATAACATTGGCATTTAAATCTTTACGAAGGAATGTTTGATCATTAACGAATAAATTACCGACACTCAGATTACCTTCTACATTTGCAATACTAACAATAATTGAGTTACCACTCGCATTTTCTAATTTAATATCACCAGAAAGACTAAGATTACCTACGAATAAGTTTCCAAAAATATTTGCTTGATTTGCTGTAATTACATTACCACGAATTATATTTGCCACTGTTAAATTAATATTTACATTTAAATTACCTGTAACATTACCATTACCATAATTAATAACATTTGCTGTAACATCACGAGCAAATCGAGAAAATCCTCCAACATCGAAGTTATTACGAACATTACCTGAGATGGAATTAATAACATTTGCTGTTAAATCTAAACCAATATTTGCGAAACCTCCAATATTTGCGTTACCAATATTTAAATTCGCATACACATTTCCATTATTAAAGTTTATAACATTACCAGATGTTAATCCAATAATTGTTAAATTACCGGTTTGAAGATTACCTTGAATATTACCGCGATTATAATTTACAATATTTGCTGTTGTAATTCGTCCAATTGATAAATCAGTTGTAACATTACCATTACCATAATTAATAACATTTGCGGTGACATCGCGATTAAAACGAGATGCTGAAACAACATTAAGATTACCGGTTTGAAGATTTCCGAGTATATTACCACGATTATAATTAATAACATTCGCTATGACTTGAATATTTGATTGTAATATATTATCAATAACAACATTTCCAGAATATAAATTACCGTAAACATTACCATTATTATAATTAATTATATTTGCTTCAGTATTATAATCAATTTGTGTATTACCAAAAACATGAAGATCTTGGTATATATTACCATATTGAAAATTAATAATATTAGCAGTTGTATCATAAGCAAAAGTTGATTTATTTAAAACGTTTAAATTGCCGATATTAGCAACATTATAAACTTCAGCATCTTTAGAAACAGTTATATTGGATGCTAAATTATTAAAGAGAGATGAACCTAAAATGGTAAGATTACCAACGGAAAAACTACCGGATACATTACCATTTTGAGCGTCAATTACATTTGCGCGTGTATGAGATTGAACTTCAAGATTACCTTTAATTAATATATTTTGACCGGTAACATTTCCGTAAATATTACCTTTTGTATAATTGAATGTTTGTGCGTTTGTAACAGCTGCAAATTCAGCATTTCTAAGAACAGCAAAATTTGTACCTACGAATGTATAAATATCATTTAATGTATCTGGACTAAAAGAGGTACTAAAACCGCTTAAAATGAATTGTACTAAATAATTGAGTTTAAATGGATCTAATTTATAATCATATGTAATCAAACAACCCAAAGATAAATTTGCTAACTTTTTATCTGAATTACTTGCTAAATAATTTCGATTTGTACTAAAAGGTGTATAATCATAATTTAACTTACCTGTTGCTACTAAATAAGTTGGACCATAACCGTTTAAATAAAAATTTAAATCATCTTCAATTTGACTACCCATTTCAATGGTTACTAAATACCAAGTACCAACTGTAAAACCAGTATAACGAATTTTATCACCTACACCCGTTGAATTAATTGAAAATTCAACATCACTATAGTTAATATTACTTGTAGGATAACGAGTAAGTGTAATACCAACATTGTCATCTAAACTGGGAATCGAAAATTGAGCAATACGTTCAAAATCAGTTTCAATTCTTTTATCAAATTTAAATAAAGCACACATTGTTAAACCTTTTGTACCATCATTATATAAACCTTGATATTCTCCTATACGGAATGTTAATGGATCGGTTGTTGGATAATACATAAATTGATTTTTAGCACTTGCGGTTTGATATAAGAATTGTACAAAAGATGTATTTAAATAACCACCACTTGAAAAAAATACAGGTTTATTCACTGTAACCGGTTGTATATATCCATCCCATACACCTACTTTCGTTAATGACGTTAAATTTAAATGTTTCGCTTGAACATTTACAATTGGATCATACGGAATCGGCACATCTTGATATATAATTGGACCATAATCCTCAATTGCTACAGTAAAAGGTGTACCATCGTTCATTAATATAGGTGCTTCTAAAATTAAATTTTCAGTAATCGTAATATTTCCCACTGTTACATCATTTAAATCAATGGATGGACCCGTAGGTCCTACTGGACCCGTATAACCCGTATAACCTGTATAACCTGTATAACCCGTTGAACCCGTAGCACCCGTACTTGACGCACTACCTTCAGGACCTGTATAACCAGTATAACCTGTATAACCTGTATAACCAGTAGCACCTGTACTTGAAGCACTACCAGGAGCACCTGTATAACCAGTATAACCCGTATAACCTGTTTCACCTGTATAACCTGTATCACCTGTATAACCAGTATAACCAGTATAACCCGTATAACCTGTATAACCAGTATAACCCGTATAACCTGTATAACCTGTAGAACCTGTTTGTCCAGAAGAACCAGTATAACCCGTATAACCTGTATAACCAGTGTAACCAGTGTAACCAATATAACCTGTATAACCGGTGTAACCTGTATAACCAGTGTAACCAGTAAAACCTGTGTAACCTGTTTCACCTGTATAACCTGTATAACCGGTATAACCTGTAAAACCTGTATAACCTGTATAACCTGTATAACCTGTAGCACCTGTACTTACAGCAGTACCAGGAAGACCTTGAGGACCAGTATAACCGGTATAACCGGTTTCACCAGTATAACCAGTATAACCAGTGGCACCAGTAGCACCAGTATCACCAAATGCTCGAGTAGAACGCATTACTAAACCAGAAGGATCTAAATACATATTTGGCATATTATTGGTAGTATTGTTGTAAGTATTTAGTAAATAAAGTTGTTGAAGTGATACATTTCCAGTTACTTCAATATCTGGAATAGTAACATTTCCGCAAAATTTGGCATTACCGCCTACAATTAATTCTTCAGTATCTACTAACTTTTGTGCTACAAGAATTTCTGCTTTAAAAACTTCTGTATTAATTGGATTTGTATTTTGATATAAATAAGGTTGATTTTGTTGAGTTGTGTTTCCAACAGAAGCAATATTTATACCTTTATTTATATTTTCATTTGGTTTATTTAATAAATTATACTTCTTCATTATAAAAGATATAATATAACTATTAAAAGAATATATAAATTTTATATAAATTATACAAATTATACATTTTTTATATAAAAAAATATTTGTTTTTATTTTCTTCTTCTTAAAAAAAATAAAAAAATAAAAAAATAAAAATATTTTAAACTGTTCGTTCCAAAAATAGAAAAAATCTATTTTATATAATTAAGGAAAAATAAAAAAAATGTCTCAACAAGTTGAATTTAAGAAAAATGTTACTATTTTAGTTGCTACCCCTTGTTACGGTGGTCAAATCTTCCATGGATATATGCATTCTATTCTTCAACTTCAACGCATTTGCGATAAAATTGGTTGGAATCTTGTTGTAAAAACCCATGGTAATGAATCACTCATTCCCCGTGGACGCAATCTTTATGTAGCCATGACCTTAGGTGTCCCCCAAATTACCCATCTTTTATACATTGATGCTGATATCACTTTTAATCCTGAATGTGTAGTAAGAATGATTCAAGAAGATAAAGATATAACTGCAGCATTATATCCGAAAAAGGGATTAAATTTTTCTAAAATTCGTGATGTTTCCATTAAAAATCCCGATATGGATACATTAAAATTAGAACATATTTGCCACGACTATGTTTTAAATGTAGATGGAGGAAATATTCCCATTCAACGTGGATTTATCAAATGTAAGTATGTAGGTACTGGTTTCATGTTAATTAAACGTGAAGTCATTGAAAAGATGATTGAAGCATATCCTGAAACAAAGTATAATAATGACATTGCTGGATATGATACTCCTGAATTAAGAAACAACTTTTATGCTCTCTTTGATTGTATTATTCACCCTGAATCAAAACGTTATTTATCAGAGGATTATCTCTTCTGCGAACGTTGGTCTAAAATTGGTGGCGAAATATGGGCAGATATTACTGCTCAACTTACTCATACCGGCACATATGATTTCAAAGGCAATTTCTTAGAACATATTATGCATCAAGCTCAAATCATTCCAGATCAAAATCAACCTAAACAAGTTGAACAACCTAAAGTAGAAGAAGTTAAAAAAGTAGATGAAGTAAAGAAAGTAGAAGAAGTAAAGAAAGAACGTGTTAAATTCGTAAACTCAATTTAAATATAATAGGAAATTTTACACACAATTATAGGTATTAAAAGTCTTTGCCCAATTTATTAACAAATTATTATTTATTAATAAATATAAAAAAAAGATTTATTTTATAAAAGAGAATAAGGAAGAGTATATAAAGAAAAAATGGAAACTCCGTTATTTGCTTTATCGAAATTATACAAAGCGCGTATTCTTGCGCGTCCTTCTAAGGTGTGTAAGTCTCCTTATTTAGCAGATATTACTGTTTATGATGATCATGAAAATGTAATTGAAGAAAATGTTATGGCACATTCTCCAGCACTTGGTTGTTGTGGAATGATTGTTCCAGATTCTTGGGTACAAGTAACAAAATCAGAATCTACTAAAAATAAATCAAAATATATTATTCATCACGTCATTCAACAAGATGGAACAATAGTAGGTGTAAATCCAATGTTAGCAAACAATATTGTAAGATCACTGTTGCTAAATAATAAAATTGAATTATTTCAAAATATTTCACAACTTGAATCCGAATACACAGTCGGTGAATCACGTTTTGATTTTACCTTTGTAAATAGCGAAGGTGCTCGGGTTTATCTTGAGGTGAAAGGAGTACCATTGGCAGATGTTGTAGATGTACCTGAAAAAATTCGTAAAAAGATGGATTTATCTTCATATGATTTTAATAAAAAAATTGCGATCTTTCCAGACGGGTATCGGAAAAATAAAGCAGAACCGGTTAGTGAACGCGCATTAAAACACGTCAATCATTTACATGAAATTCATAAAAATAATGAAAATGTAGTATGTGCTTTGCTTTTTTTGATTCAACGAAGTGATGTCGATTCTTTCAAACCATCATCATTAGATCCGATTTATCAAAAAGCAGTATATGAAGCACACAATGGGGGAGTACATATATTACCTATTTGTGTAG
>JACCDW010973676.1_pt1 | contig 13173 bp, 6 predicted proteins | sample 7449781 | NCBI WGS metagenome assembly JACCDW01 (sample SAMN15323449, study PRJNA562643) | freshwater metagenome | isolation source: river surface water | place: USA:Blue River Watershed | collected 2017-08-18 | reverse complement strand
CTACTACTTCAGCTTCAAATTCCCCTAAGTAGCCATTCGATGTAACAACACCGTATTCTGTTGCCCAAACATTTCCATCGTTATCTGCTACTAATAAAATTTCAATTAATTCAAAATCAGCACCAGCTCCTGTGCCTTCATCAATTTGAATTAGATACTTTGCAGATCTAAATTCTGAAATATCAAAAGTGTCTATCGCAGTGGTCGCTGTTGTATTTACCAAAGTTTCTGTAGAATCAAAGACTGCATCTACAATTCTAACAGATTCAGCTGTTATTCTACCGCCAACTCCTAAACCTCCTATTACAGTTACCGCGCCAGTATCTGTAGAAGTGCTGTTAGTGGTGTTTAAAAAACTAACAATATTAGTTGTTGAGTTACCTCTTCCTGTAACACTTTGTAAAGTAGACACATTATTAACAACTAGATAGGTGGATGTTCCTGTTGTAATTTCAACAATATCAATGTCAACACCGTCTTGAATTCCTTGAGCAAAAGTTGAGCTAGTTATAACAGGTTGACCACCTGAATATAAAATTCCTCCTAACCATAGATCGCCGCCAATTGCAGCCCCGCCTGTGACTACCAATGCTCCAGTTAATGTGCTAGTTGCGCTATTTGTTCCCGTTACACGCAGAGTTTCAAAAGTTCCAGTTGAAAAACTAATTGTTGTGCCGGTTGAAGTTGCATTAATATTACCACCGACATATAAGTCTCCTCCTATGCCAGCCCCGCCGCCTACAACTAATGCTCCTGAGTTTGTTCCAGTAGAACTAGTTGTATTTGTAATGTTTATTGTTCCAGTTGTAGTAACTGATGTTGCAGTAACCACTGATGATGCAATGATCCAAGCGTATCCATTCCACTCATAGGTTGTTGAGCCTACGGTATATCGATCACCTACTGTTGGATTTGATGGAAAACCTAATGTTGACATTTTAATTCCTTACGATATTTGTATCCAAATTTTATTTGCGCCGTCCGCAACATATAACAAGACGTAAGGACCTGACGGATTGATCCAGTAATCTCCTAATTTTGGATTTAGCGGAGATGTTGTCGAAACTGTTGCCTTTGGAGAATATAACAGATAATTTTCGGCAGGATTTCCTGAATTTGCATAAACGTCTCCTTGAATACCAACACCACCTGCAATAGTCACAGCCCCAGTTGTAGTTGAAGTTGACGATGCAGAAGATATCACTTCTAGAGTATTGCTAACTAATGTTGCAAAAGTTCCATTAGCAGGGTCGTTAGCACCAATTGCCATATTGTCAATTGATCCTTCGACATTTGGTCTTATTTCTACTCTGCCACCTGCACTAGGTTTTAAGAAAACATCAGCACCAGTGGGGCTAATATCGACATCGCTACTGCCTCCAACATTCAATCCTCCTGCAATACCGATACCGCCGGTTACAACCAAACTGCCGTTGTTATATGATGTAGAAACTGCACCTGAATTTAAGAAAAGGTTTCCGACAGTTTGTGTGACATAACCTGCCGGACTTTCGATTTTAAAATCTAAACTGTTTGATGATTTTAGTGTAACAGTTCCAACATAAATTGTTTCTCCTGTTACATACAAAGCATTAAATGGATGATCAATTGTTCCTAATGTTGCACTGACTGATCCAGGAACTAATGGCCCTGCAATAGTGCTAGTCCCTGTTCCTAAAACTTGGAATGTATCTGCTAAGATTAAGTTGTCCCATCCAAAGATGCCGCCCACAACTACTAGACCGCCCGTTACAGTGCTAGAACTTGTAAATGTTCCAGTTGATAGAACTTGAGCTCTGGTTCCTAACCCTACTGTAGTTTCTGCACTAATATAGGAATAACCAGATCCGTCATAATAAAATACAGATCCAATATTAACTTGGTCATCTTTACCATCGACAATGTTATCACCGCCGATACTGATAATTCCTGACCCTGTGTATAGATACTGTCCAGTAATAGGACCAATAATGATATTATATGATCCAGTTGTAAGTAAATTAGCGGCTTCGTGACCAATGAATACGTTTTGTTGTCCGTTAACTAATGCTGTGCCGGCATCGATACCAATTGCAACGTTTTCTGCACTTAATGTTCCTGTTGTTGTGTAAACTCCAACTAGTTTTAATGCGCTATCACCAATTGCAATGTTATTTCTTAAATTTGTTCCAGAGCTTAACGCAAGTCTACCAATTGCTAAGTTTTTATAAGAAGTATCTAATCCTTGCAATGTATCATAACCGATAGCAATGGATAACTGTCCATTGTTAAAGGCATCTACTTGCTCGGTAGCAGTTCCTCTAAATACAATATTATTTTGACCTTCAAAGCCTCGGCCAATTTTAAGACCATTTACTGTGATGTCATCGCCGATGTTCATTCCACCGCCAACGCCAACGTCACCTTCAACAACAAGTAAACCTGTAGAGGTTCCAGTTGATAAATTTCCTGTTCCTGTATATAGAATACGAATAGTGCCTTGCGGAAGCTGGCTAAACATTGTTGCAGAATTAAAAGCAATAAATCCTAAACTAGATCTATATGTTGTCTGCAACAACTCGTTGGTTACAAGTGTAAAACCAGTTGCTGTTGTTTCTGTAGGAGGAAGCTGTGGTTGAGCAGTTTCAAGAGTAATAAACTCTCCGCTTCCTCCTGCTCTTAATGTTGCTCCGCTAAGTAATCTTGTCATGCTATTCTCTATTAATTATTGGCAGTTTCTAAAATGCTTAAAGTCAATTGGCATGTTCCGCTATTACTAGCGTATATTCTTACACTATCTAAACTTTCGACGATAAGTTTTCCAGATAATACAGAAGCTGCATCACCTGCAGGTATTGCAAAATTCTTTACCAGAAAAGTTTCAGTCTTTCCCGGTTGAAATCCGTTACCTTGAGCATCTGCTAGAACAGGTCTATTTCTATAATGAAGAAAATTAACTGTCTGAGTTTGTGTGCTAACATTTGCTACTTGAGCCATTAGCACGATAGATGTAACACCAATCGGAGCTACATAAGCAGTTACTGTTGCTGTTGTAGCGGTAAATGCTGTTATAACTTTAGATTTTGTTATGAATTTGTTTAATGGAATTAACGCCATAATTTTTCCTTTTAGCCTGCGCCAGTTTCAATAGCTAAGATGAACGGAGTCAAGTTAGCAAATAACGATCTTGTAAATGTTCTACCACTTAGAACACCAGTTGCTTGACTAATTACCAGTCCTGGACCGATTCTAAAGTCGCCGTTTTGGTCAGTTGATGTAAAGAATACCTTACCACTGTCAAGTTGAACAACTTCTTGACCTTGTTTTGGATCTGCTACACCGCGTTGTGGTAAAGCACCGTAGTCAATACCAGCACCTACGTATTCGAATACATATCCAGACGCACTCATGTAACTACGTTGATAGAAATTCACCGTTGATCCATCTGGGAACAAGTCTGTTCTAGTAACGTTTTCACCAAGTTGAACAATATGATAAGCACCTGATCTATTCCAGTAACTTAATCCTGCTAGAACACTGTTATAATTACCACCAGATTCGATATCATAAATTATTCTTTGAAGAATAATCTTAACATCTCGTTGGCATTTTGCGTCATCGTAGTCTACTTCCGGAGTATATCCAAATGTAAATTGAACATATGCACTAATTTCGTCTGCCATAAATTCGATGTTATCTCGAATTAGGCTGATTGCATCGCCGGCACCAAGTGGTGGTGTGCCATCTTCAACTCGTGCTCCGGGCGGAACAACTGCTTCTGCCGCAGTTAATGAAGCAGCATCAACAATGTCAATAATATTTGTAAATCGATTAACAATAAATTGTTCAGCAAGACCGCCTGTTGCTACCAATGGTTTAAATATTTGGTTGCTAATGTTTCCTGTAGTTCTGGTTACTTCTTCATTTGCAATAATTTCTAAAGTAATCTGCTGCAATCTTTCTAAAGAAGAAACGTGAGCAGCAACTTGGTCAGTTTCAAGTCCAGTTGAAGCTGTAGAAAGAATGTTAACACCGGCTGGAATCACTTGTCCTTTTCTATTGTATTTTGGATTGTCACCGACTTCGCTGCTTAGAACAGTATAGTATGCGTTACCGCAGAAATATAAATCAAAATATTCGGTATTTTCTGGATCGCCACCGCCATGTGTTAATGCTTTGCTTAAGGTAATTGATTGATATCCAAGATCAGTTACTACTGTTCCGGTATCAACATATCTTCTTAGATAATCAGGATTTGCAGGAGCTGCACCCGCATCTTCTAATATGTTCCCAAGAGCATCAATTGGATCTCCGTCAACGTTATGCAAGTATGGGAAGTTGTCATATTCGAATCCAAATTGGTCTCTAACATATAGAGAATGGCCGATAGAAACTCCGGTTGTATCAATTCCTGTTAGAACAATAGTTCCTGTAGTCAATGTAGACGTAGTAGGTGCAGCATTTAAAAATCCTGGGAATCCCTGTTCATTTAGCTGAGGAGATTTTGCTCCAGTAAAGTCTACTACAGTTTCTGGTGCAACAACTTCCATAACTAAAGAAATGTGAGGCCTATCATTTAAATCGGGCAAGAATACTCGAACCCTAGCATCGTTTGGCCAGAAGCCTGTTGGATAATATTGGTCGAAATATTCGCTTTCAGGAAAACTGGTTGCAATTTCTGGGTTAGGACTTTCTGGGTATGCTTTATAAACTGGATTATAAACGTGTCCAGAAAACTTACGTTTTCCGTATCCTTTAGCTTGTAAACAGATGTTACCAAAGTTAGCATTACTGTTAACAATAGAAGCAATACCGCCACTTTCTACTTCGACACCAATTGAGCAGAACACAGTAAACACAGAAACTAACTGTGCATAACCGTCTCTCTTAATGTGGACTCCGCGTCCGCCTTGGTTAACCTGAGTAAACGCATCATAAACAAATGACTGAATAGGAGATCTATTACTAATAACAGCACCGTCAACTAAACTTCCACCCATAGATCCAATTTGATCTACTTTTCGTAGATGCCATGTTGAAGTCGACCCTGTATATTCAACGCTAAGTTCATCGACCTTTGAATCTCTGTATGGGAAGATTAATGTATCTCCAAAATACAAGGTCGCATTCATTCCAAATCCGTTTGTCGATGTGCTTAGTCCTAACCTAAACACGTTTCCGTCATACAATTCATTCACAAAATCAATTGTATCGTCGAGAATAGTAGATTTTGCACCGTCAAGAGCTATTACAGCATTTCGAACATCTAAAGGAGCCCATGTGATGATTGGTTCAACTAGTGCAGGTAAGCCAGCTAATGTATTTGCAACTAGCACATCGGTAATGATAGAAACTAAATCGTCTAAACTTGCTGCTTCTGTAGACGAAGCATTATCTCCTGAACTATCTTGTGTTAAGTAATTTCTTTGTGTAGGAATTACCGCAACACCTTGAATAATATTTTGAGCAACAGTCGACATACGTTGGAACGCTGCTACAGACTGAGAAACTTCTCCAGGAATTGTTGAGGCTCCAACACTAGTAAAGTATGCTTGAGCGCATGTTCTAGAAGCACTATTTCCACCGTAAAGAATGTCGTAGCAAAGAGCGTCAACAATATAACCAACATCTCTTGCACACAATTGTCTATCATACGTAAAATTCGCAAATGGTGCAGTTCCATTTTCAATTTGTTCTTCAATCCAAGAGGTAACTTCTAACTTAATAAATTCTTTGTTAGAAATTAATCTATCTTTAGCCGCAATTCTAGTTGAAGGTATACCAGATGGATTTGTAAACACTACTTCAGAAGGAGGACTTGAATTTAAAATATTTAAAATTTCATCATACGATGTATTTGATCTTACTACAGCCGTAGGGCTTGCACTCATAGTTGCAGAAGACTCTGATTTAATAAATTCGATTGCTTGTTCAATTTGTGTCTGAGAATTTCTGAGCAATGTGCGAGCTTCTTCAGTATTACGTTTATATAAATTTCCAGCAGTAATGCCGTTATAATTAGTTCCCAAAGCTGCATCAAAGTATGCACCGTCTATAGAGAATCCAAAATTTGCTCTGAATGTAGCTTCGTTGTAGCTTGCGTTAGAAATAGAAGTTACAACAGGTGCTAGTTTAACATCATTTGGAGAAGTTAATCCAATATTGGCAAATAATGCACTGCCATCGTATGGAGTTGGTGCAAATGCTGGTCCCTTTTCTATGATATCGGTGATAATTTTAAAAGAACGTGCTACGTTTTGTTGCGGCATATAATCACCGCCGTATTGGAAGAACGTATTAATTACCTGTTGAGTCTTGGTGTTAGGTTGAGGAACTACTGGAACATTTGCAATAACTTTTAATGCAATGTCTTTTGCATGATTAATAGCAACGGTTGTAGTATTTTCTTGTCCTGCAACAGAGTTATAACCGCCAGACCAGTATGCTAGGCCTGCTTCAATGCTCTTTGCATTTCCTTCAAGCACAATATCTTGAGACACTGCATCAACAATTAGACCAACGTCACGATAGCACTTTTCTTGATTATAGATAAATGATCCGTTGTTATAATTCCAGTTGATGTAATTAATTACTTCGTCTGCAATAAAGTCTTTGTTAGCTATTAATAGCTCATATCCTGCAATTACACTAGTCACAGTGCTTGCAGTAAATGCGATATTTGCTGGCGGTGCAGCTACAGATGGACCAGAATTAATAATTGTGGTAATTGTAGAGATTGCACGTCTTACTTCTAAAACTTCTGATACAGTAGCAGTTGTTAAACCAAACACTTGTGTTAGTTTAGTTCCAGTAGTTACAGCTACTGATTGATTTAACATAATTTCATCAACAATATCACGGATTCTATTAAATGCAGCAACAGTCTGTGTTGATTGACCATGTATTGCACTAGTGCTAGTTGTAAATTGATAGTAAGAGAAGCCTGCTTGAACAGCCTGTTTATTACCACTGTGAACTAAGTCAAATCCGATAGCATCAACAATTAAGCCAACATCTCTTGCACATGTTGCTGTGTTATATGTAAAATCAGGATGAATTGTGTTTACATAAGCAACAATTTCTGCACCCATGTATTCTTTGTTTGCCTGTAGTATGTCGTATGCATTCAAAATACTATCGAATGTGGTAGCAGTGCCGTTTGAAATAATTCTATCAGTCCAACCGGTTGTTCTTCCACTTACAATTTCAATAACAGTATCAAATAATGGATTCATCATTACTACTGTCGCAGTATTTGATGGTTCTAAACTTACATCCTGAGGAACAACTGTTTGGTATCTAGGAATTAAATCATCTTCAAATCTAATATTCCTAATAACTTTACCAGCAATTGTTTTTAGATAACGCATTGCATTTAATGTTGGTTGCAACTGAGCTTCGATATCTCCAGTATAGTCTCCCTGATTCCAATACTGTATACCAGCAAAAGTGCTTTGACTCATGCTAGGTGTTGAATACATTAAATCTTGAGCAATTGCATCGACAATGAGTTTTGTGTCTCTTCGACACTTTATCTCGCTATAAGGAAACTCTTTTACTAGATTGTTAATATAGTTAATTGTGTCTTCTTGAATAAACTGCCTGTTTGCTTGAAGTAAAGTTTCTGCAGAAACATATGCAGCATCTGGTCCAGAACTTTTTGTCAATGTAGGAATAACATCTGGCCCGTCAGCAATAATAGTAGTTACTATTTCAAATAGTTTATCAAGTGATGGTCCAGCAATTGCACCGCCTGTAATTGCGGTATTGATAACTTGAGAATACGTAGCTGTAGTTACTGGGCCAATTGCATATACATCTGTGCAAGTTGTATTAGTAATAACTTTCTGAGAAAGTTTGTTTAGATAATCAATTGCTGCAATTGTCTGTGCTTCTTGTCCCGCAATTCTACTGATTACTCCGTCATAGTAAGCAAGTCCACTTTCGACAGCTTTTTCATTACCACCAAAACTTGCATCATAAGAAATATTTTCAATAAGAATTCCAACATCTCGAGAACATTTTTCTCTTGAATAAGTGAACGTATTGCTAGTTTCATTGATGTAGGCAATTACTTCTGCTTTAATAAAATCAGTATTAGCTGCTAACATAACAAAAGCATTTTCTGCTTCTTCTGATGCAACTTTTTCTAAATTAATAGGACGCTTTTCACTAGCGTAAGAAGGACCTTTTCTTACAATACTGTTAATATAGTCTATTTTATCTTGCAGATACTCAACTTCATAATCTCCTGCAATTTCTTGTCCAATAATAACTTGGTTAGTAAGTGTTTGATAACGTGTAGGAACTGACTGTCCTTTAATAATACTAGGAATAATACTCTTTAAGTAGTAGTATGCAGCAGTTACCTGTGGAATTTCGTTCGGAACTGCGGATGTATCTCCATCGTAGTTGTAGTAATAAATTCCAGATTTAATAGACTGCTTGTTACCTCCATGTAACAAGTCAAATGCAACACTGTCAATAATGTATCCAATATCTCTTTTACATGTTGCAACATCATAGACAAAACTAGGATAAGTTGCAGATATCCAAGAAGTTACATCTGATGCTAAGGCATTTTTATTTGCTAAAAGAGTATTGTATGCTGTTATATAATTTGAGTCAGTTGATGGAAGTCCATTTACAACAATTGTATCGCTAATTCCAATTAGATAGCTCGATGTTGTTAAGATATTTGTTATCTCAGTAAACAAATCATCTACAATAGCAGCCTGTGCACCTGATAATAAATTAACAGCTTCTACTCTTAGATAGTTAATTGCAGCAGTAGTTGTTGTTAGTTCTTGAGGGAAAGAAACATTTCCTTGACTCCAATATTGTAATCCAGCAAATGTAGAATCGCTATCGCTATTGTATAGCATATCTACTGCAATAGAATTAACAATCAATCCTAAGTCTCTTGCACATGCAGTTTGATCGTATGTGAACGATCCACTATTAAAAGTTTTATCAACAAAGCCGACTACTTGTTCTCTTAAGAAATCTTTGTTTGCCAGCATCAATGTTCTAGCATCAAAGAATCCTTTATTTTGCTTACCTGTATTGACTGCAAACCCTCGTTGAATTGTTCCAGTTGTTACAGTTACAATAATAGATGAAGTATTTGCTTCCCAAGATCCCACTGCAACTGCCTGAGGCACTTGAACAGTTTGGTTTGGAATAAACATTGTTCCATCACGTAACCAAGGACCACTTTGGTTTGTGCAGTTTTGAACATATGGAGAATGGAATAGATCGATTCTATCAGAGCCAGTTAATGGAGGGAATGCTGTAGTATATGCACCTCTATTAAATTCAGCTTCGTAAGGACCTTCTAACAATCCAGAACGACCGTTCAAGAATGTCATATAATTCAAATAAGTTCCGCTGTCAAGATGGAATAAATCTTGAGTTTTATTAATTGGTTCAATAAAGGTAGTTCTAATGTCACTACCTCTAATTGATGTGTAAGGCTTTAATCGTAATGGATTGTCTTCAAGATAACGACCTGCCATTACTAAAATTTGAGTGCCTGGCTGATAGTAAGGACTTTTTAAGGCTCCGCCGATAGTGCGGCAAGCACGACTCGAGTCCATTGCTCGACCGTCATTAGTGTCGTTACCGTCCATAGTAACGTATAAAGTATTAGTAACAACTGGAGCAGTTCCAACTGGATTGGTTCCACCTCTAACTCTAATGTCACCTATAATTTCAGTTAGAGGATTGTTAGGAGCAATTTGAATTGTGCCAGTAGTAGACTTGATTAGTTGAGTATAAATGTTTTCAACATATCCGTCTAACCATTGTGTAGAACTTGAACCAACCTGTCCTGTTCTATTCGCATGAGGCAATACTTCTTCAGCTTCAACGTCTTCTTCTACATAAGCATTTTTCTTTACGCTTATACCGCCTTCAATAACTGCCGCACCGGAACTTTCAGTGGCTTCATCTACAGCATTTACAACTAAGTTGTCTCCGACGCTAACACCGCCTTCGACACGCAATGCTCCTGAATTTTCGTCTGCAGGGTCATCAGAATTTATCCATACATTTTGACCAACACTAATACCGCCTTCAACTCTTAAAGCACCTTCGGCAGTAGTTGCTATAGTCTCATCATTAACTATTACATTTTTTTCAATGTATGCGCCGCCGTCAACACGTAACGCAGCATCGCCACTACTTTCAGCAGGATCTGCTTCAGCAACCCAAACACGATCAGTAGTTAATCTACCACGTGCGGGGTTGTATTTTAATCCTCCCTGGACACCGTTTTCGTCTAAGAATAAGAATTTTTGTCCTGTTTCTCGAACAAAAATAGGATAGTGTTCAAAATCAATGTTAGTAGCAGTGATTAAGATACTTAGAGATGTTTGAGCAAATCTAATACGTCCGTAAATCCATCCTCCGACGTTTAGATCTTTTTCAATACCCATGCCGCCTTTAACAAAGACGGCACCTGTTTTTCGTTGCTCGTTAGCGGCATTAATATTTCCGCCTAAGAACTCTGCGCCATAGACATCGGCTGGATCATATTCTAGGCCAAATGGATTTTCTACGTTGTCTTCGCTCTTATATCTACCCTTATAGCTATAGATAGAATCCCAAGCCTTAGTTTCTTCACCTATATCATATTGTTGATCTTCCTTTGGAAGGAAGTCACTGTCGATTCTAGATCGAAATTGAGTTCTACTAGCTTCAAGGTTAAAACCAATAAGATTTAAAGGAGAAAATAAACCAACAAACGAGTTTGCTTCTAACCGTATTGCACGGCCGCTATCAATGTTTACGTCACCGCCAGATTCAAAATCAATAGTTCCAGTATCTGAATTAACTTTTAGATAATAATTTCCAGGAATACTAACTAGGTTCGTTACAGAACTTGAAATAGGTGAAGGTGGAACATTTGTTCCTAGTGACGGTGGTGTATTAGAGTAATATGTCTTTGCCATTTATCGATCCTCAGATGTATTTATTTTTTAATGAATCCTTAGTTCTACTGCGTCTATTAATGGACTCGATTTGTGAGGCCAATGAGGATGACTTTGAAATCTTAAAACTACTCCAAACGTTGAATTTAAAATATTTTCTAGTGACAATGTTGAGTTCCACAATAAATTTTCTCCACCAAACAATTTTATAGGATCTAAATCTAAGGTTGCTTGATTAGACCCTATTAGCTCATTGTTTAAGGTTAACTGAACAGTTTCGTCGGTTATCCTACCATGTCGTTTCATAGAAATTTTTAGTTCAATTCCACTTATGGAAGAAGGTAAATTTTCAAAATTAAAATTTGTAACTTTTAAAAAATATGTCTTTTGTCTAATATTAGCTTTTGGATCTCTAGCAATATGCACTAAATCTTTAACTGTTCTAACAGATTTTCCATCTAGAGTTTTTAATGAACTAAAGTTGTCAAATTCTTCCCACGAGATATGTGCAGATTCTCCGCCTTCTTCTGCATACTGAGAAATTGTTCTAGGTAAGGCCCAATTTGAAGTCATAACACTATTTACCTATATAAGAAAATAGGGGGACAAGCCCCCTATTATTTTAGAGATAATAAAATTATCTATTGGTAATAAGAACAACACCTGCGCTAGCAGCATCTAAAGACCAACCAGCAGCAGAGCCATCTGCAAATGCAAATGTCGCTGTAGTAGCTTCACGAACTAACACAGCTCTACGAGCAGTTAATTTGCGAACAAGGTAAGAACTGTTATTAACGTCAGTTGCACGAATAAACATCTGACCAGCAGTTAATGTGCTAGTAGTAACTAGTCTGCATGGACCTGTTCCTTGAGCAGTAACAACTCTATATTTCTTGCTTGCAACTTGTTCTTGAATATCACCTGTTACAGCACTGCTTCCACCGTTAACGGTAGGAATAAAAGCTGTGCAAGAAATAACATCACTTACACTAGAAGTTAAAGATACACTGAATGTTGCAGTTGTTCCTGTAGTAGAAGTAGATACTGAAGCAGTAGGTGTAGATGTATAACCACTACCTGCTGTTAATAGAGTCACCGCAGTAACAGTTCCGCTTCCGTTTGTTGTTGCTTGTGCTGTTGCAGCAACACCACCAGGAACTTGAGGACTTGTAAAGTTTACAGTCAATGTAGTGCTGGTTGTATATAGTGTTCCTGTCACTGCAAGTGCAATACTTGCAACACCTTCTCCACCAACTGCTAGACCTTTTCTAGCACCAAAGTATTTTGATTTAATCGGACGTCCCATTTGTTTCTCCTTGATAATAATGAGCGTTCTAGGCTCTACGCGGTGGGTGCCGCATAATAATCTAGACATGTTATTTATTGAACAGCCAACAAAAAACCCGCCGAAGCGGGTTTATTAGTTAAGTTAAAATTAACCAACTGTATCGTCGTCTTTGAAGCGACCAATAGTTACTAACACAGCGGCACCGCCTAACGCGGCACGAACTGCTGTTTGTAGTTTAGTAATAGTGTTTCCATCGTTTTGGAATGTATCACCTTCGTCGTAAGGAATACTAGAATCTCTAACAATTACTGTTAAACGACTAGTGTCGCTAGCGCCACTTATTTCATAAACTTCACAGTATTCTTGGATAGCCTGCACTGCTTTAAAAATGTCGCCACGTTGTGTTTGATAATCGCTATCGATTAAATAGTTGTCTTCATCAGTGTCATTTTCTGCCCAAGCTGTTTGACCGCTTGGAAGTGTTTCACCGTCAGTGTTAATGATTACCGGAGTTAGTTGTGGAATAAACATAGAGTTAGGTTTAACTCTGCCACCTCTACTTAATTCTGAATATAAATCTGCCATTTTGTTCTCCTTTGTATTTAAAAAAACCCGCCGAAGCGGGTTTTTGTTTGCTTTAAAGACAAGTAATGAATTACTTGAAGCTTACGTTTGCGCTTGTGATCGCAACTTTACCTAGATAGTCAGCAGCGTTACCTAGAGAAGATGCTGTGTTTGTTAACTCAACATATCCGTAACGTGTTAGGAAGCCAACTACTGGCTCGAATGTTGCTGGATCTAGAACAACGCCAGAGCTCATTAGAGGAATGTATGGGCAGTAGAATGCTGCGGCATCTGCCTCGCTAGAACCCTTATAACCAAGAAGAACTTGGTTGTTGTCGTTTGTGTCGCTCATGTATGCATCTACATAAACACGCATTGCACCGTTTAGAGTTCCAACAAACTTTGTGT
>JACCDW010979637.1_pt1 | contig 13179 bp, 15 predicted proteins | sample 7449781 | NCBI WGS metagenome assembly JACCDW01 (sample SAMN15323449, study PRJNA562643) | freshwater metagenome | isolation source: river surface water | place: USA:Blue River Watershed | collected 2017-08-18 | reverse complement strand
CAATGATTATATAATCTTATTATCTATTTTTATGTGGTGGGTAATCTTGCCTTTTTTTTATAATTTAGAAGTTTTGAAAAAAATATTTTTGTAAAATATTTATATTCCTAAAAAAAAGAGAAAAAAAAGAAATAGTAATTTCCAAACATAAAAATTTCAAAAAACCCTGACATGAAAAATATAAAAATAAAAAAAACTTCAAATTTCAGGAAATGAGATTACCCCCCATTCTTTAAAAATATTGAATTATATTATTATGATATATCATAATATAAAATAAATTAATAATTTATTTTATAAAAACAGGGGGGAATTCTTATTTTACCCCCCTATTTTTTTCAAAAAAATACTATTTAAAAAAATATAAACTATACACATACAGAAAAAAAATGAGCCAAAACGATAATAACAGTGAAATCAGTATTTACAATCCTGATTTTTGTCATCAGTTTTTAATACAAATAATTTTTGATAAAGATGAGAAAGAAGCATTTTCTTATTTAAACGGACCAAATACAAACTTTGTGAAACAATTCTGCAAAGTTCGTCAGGATATAAATGATTACAAAGAATGGTTAGATAGTGAAGAGAATGCTGTTGCAAAACAATATTTCACAAATTGGTTTGCCCGTGTGGATTGTTCTGCGGTGTTGTCAAAAATCAATGAAGACAAAAAACATTTAGAACAAATAAGAGACATGAAGGTGACTCCTTTGTTAGGATAAGATAGTAGTAATAAAAAAGAAGCCAAGTTTCGAAATTAGTTAATATATTTTTTATATTATTTTGAATACTATTTTAAAAATAGTATTTATAAAAAAATAAAAAACATATACAGAATAAATAAAATGAGCCAAAACGATACTAATAGTGAAATTAGTATTTACAATACTGATTTTTTTTCTCAATTTTGTGAAAAGATAATATTCGACAGTGAAGAGAGAGAAGCATGTATTTATTTATATGAAACAAAGCCAAATATCTTGAAACAGTTTCATGTTATAAAAAATGATATAGATAAATACAAAGAATGGCTTGATAATGAAGAGACAGCAATTGCGAAACAATATTTCACAAAATGGTTCAATCGTGTGGATCGTTCAAGGATATTGTCACTAATCAATCAAGTCAAAACATATAATGAACAAATAAAACATTTGGGTTGGACATTAAATAACGAGTTATATAAGAACTTTTGCTCGTAAAGTAATTTTATATGACTAAATCTATTTTTGGTGACAAAAGAATATTTGAATTTATCATTTAATAAAAAAATAAAAAAGATAAAAATAGGATAATGAAAAAGAGTATAGCTTTTGGTTCTTCATTTGTACAAATATTTTTTCCAATTGAAAGTAATCATTTTACAATAGTAAAATATAAAGGAGGTATGTTAAAAGGAATATTAGATAAAAATGAAAATTATTATGATATGTTGAGTAGGTTTAAAAAAGAAAAATATGAAAATGCATTTTTTGTATTAGGAAATCCAGATTGTAATTTTTATTATATAAAAAAAAAATATATAGATGGAGAAGATGAAAAAGAAATTTTAAATACTTTGTATAAAAATGTACAGAGATATGTATTATTTGTAAAAAACATAAAAAATGTAAAAAGAAAAATTATCATAAATGTAGCTCCACCCATACAAGATGATAAAAATTACATGGAATCCATAAAAACATATGGTGTAATAACAAATAATAATTTATTAAAAAAGATAAAAAAGAGTGATTTGTCACATAAATTTCGTTTAGAAATAAGATTAATATTTAATAGTTTGTTAAAAATAAATTGTGAAAAATATGGTATCGAATTTTGTGATACAACTCCTTATTTGTTAGATAAAAATGGAAAATTAGAAAATTTATTCAAATTACAACATAATCCAGTGAATGTTCATTATAGTTTTGAACATGTATTTTTAGTTTATATATTGACATGTTTAAGTGACTTAGTAAAAAATGAAAAAGAATTAAAAAATATACTGAAAAAAACAGAAAAAATGCATGAAGAATATATTCACAATCATTTATCAAAAAAACACAAAAATATAAATTTTAGTAATCATAAATTTCGGTTGCATTTTGATGAAGTAAAAAAAATGGTAGAAGAAAAAAGAAAAAATATTGAAAACATCAAAGAAAAACTAAATAATAAAATAAAAAATAAAAATATTGAACAATGGATAAATGATAATGAAAATTTTATTATCGAAAATAAAGATTACAATATAAATAACAATAATAACTTTGTATAACGTAAAACTACATATAAAAAGTGAATAAATGGGAGTCACACACTTTTTTTTTTGCAAGAATGGATATAAAAAACCTGCATCTATACAAATGTCAAATGATTGGATACCTTTGAAAGAGTATTTAAAGAATAACGTAAAGGCGAAATGTGGTATATTTCCATTATATCGTTTTTTGGAAGTAGGGGATGTTGATAGTGAAATAGATATGTTTATATATATATTTTTTTTAATCTTTATTCCTGATTTGATATCGACAAGTGTATGTTTGCCTTTGACGATAGTGGAAGTGATATTCTATAGTACATTTTATGGATTATGCAGAACAGGAAGTTTTGTTTTAGGCATGGGATAAAATGTAGAACGTAAATAATTATAAAAAATGATGGGTAAAATGCTATGCAAGAAAAAAGAAATAGGAAAAGCACAGAAAAAACAATTCAAAGCAGAAATGACGACTGAAAACAGTTTTTTCACATACAGTGAAGAGGATTTTCAAAAGTCCTATTTAGAGAAATGCTTACCATCACAACATGCCTTATCTGAACACAACGCAAATTTGGAATGTCACATAACGGATGAAATAAAAAATACGATGAGACACCATGCGTTTGAGTCAGTAGATAGGATATGTAATATAGCTGATGGTATATTACCTTATGATTTGAATGACCTTAGTTCCATAAATAATAAAGAATTTGCAAATACTATTCATGAATTGGCCCAATTAGGTAAAGCTTTAATGAAAATCCAGAGTGTAATGAAGCGTGTTCAATCAAAAAAGGAACACACAATTGATAGCTATGGGTTGGAAAGAGTTTTTGCTGGTATTGATTACAGACAGAATCCATTAGTGTATCGAATCATGGGTAGTGTGTTAGAAACACTACCACCCAATCGGGATATGAAAATTGCTGTCAATGATATGTTGGACGAATTTAGTAACTTTATGTGTAGAACAAGGAAGATAAATTACCAATTTATGGATGTTGCAGAGAGAGATTTACATCGCCTAAAAATGGTGGTATATGTAAAGGAAAAAAGTATGGTCATTGAGAGAATGATTGAAAAATCATTTTTCTCAAAGATAGATAGAATTATTCATAACATATACAACCATTTTATGGAATTAGGATATGATATAAATGGTGCAAATCTTGGACCAATTGGTTGGAAAGTGGTGTTTTCGAGAAGACGATAACACACACGCTAACACATAAAGATGTTATTTATCCTTCAAATGTAAGGTGTAGGAGTAATCCTACAAATTTATAAAAAATACATTTAATGCAGAACAGGAAGTTTTTGACCTAACGGAATATAATGATATCAAGCATTATATCACAGAGGAAATAGAGAATTCGATGAGATTGAATGTATTTAAATTAGTAGATAGGATATGTAACATAGCTGATGATATTTTACCATATGATTTGCGTGGATATGAATAATGAAAGATTAGGATATCGAATGGGTTATCAATTAGTATTATGGGTATGGTTACAAAATCATTAATATAGTGTCACACTTTAAATGCAAAAATGGGAATATTCCCACAATTATAAAAAACTATAAAAATTTTTGGTAATTAAATGAATAAAAATCGAAAGAAAAAGTAAAGAATGTCTTCATTTTCGCTTTCAGGAGGAACAACATTTTATATAAAACAATCTGGTTCAAATGTAGAATATAGTTATGATAATTCATCTTGGTCACCAATATCAGTTTTTCCAGTAACGATACAAAATTTATCGACATCAAGTGGGTATGTAACAATAGAATTTATAACAGATATAACATTAACAACAAGCGATTCTTATTTTATTTGTGGGACATCTTATTTGCAATTTGGTAAAACAACATTAAACAGTGATGGAACGCGACCAAAGATAACAATTGATGGGGTGACTGATTATTTAGGTTTAATAGAAAATGGAAACGATGGATTGAATGGTCAATCTTATATAAATATTGATAATATAGAGGTTCTTGCAACAAATGGAAGTACATTAAAATCTACAAATCCTGATTGGGCAGGATGGATAGGACAATCTTATTATGGAAAAGGTGCAAACAATAATAACATAAGAAATTGTTCAACAGATGGAGATATACCTATTTATTGTGGTGGATTGGTAGGAGCTGTTTGTGGATCTGATTCTGGTGCAGAACTAACAATAACAGGATGTTATTCAACAGGAGCCATTGGTAGTAATGCAGGAGGAATAATAGCAATTAGCGGAGGTGCATATTCAGGTAGTGTAATAATAGATTCTTGCTGGAGTTCTGGAGATATAGATACAGGTGGTGGAGGTATAACAGGTAATGGTACTCAATTTGTGACAATAACAAATTGTTATTCGACTGGAATAATAGGACAATTAGCAGGAGGAATATGTGGTTCGGGAGCAGGTAGATCGGGAGGTTCAACAGTGACAGTGTCAAATTGTTATAGTACAGGTTCAATAGGAGAACAAGGAGGAGGTATATTTGGACTTTCAGTGGGAACAGTAAATATATCAAATTGTTATTCAACGGGAAATATGGCGAATTCACAAGCAGGTGGAATTTGTGGTGTAACGAATGTAGGTGGTCAAACGATAAGTAATTGTTATGTAACAGGAACTCAAACGAGTGGTACAGGATATATAGTAGGAAGTCAAACAGTAGTAAATGGTACATATTCATATGGAACAACAAGTACTTTAACAAATAATTATTCTGCAGCAGCAAATAGTAGTTCAGGATGGAATGATACGAATGCAAAATCAGTATTAACGGGATATCCAACTTTAACAACATTTGGAACAACATGGATTCAACCAAATGGTACAAATACAGCTTATTTACTAACAAGTTCAGCATATTCACCATATAGTTATAGTTTATTGAAGACATTTACACAAAGTATTGAAAAGGGAGAGAGCACAACTGGAGGTGTTGTTGCTGGATATACCTATTCAATCTTAGCAATAAATGGTGTTTCACCAAGTTCTTATGATACAATCTCAATTGATAGTACAACAGGAGTGATATCAACAACATCATCAATCACAAGTGGAGTTTATACAATAATGGTATATAGTACAAAGAATCCTTATAGTGTGACACAATTTTTATTAACAATTTTAGGACCTATACCTCCAACTCCTTCAAAGAAAAAGAAAAAGAAAATAATTTTATATAATAATACAAAGGGAACAACAACAATAATTAATTGTAAAAAAGGTACAAAAACAACTGTTTGGTGGTGTAAATAAAGAATTACACAGATTTATTTTCAAAACATATTTTTACAATTAAAAAATTGTAAAATTGGACTTAAAGAAAAGAGAAAGAAGAATTATAAAAATGGCCGATTTTGTAAATCCTCCTGTTGAGCTGGAGAAACCAGCAGAAGTAGATGAGAAGAAGATAGTAGAAGTAGAGAGTAAAAACATTTGCATTGTTTCAATCACAAATGGTCATGCTTATGATTCGTCACAATTAAAGAGTAATGCAGATTTGTATTATGTGGAAATCAATTATAAACAATTAAAGGATTTATATTATGTGATAAAAAACAATCAAAGAACGAATAATATGGTATATAAGACGGTGGATGAGTATGTGAAAGGGAAGAAAGCGAAGGTATTTTTTGAATTTAAATGTTCAGGAGATTGTCACAATGGTGAAAACTTTGTAGATGATGCTACAACTTTATTGGTATTTAAGGTGGTGAATGTAATGACTCGTTTAGGATGTAATATAGTAGTAGGTGACCATTCAATGGCGTCATTATTTAATAGATGGGATGGATATAGAATGGATTGTAAGTCACCTATCCAAGTGAGTGGAGAGACAACGAATGGTCCTTATAAGATGAGAAGTACGAAGAGTGTATTACAAAGGAGTGATTATCCATTATTAAAGAATTTGGGGGATATGTCGGGAGAGGAGAATGTGGAGATAGAATTTGAGAATATGTCAGGAACAAAGATATATAGTATAAAGGAATCAAGTGGAGTTGCAGTAGAAATAATATCGAGAGGAAAGAGTAAAATGAGAAGAGAAGAAGATATGAATGAGATAGTGCATAGTGAATTTGTATATCGAAATGGAAAAATCATAATATCAGCAACCCATTGGTGTAATTTAACAGAAGTGAATAGTGAAATGGATATAGGTGAGGTAAGAAGACAATGTGTATTATCATGTGGAATAAAGGAAGCAGAGGCATTTGATGAGGAATTGGAGGTAGCAGTGAAGAGTGGAATAAAGGAAGAAGTGAAAAAGGTGGTATCAAAATCAGTAAAATATATGTTTTCAGGACAAAAAGATTAGTACTTAAAGAAAAAATCATATAAAATGAAGTAGTAAAGATGAGTCTTGTACAATTATATGATAATTATTTAAATAGGAAGAGGGAAGAGATAAAGAAGAAGAATCAAGTGTTGATGGAGATTTCTCGATTTGAATGCGGACACATGAAAGATGTGATAATGAAGACATTTGATAATCATCTAAAGAGTGATTCTTATGTGACAATTGGAAATTATGATAATGAGAAGGTAAAAAATGTAAGTAGATTTTCAGGAAGTGAGCAGAGTAAGTTGTGTAAAGTGGAGTTTGATGAATTGAAAAAGTGTTTTAGTGGATTGGATGGTGTAGAATTTATAAATACGGAGAATGCTGATGGTGTTAATGTGAAGATAGTATCACTTGGTGATGATAATGGTAAGATAAAGACTTATATTAATGTGAATAAAGCTTGGTAATTTTGTTGTAAGATAGATTTTTATAATTTTAGAAATTATAAAATGAGTGATGGGAATTGTAAAAAAATAAATTTATCGAATATGAAAAAGTTTGAATCGTAACCAATAAAAGAGAACAATAAGAAGATAGATAATAAATAAAGAGAGGAGTGAATAATTGATAAGTTTGAGTATATTTTTGTTCAAAGATTTTATTTTGAATGTATTTTTGAGGATAAAAAAGATAATAATGAAAAGGGATAATAAAATATAAATGAAATTGGGATAATAGAAGTAATAAGTAAGAAGACCGATAAAGAATTGATAGAAAGTTTGTGGATCTGTTCCAGTTTTGAGGATATATCGAGTGATAATATCATAATTGATAAAGTATTTTTTAAGAAAAAGAAGGTAATCATTGGAATATTTGCAATCTTCACATATTAAAAAATGCAATTTAAGTAAAGTTCTGGGTGTATTGATGTGTTGTTTTTCTTTGACAACTTGGTGGGTAGTTCTGGAGAAATCGAAGAGTACAAAATCATTTTTGTTAATTTTTTTTTGTGCATTGAATTCGACAAATTTAGTAGAAACATTGTCGTTACCGTCACTAAGACCAATAATAATTCTGTATAATGAAGCACCACTAAAAGAACAAATATAATGACAATCTTTGTGAATAACGATGTTACCAGTGGCTCCATAAAAATTTTTGGAAAGGACGTTATCAGCAGTTTGTTTGAAGTTGGAATAATAAAGTTCGTCCATTTCTTGGACATTTATTTTAATACAATTTTTGCTTCCATCACACAATTTATCCCAAAATGTACTTTGTTGTATTTGTTGAACTTTTGATTTAAGAGAGGGAGACATATCTTGGAACCAAGTGTGGTGTGTGGATACATTTTTTATCGGGAATCATATGATGATATTCAGTGGATATATCGTTTAAAATGGATTGAAGGTCTTGAGGTAATTTGCCGATTCCAGCTTTGCCTTCATTTTTGTCACGATGTGTAAATATACTGTTCATTCTAATAGTGGATATGAAAAAAAGTGGTGAGAATGAAAAATTGCAAGCAATTTTTCATGAAATGGAAATGCTAACAAGCATTTCCATATGATTTGGTTTCTCGAAGAGAAACCAAAGTTTGATTTTCTTCGAAAATCAAACGGGTGTGGCCTTCGGCCACACCCACGCGAATTTTGGGGTATTTACGTATATGAATACTACCATATAATGGTATATACGTTATATATAAAATAAAAATGTATGAGTGTTGATAGGATGAATAGATAAGAATGAATCTATAAAAATATATTTATATAAAAATGGGAATTATTTTTGTAAAACAGCAATATAAATTCCATTCCACCAAGTATTTCGTGCTATTGGTAGAGGAGTGTGTGAATTATCCCAAGTTAATCTTACTTCTTTTTCATATAAAACTTTTAAGTTTAACTTTTTAATGGCGTTGATTGTTCCATCTCTAACATCTTTCCAGTTCCAATCATCTACTATAAAAATAAATATATCATCTAAACAATCATAATAATGTACCAATGCCTTATAATGACTTTCGTTAGTATGATTTCCATCATACATATAAATATTAAATTTTGGTAATTGAGAAACATCTACTTTATAGCAATCATTCTCAATAAAAGATGCTTTATTTTCTCCTTTGAATTTTTCAAAATTATGTAAAAATTCATATTTAGGACCTCCAAACTCACACCAATTATCTATACAAACAACATTTGCTTTATTTCCACACATAGCAGAACATACAGAACTACCTTTCCAAGTTCCTATTTCTAAATATCTTGCGTCTTCTGTGTTCAATAAATTATTATAAAAATGTCTTGTTTTAGTTCCAGACATACCGTCCATTTTAATAATATCGTCTGTAATTTTTGAAATATTATTTTCGGCATTTTGAAATGCTAATTCAATAAGATTTTTATAAGTTTCCATTGTATATTATTATTATTTAATAATAAATTCTTTATATTTAAACGCAATTATATGTAATAATTAAGCCAACAATTTATTTTAGCATATTGAAATGGAAAAAATTATACTGATATGTATTTAGAAGAAATTGTAGGTATTACAAGAGATATATTTGATATAGACATAGAGAGCACAAATTATCATAATATGATTCAAACTTATATTAGAGGAAATCCTTTGTTTGAATTAGAACTGTTAAAATTTAAAAACTATTATTTTGAAAGAATCAATCACGATGTGTTAAGAAGTGTTGTATTTTTATCGATTAAATAATATATAATGAAGATAATTATGAAATATTTGATGAATCATAATCTGCTTGACACATTAAATAGAGATAAAAATGAGCAATCATGCAATATAAAATTTTTATCCACAATTCAAGATAAAATTAATAAAAATATAATAAAATCATTATACTATCAAGGAATATTAACACATTATTGGTTGTTTATGCACAAATCTATTACATATAATCATAAAAAATATGCATCGGGTATATTTTGTTATCGCTTCGCAAAGTATCATTTTCAAAAAACAGATAAAAAATACATATATTTCGATATTGGTAGTGAAAGATATAGAGTTAAAACACATGGATACAAATTAGTTTTTATTGAAACAGACAAGATGTTTAGTATCGAAATAGCCCGTGAAAATAATTATAAGAACATACAAAACAATACATATTCACCTTGTATGATAATTAAAGAATTTAGAAATTTATTTAAAAAAATATTTTGAAACTATATTCAAATATACAATGTTTCCAACTATATTGTCTTATAACAAACGGATACAATACTACTATGAACAACCCACAGGAGTATTTAATAAATTTATTGACGAAAATAAAGATAAATATAGCTGTTAAATAAAGAATTATATACTTGAAAATGACGAAGATATAATCAAAATTATTTGAATTTTGATAAATGAAACAATAAAATCATTTATTATTTTAGTTTTGAATATGAATTTTTATTTTGATAAAAAACCATTTTTTAACATATTACATTATATGTGCAAGAATGAAAAATTGCAAGCAATTTTTCATGAAATGGAAATTCTAACAAGAATTTCCATATGATTTGGTTTCTCTTCGAGAAACCAAAGTTTGATTTTCTTCGAAAATCAAACGGGCGGGCCTTCGGCCGCGCCCACGCGAAAATTGGGATATTTACGTATATATATTTATATTATCATATATGGTAATTATAATATACGTAAAACTACAAAAAAAACTGAAAATAAATGTATATGAAATGAAAAAAATGGAAGAAAGGAATAAGAATACAAGTTACAATACAAAATGAGTATGGAAACTGTAAATGCAGAGAGTGCTTTATCGATTTTTACGAATATATTGAGTAAAGAAACAGAATTTCGTAAATTGATAGAAAAGACTTTTTATGAAATTCTTGATTGTGCAATGCCTAAATTGATGAATAAATTGAATGAACACTGTTGTTCATTTGCAGGAAAGAATATGTCACCTGAAATAATGGAAGAACTTAAAAACAAAATTAAGCAAAACCATTGTTTCAATTCACTTGTTGAAGATGGTGAAAATACTAAATATTTCAATACTGTGCGAAACATTCGAGAAGATTATTTTCGAACCTGTCACCCTCATCGATTATTAGTTGTTCCAGATGACATGAGTGATGAACAAAAAGTGTTGTTAAAGAATCAACTTAAAATGAAATTTAAGAGTGAAGATGTCGAATTGCTCACCTATAATGAGCGCATTGAACAAGAAACATCTGTTCAAAATATTATTCGTTCTATCCTTCTCCCTTATCATAATGGATTCAAAACTCTTAATGAAGAATATAATCTATTTATATCGAATATGGAGACTTTGATGCAAGGAATGGAACAGACATTAGAGAATGCACTTCGCGAATTTGAGCCTATTATTTCTAAGGTTAAATCAAAACATGGTTTAGGTGACAAAGATATGCTCACACAAGAAGTAAAGGATGAAATTCAACAAGAATTGCGTACTCATGGATTTAATGAAGAGATTATCTCGAGATGGTTTATCATGAATGAATGAAGATAAACTTGAATTATAATACAAAAAACATAGAACGTAAATTTATAAAAAAATGACAGCACGACATCTTTAGAAATAAAAAATAGGATAGGGGAATATGAATACACATCATAACAAAATGAGTATGAAAAACGCGAATGCAGAGAGTGCGATTTATCGTGAAATTTATGCAAGAGCAGTGAATATTATTGTGGCTATTTTATGTGAACACTATAAAAAATATACTGGAATGAATATGTCACAAGAAATGACAGTAGAATTAACAAACAAAACCATAGAACAATTTAATTTAAGCCTTGGTATTTGTTCACTTATCGAAGTTGAAAATGTTAAAAAAACGAAACGTTCAAATATTGCGATGTACATTACAAACCAATACATTGATACCTGTTTTTCTTATCAAAAAATTTTAACTTATGACGATATGACGATTGAAGAAATACAGTTACAAAAAGAAAAACTCGAAAGAGAGCTTGGAATAAATGTCCAATTGATCACCTATAACGAGCGTGTTCAACAAATAACAATTGTTCTAAATGCTATTAGTCTTCAACTTAGTGAATATCATGAAGATTTATTAGAACTTAATCCTACATATTATCAAATTAAGTATTAAGAATAACAAGTTTAAAAATATTGTTTCTGTGGTTTAATCTAAACATGGTTTGGATTACAGAGATTATCTCACACAAGAATTGAAGAATGAAATTCAACAAGAATTACTTACTCATAGATTTGATGTTGAGGTTATCTCGAGACGGTTTATCGACAATTAATGAAGATAAACTTGGATTATAATACAAAACATATAACGTAAAATAGAAAAAAATGAATAAACTAATTATTTGCAATCATGGGATATATAGAAAAGATAAATTTAAGGATATATTATTGTAAATAATGAGTACTTTAACTTGTAAAAATCAAAGTGGTAGAACACTTGTTTTTTCTCAATGGGATGAAATTGAAAAAATACAGAATGAAATCATTGAATTGGATTGTAGTAGTAATGAACTTACAGAATTACCTGATTTTATTAAAAATTGTAGAAATTTGAGAGTATTAAATTGTAATTTTAACAAATTAACATCTTTACCAGATTCTATTCGAAATCTAAGAAATTTAGAGACATTCAAATGCAGATTCAATCAATTATCGTCTTTGCCTGATTATTTTGGGAATTTACGAAATTTAGAAATATTGGATTTGACTGAAAATAAATTAGTGTCTTTACCAGAATCTATTGGAGATTTAGGTAGATTAATCGAAATATTTCTTGGTGGAAACAACATATGTTCTTTACCTGAGTCATTTGGTAATTTAGTTAGTTTGGAAGAACTTTTTATTGAAGGAAATCAGCTAAAAAACTTACCTGAATCGATTGGAAATTTAAGAAGATTAAGACGTTTTGATTGTAGTGGAAATGATTTAAAGTCTTTACCAGAATCTATTGGAAATTTACAAAATTTAAAAAGTTTTGATTGCAGTGAAAATGGTTTAACATCCATTCCTACTCAACTTTCACAATGTAAAAAACTTACCAGATTTCAATACTTTTTTAACCCTATTGAAAATACCAATTCCCAAGAATCATGTTGAATCATATTCACCCATTTATAATATAAAAACATAGAAACGTAAAATAGAAAAAAATGAAAAAAATAATTACTTGCAATCATGAGATACATCGAAAGATAAAATTAAGGATACATTATTGTAAATAATGAGTACTTCTTGTAAAAATGAAAGTGATAGGATATCGATATTTCCTGTTAGTGATAATATGGTTTTAAAGTTGTTTTTACATTCGATATATTCATTCATAGATAGAGTTCAACTCTATTTTGAAAATAAATATTCGAATAACAAATACATATCCTATTGTAAATTTGTAATTTCATATGTTGTAAAAGCACATTTTGTACCTGTTTTGTTTCAAATATTTATTATGAATTTTACAATTGAATTTATGATGCGTTATTCACAAATGCGTTTATATGCTATTAATGAAGAAAATCACGAAAATGAATTATTTTATATATTATTCTTTATTTTTGTTTTATTAATACATAATATATATCAAAGATATAAAGATAAATTTGAT
>JACCDW011869910.1_pt1 | contig 13186 bp, 13 predicted proteins | sample 7449781 | NCBI WGS metagenome assembly JACCDW01 (sample SAMN15323449, study PRJNA562643) | freshwater metagenome | isolation source: river surface water | place: USA:Blue River Watershed | collected 2017-08-18 | reverse complement strand
TGGCAGCAAGAAATAGACTCCTAATTTTCTAGTCTATTTTTAAACCGTAGAAAAAGAGAGAAACTGAGGAACTCTTGGCTGGGTCTTACGTAGCGATAGCGCGCAAACCTCAAGCTTTATCAACAATCGGATTCGGGATGATTGGCCGAATTCCTTTAGCGATGAATACTGTGGCACTTGTCTTTCTCGTCTCAGATGTCAGGGACTCCTTCACCTTAGCTGGCCTCACATCAGCGTTCTATACGCTTTCAGGCGCCATCTTTAGCCCGCGAGTGGGCAAACTTGCTGATCAATTCGGAACAAAGGCGGTGATTCTGCCGGTTACCGCGCTTAATCTCCTAGCCACTGGCGGCGTTCTCTACATCATCCACCATTCAACAGTTGGACTCTTACTCTTCGCCGCCATTGCTGGTGCAACTTTTCCCAACTTTGGAACGATTACTCGAACTCGCTGGGGTAGATCTCTTACCAATCAGAAAGAGTTAGATTCCGCTCTCTCATTGGAATCTGTCTTTGATGAAACGGCATTTGTGGCAGGACCGGCTCTAGCTGGCTTCTTACTTTCTCTCTATGGATCTAACTCACCGTTAATTGCATCAATGGTATTTCTCTCTGTGGCAGGTGTTGGTATAGCGCTCACAAGTATCGATCATGGAGGTTTTGCAAAGGTTCACGATGATCATCAACGAGGAATTCTTGCGATTCCTTACGTCAAGACTCTTATGCTCTCGCTGATATCTCTCGGAATGTTATTTGGCTCTAACTTTGTTGTCATCATCGCAGTTGCTACTGAAGGCGGTCGCGAAGCAGAGGGTGGGCTCTGGGTCGGCCTCTATCCAATTGGCAGCGCTGTCTCTGGCCTCATCTACGGCCTGATTCATTGGAAGATATCGAGTTCGATTCGATACACCGCATCACTGGTGACTATGACTATCTGTACCTCTGGAATTCTCTTCTTCCAAGATTTAGAGACAATCGTCTTTTGGATTATCGTCTCTGGAATTGCAATTGGTCCAGCGCTAATTTCAGCCAATGCCTTTATGAAGGAACTCGTTCCACTAAGTCGGCTTAATGAATCTTTTGCCTTTGTAGGGGCAGCGCTCTCTGTAGGAATAACTTTGGGAAGTACCATAAGTGGTCTCATCGTTGATAAATTTGATGGCTGGAAGGGTTTCTACTTCATGACTGGCTCAACAGCGCTTGCGGCATTGATTTCGATCTCTGGTTGGAGCTTCCATAAGTACAATAAGAATCGGGAGTTAGCGCAATGAAGGTGATTCTCGATACAGATCCAGGAATTGATGATGCCCTAGCCTTTATCTTGCTCAAGGCGATGCCAGAGGTTTCGCTACAAGCAATTACAACAACGCATGGAAACACCACGGTCACTAAGTGCACCGATAACGCCCTCAAACTTATAGAACTCTTAGGAATGCAAGATATTCCTGTGGCTGAAGGCGCACATGAGCCTCTTGTTAAAGCGCTATCTGTCGCGGAAGAGACACATGGAGATACCGGTCTGGGCCATGCGGTTCTGCCGCCAGCCAAGATCAAGCCTGTCTCTAGTAAAGCGGCAAACCTCATTATCGATATCGTCAATGCCAATCCCGGTGAGATCACAATTCTGACTATTGGACCTGTCACCAATCTTGCGCTTGCTCTTCTAAAAGAACCTTCCTTGCGTAAGAAGATAAAAAACGTTGTTGCAATGGCTGGAACAATTCATTATCCAGGAAATGCAACGCCTTCATCTGAATACAATGTTTTCTGCGATCCAGAAGCTTTCGATATTCTCTTGCGATCTGGAATTGAACTCACAATTGTTCCTCTCGATGTGACATACAAGTGCCTCTTTACCAAGGCACATATTGAAAGACTTGAAGGCGCAAAAGAAGATATCCGAACATTTATCGATCGCTCCACCGCCTTCTATATGGAGTTCCATGCTGAATATCAGGGGATAGAAGGTTGCGCAATCAACGATCCTCTTGCAGCAGCGATTCTCGTTAAGCCAGAACTTGTAACTTTTCGTGATTACTATGTTGATATTGAGCTCCATGGTGAGTTCACGACGGCAAAACTCTCTGCTGATTACTTTGCAACTACAGGCAATAAGCCAAATGCCAAAGTTGCTATGGAAGTAGATGTAGCAGGATTTATGGATTTCTTTATCGAGCGAGTGAAGACGCTGTGATTGAGAAGCAGCACCACATTCAACTCTTGCCTGGAGATGTTGGCGAATACGTTCTACTTCCAGGAGATCCTGGTCGCGCCGAAGTCATCGCACGTCACTTTGATGGCGCCCGCCATATAGCAACCAATCGTGAGTATGTGACCTATACCGGTTATCTCGATGGCGTAAAGGTCTCTGTTACTTCCACCGGAATTGGTTGTCCCTCATCGGCTATCGCTATGGAGGAACTCGTCCGCGTTGGTGCAAAGACTTTTATACGAGTGGGAACCTCTGGTTCGATCCAACCCGGTACAAAATCAGGAGAACTTGCGATCGTCTCTGGCGCAATCCGTGATGAGGGAACATCAAGCCATTACATGCCAATTGAGTTTCCAGCTGTTGCCGATCTCGAAGTTGTTCATGCGCTTAAAAAGGCTGCGATTGCAAAAAACCTTCCCTTCAGAGTTGGCATATCGCAATCGAAAGATTCTTTCTACGGTGAGGTTGAACCAGAGCACTCCGGCGTTACCTCGAAACTTCTAGAGAGATGGCGTGCCTGGGAGATTGGGGGAGCCATCTGCTCCGAGATGGAGGCATCGACTCTCTTTGTCCTTGCATCTATGCTGCGAGTACGAGCAGGTGGCATCATGGTGATGCATGGAGAAGGTGAACTTGGCTCACTTGAGCCATTGATTGAGACGGCAGTGTTGGCAATTCGCGAGTTAATTAAGGGAGATCACAATGCTCAATGACGAGAAGCAATATCACATTCAATTAAAAAAAGGTGATGTCGGAAAGTATGTATTGCTTCCAGGTGATCCCGGTCGTTGCGAGCCAATTGCGGCGCTCTTTGATAACCCTGTTCATGTGGCAACTAATCGTGAATACAACACCTATACCGGTTATCTTGATGGCGTAAAGGTCTCAGTTACTTCGACCGGTATTGGTTGCCCATCTGCCGCAATCGCACTCGAAGAGTTGGTTCGAGTAGGTGCAGATACATTTATTCGCGTGGGAACCTCTGGCCATATTCAGCCTGATAGCGTCTCTGGTGAACTTGCAATAATTACCGCTGCTATTCGCGATGAAGGAACTTCAAAGCATTACATGCCAATCGAATTTCCCGCTGTTGCAGATATCGAACTCGTTGCAGCAATTAAGCGTGCTGCAATTAAGAATGGTGCAAAGTTTCGTCTCGGCATCACTCAGTCGAAGGACTCTTTCTACGGCCAACATGAACCAGAGCGCATGGGTGTTGCGGCAGATCTTCTCAGCCGCTGGAAAGCGTGGGAGATTGGCGGCGCTATCTGTTCTGAGATGGAGGCTTCGGCTCTCTTTGTGATTGCTTCAATGTTGCGAGTTCGTGCAGGTGGAGTCATGGCGGTACACGCAAAGGATCCAATGCCACCGCTAGATCAATTACTGAAGACCGCTGTGGATTCGCTCCGCGAAATCATCGCCGAAGATAAGGCAAACGGTCGAGCAGTTGATTAAGCCTTTCCAGCTTTCTCTACTGCATCAAGCATCATCGCCCAGAACTTATCGAAATCTAATTCGAGTGCAACATCTACATTTGTAGTACCGCCATTTCGATTGTAGATATCTACGACTGTGGCGCCTCGAGTAAATGTTCCATTAAGTTCTATCTCCACATTTGAGCGTCTTGTTTTAACAACTGAGCGATCAATTAATAGCGCAATAGCTACTGGGTCATGAAGTGGCGGATCTGGCATTTCAAAGACATCGTTATAGGTAGAGGCGAAGAACTTGAGAAGGCCGATAACGGTCTTTGAGAGATCTGTTCCCATCGCTTCTAACTTGGCAAAGATTGACTTGGTAACGAGGGCTTGGTGGGTTACATCGAGCCCGCACATAGTGAGCGGAATTCCGCACTTCATCACAATATCTGCTGCTTCTGGATCCATCCAGATATTAAATTCTGCATATGGAGTGCGGTTTCCGCGTGATGCACTGCCTCCCATAAAGACAATCTCTGCCACATTCGATCGTAGTTCTGGATAAAGCTTTAAAAAGAGTGCGATATTAGTAAGAGGCCCAGTGGCAACGAGAGTCACTTTTTCGGGATGCTCACGTACCACCTTTGCAATCAAGTCAACGCCAGAAATTTTCTCAAGTTCAAAAGTTGGTTGTGGAAGAGGCGCACCATCGAGGGCGGTCTCACCATGAATATCTGTCGCTGGGGGCAATAACCCAAGAATTGCATTACCGGCACCTTCTGCCACCGGAACATTTATCTTCGCGAGTGCACAGATGCGCAGTGCATTCTCTGTGACTTTGGCGATAATTCCATTACCGGAGACAGTTGTTATTGCAAGAAGATTGATTTGAGAGTTATACCCTGCCAAAATCATTGCTAGCGCATCATCATGGCCAGGATCACAATCGAGAACAATCGGTGTTGGATTCATGTGAGCAAGGATAACGAAATACCCTCTTCTCAGTAAGTGTAAGCAAGGATAAGATGCACTCATGGCTCTTACCGATGGCTCGCTCCCATCTATTAAAGGATTCTTGCGGACTCTCTCACCGGTAGATCAAGTAGGAGCAGATGCGCGAGCTGCAATGCTAGCCACAAGAAGCATTAAAACTGCAAGTAAGCGCTGGGCAATCGACATGGCAATCAGCATGATTGACCTGACAACTCTTGAGGGCGCAGATACTGAAGGAAAAGTAAAAGCAATCTGTAATAAAGCGATTCGTCCAGATCCTACGGATCCAACAGTTCCTCACGTCGGAGCAATTTGTGTCTACAACGATATGGTTTCAATTGCACGTAAACATCTCGATGCCAGCGGAGGTCATGACATTCCAGTCGCAGCTGTCTCAACGGCCTTTCCATCTGGTCGCGCCTCTCTTGAGGTGAAAGAGCGAGATACAAAAGATGCAATCGCCAATGGAGCAACAGAGATTGATATGGTCATCGACCGGGGCGCTTTTCTATCAGGTGACCTTGAGAAGGTTTATAGTGAGATTGTATTTATTAAATCTCTCTGTGAGGGTAAAGCCCACCTTAAGGTAATTCTCGAGACTGGCGAGCTCGTCACCTATGACAATGTCCGTAAGGCATCATTCTTAGCAATGGCAGCAGGAGCAGATTTCATCAAGACCAGCACCGGCAAGGTTTCACCCGCAGCAACTGCCCCAGTTGTACTGGTTATGTTGGAAGCGGTTCGTGACTTTTATCAGATGACTGGCCAGCGTATTGGCGTTAAGCCAGCAGGTGGAATTAGAACAACGAAGGATGCAATCAAGCAGTTAGTTCTAGTAAAAGAGACAGCGGGAGAGGAATGGCTCAATCCAGAGCTATTCCGAATCGGTGCTAGCGCACTTCTCAATGATCTTCTGATGCAACGCAAGAAACTCACCTCTGGCCATTACGAAGGCCCTAACTACGTAACATTGGATTAACGATGACATTTGAATACTCCAGCGCGCCTGAGTCAAAAGCAATTGTGAAGCTAGACCCTGTTTACAAGCTTTACATCGGCGGCAAGTTTGTTGCGCCAAAGTCAGGAAAGACTTTTGCGACCATCAACCCTGCAACAGAAGAGGTTCTTGCAAAAGTTGGATATGCAGAGAAAACAGATGTAGATAAGGCTGTTAAAGCAGCCCAAGCTGGTTTAAAGATCTGGTCAAAGATGGCTCCATCAGAGCGCGGTAAGTATCTCTATCGCATCGCTCGAATTATGCAGGAGCGCGCTCGAGAGTTCGCAGTGCTCGAGACTATGGATAATGGAAAGCCAATTCGCGAAACTCGCGATATTGATATTCCACTTGCCGCTGCTCACTTTTTCTATCATGCAGGTTGGGCAGATAAGTTAGAACATGCCGGCGTTGGCTCTAATCCAAAACCATATGGTGTGGTTGGACAGATTATTCCATGGAACTTTCCACTTTTAATGCTTGCTTGGAAGATTGCTCCTGCGCTTGCAACTGGAAATACAGTTGTGTTAAAGCCAGCAGAGACAACACCACTGACTGCGATGCTTTTTGCTCAAGTCTGCGAGCAGGCGGAACTTCCAGCAGGTGTTGTAAATATTGTGACCGGTGATGGCGCGACAGGTGCTGCAATCGTCAACCATCCAGAAATCAGCAAGATTGCCTTTACTGGTTCGACAGATGTCGGAAAGTTAATTGCACGTTCTGTCGCTGGAACAGGTAAAGGTCTCACGCTCGAACTCGGTGGCAAAGGTGCAAACATTGTCTTTGAGGATGCACCCATTGACGAGACCGTTGAAGGCATAGTTAATGGAATCTTTTTTAATCAGGGACATGTCTGTTGCGCTGGATCACGTCTGCTTGTTCAAGAAAATATTCAGGACGAAGTCTTAGAAAAACTGAAGCGCAGAATGGCTCAGATTCGCCTCGGTGACCCACTTGATAAGAACACAGATATCGGTGCTATCAACTCAAAAGAACAACTGAACAAAATTACTGAGCTTGCAAATTCAGGCGATGAAGAAGGCGCGATGCGCTTCTCTCCAAGTTGCACCATTCCAGGTAAGGGATTCTGGTTTCCTCCAACAATCTTTACTGGCGTCACACAGGCACACCGCATTGCTAGCGAAGAAATCTTTGGACCAGTCCTCTCTGTAATCTCTTTCCGTACTCCACAAGAGGCGATTGAGAAAGCCAACAACACTCCATTTGGTCTCTCTGCCGGAATATGGACCGATAAGGGTTCACGCATTCTCTGGACAGCAAAGCACCTTAAGGCAGGAGTTATTTGGGCTAATACATTTAATAAATTTGATCCTGCTAGCCCATTTGGTGGTTATAAAGAGTCAGGTTGGGGACGCGAAGGTGGCCGCCATGGACTCTCGGCATATTTGAAGGGAGCAAAGTAATGGCGAACTCAACTCCACGTCTTGATGTGAAGAAGACTTACAAACTCTTTATTGGTGGCGCATTTCCGCGCAGCGAATCAGGCCGAACCTACGAGGTAAAGAGCGCAAAGGGAGCATTCATTGCAAACCCATCACTTGCCTCACGCAAGGACCTTCGAGATGCAGTTGTTGCAGCTCGTGCAGCACATAGTGGATGGTCGAGCGCGACTGCATTTAATCGTGGTCAGATTCTCTATCGCATTGCCGAGATGATGGAAGGACGCACCAGCCAATTCATCGATGAGATTGTCGCCCTTGAAGGAGTAACTCCTGCTGCGGCAAAGAAGCAGGTAGAAGAAGCTATCGATCTCTGGGTTTGGTATTCAGGTTGGTGCGACAAGATTGGTGCAATCTATGGCTCTACAAATGCCGTCTCAGGTTCTTTCTATAATTTCACAACTCCTGAATCACTTGGAGTAGTAGCAACATTTGCGCCAGCAAAACAATCAATTCTTGGCGCCGTGCAAGCGCTTGCTCCAATTCTTGCAGGAGGAAATACCGCAATTCTTATCGCCAGCGAGAAGTACCCATTGCCTGCAATTTCATTAAGTGAAGTGATCGGCACCAGTGATGTACCTGGGGGAGTAGTCAACATTCTTACCGGATCTGCGGCCGAACTTGCTCCATGGATTGGTTCGCATATGGATATCGACGGCGTGGATGCATCTGGCCTCAATAAAGCGCAGGAGAAAGAGCTTCGTATTGCAGGCGCGGATAATCTCAAGCGCATCCATACATTTAAAGAGAGCCAGTCACCGCAGAGAGTCTTATCTTTTATGGAGAATAAAACGGTCTGGCACCCAATCGGGGTCTAGTTCGTCTTACTTATCAGAGATTGTCTCTAGCCATAGATTAATCATCGCTGGCGCATCAACATGCATCGCAACTTTTACCGCGGGAGCATTTGCGTGCGTTGCATCTCCATCATCTTTCCAGGTGCGACGGTCACATAGCGTTTGTCCGCGACTTGGGCCAAATGTCGTATCTACTACAACTTTAAAAGTTTCATAAGTTGAAAGTTCTGGCTTAATTGCTGAGGCAACAGCTCCGTAATCTCCGAGAGTCACATCATGGCCAACCTGCTTAATAAAGTGCTCAATCAGTTGACCAGCAAAAGTTGAACAGGTATTGCCTTCTGCAATCAGAGCAGCAGCTTGGGCAGCGTTAACACGTGGCTCCATAAAGACATCAAGTCCGTACATAGTGATTGGAACGCCACTGCTAAAGACAATTGCAGCAGCCTCGGGATCGTGCCAGACATTGAACTCTGCGGCGGGCGTTGCATTTCCTACAGAAGCAGAGCCTCCCATCAAAACTATGCGCTGGAGCTTTGCCGCTGTCTCTGGAAATGAACGAAGGAAGAGTGCGATATTTGTCAGTGGCCCTAACGGAACCAGTGTTACTGGCTCTGTTGAACTTTCGATTAAATCGCGAATCAATTCGACAGCGGGGCGAGGATCGAGTGCGCGAGCTGAAAGTGGAGTACCTAGATCGCCGAGGCCGTCGCTGCCATGGATATGTTCGGCATAGCGTGATTCATCAATGAGTGGGCGAGTGGCACCCTTAGCGATTGGAATATCTCCGGCACCTGCAGCATCGAGAACTTTGAGAGTATTGATAACAACTTGATTGAGGTTGGTATTTCCATCAACACAGGTAACACCTAGAAGATTAATCTCGGGATGGCGCGCTGCAAAGAGCAGAGCGAAAGCATCATCGACACCGGTGTCGACATCGAGGATGAGATTTTTCTTCTTGGTCATTGTCATTCTTCTCTCTAGTTTGTTCTCTAATTAGTTCTAGCCATTACAGATTCATATCCACGCAATGAAAACGTTGGACGACGTACAGGTGTTCCGACAAGCTCGAGGTTCGGAAAACGCTTAAAGAGTTCGGGAAGCGAGACTGACATTTCTAACCGCGCCAATGGGGCGCCAAGGCAAAAGTGGATTCCAGCGCCAAAACCAATATGTGGATTGGGGTTACGCGTTAAATCCATCTGGTCCGAATTGATAAAAACCTCTTCATCGCGATTGGCAGAACCCAGCAAGGAAACAATCTTCTCTCCTTCTTTAATGGCGACGCCACCAATTTCAGTGTCGGCTGTTGCGGTGCGATCAAAGAAATGCAGGGGAGCATCAAAGCGCAAGAACTCTTCGATTGCAGTTGTGGCAATTGCATCAGGCTGGCTTTGTAGCAGCTTCCATTGATCTGGGTGTTGATAGGCGGCAACTAATCCGTTTCCAAAGCCATTTACGCTCGCCTCATGGCCGGCGTTGAGCAGTAATACGCAGGTTGCAATGAGTTCGTGGGCAGAGAGTTTTTCGCCATCTTCGGTAACCCGAGCAAGCTCTGAAATCAGATCTGCTCCTGGTTTTTCAAGGCGAGCAAGCATCAAGCCATGGACGTAATCAGCAAACTCTTTTGCTGCCTTCTTAGCCTCCGCCTTATGAGCATCAGTTGGATTGACTTCATACATCTTGACGATTGCCTGGGACCAGGGACGGAGCAAGTGCTCATCGCTATCTGGGAAGCCAAGGAGTGCAGCAATAACTTTGACCGGAAGCGGCTCTGCATAATCTGCAATCACATCAAACTCCGGGCCCTTAGCTTCAATCGCATCAAGAAGTTGATGGGTGAGACGTTCGATATCTGGGCGAAGCGCTTCAATGCGCTGACGAGTAAATGCCTTAGCTACTAAAGAACGTAGTCGAGTGTGCTTAGGCGGTTCGCTATCCAAAATGGAATCGGCATGAAGATAATTAAACTCAAACCATTCGGTATCTGGAGTCTTAGGGATATAAATACGACCTAAAGATTTATTTCGAAGCACGTCATTGGCATCAGAGTGCTTAGCTGCCAGAAATAAATGCAGTTCTTCATGCCAAACCGGCTTGCCGATAAGACGAAGTTCTTTTAGAGCAGGATAAGGATTCTCAATTACATGAAGGTCTTTAAAGTCGATCATAAACAACCTTGATTTGTGAGCGATAGATATCTTCTTGCTCATCATCATCGATAAATGCGCTATAGATTCCATTTCGGGCGACATCGTGGAGATCGTCCAGGTTCCAGCTGTAGCCATCAGCGATTTCACGAGCCTCACGGTTCATCGAGGTAGCGCTCATGAGACGGTTATCTGTATTGAGAGTTACGTTGAATCCAAGTTTCTTCATCACGCCAATTTGGTGCGTTGCGTATGAAGCAGCGCCACCGGTTTGTAGATTAGAAGTTGGCGCCATTTCTAGGCAGATCTGATTATCAAGGATCTCTTGTGCAAGCGCACCTAGCTTTGCTTCACCGCTTGAGAAATCAATATCGTCAATGAGGCGAATACCGTGGCCGATGCGCTGTGCCCCACATTCATTAACGGCAAGGGCGATGGATTCGACTCCAAAAGCCTCGCCGGCATGGATTGTGTAATGAGCGCCGCTATCGCGTAGGTAATTAAAAGCTTTGATGTGGTCGGTTGGTGGGAATCCAGCCTCAGGTCCGGCAATATCAAAACCGACTACGCCGCGGCCCTTGTACTTAACAACCTTGGTGGCAACTTCATCGCTGACATGATTCTGTCGAAGGGCACAGAGAATGTGCTCGACCCGAATCTTCTTTCCGTTATGTGCCACCTCTGCCATGCCTTGATTGAAGCCTTCAACCGTTGCTTCAATAACCAGGTCCATAGTCAGGCCTTTGCGTGTGAATAACTCTGGTGCTCCCCGAACCTCGGCATAGACGACATTATCTGCAGCAAGATCTATCACGCACTCACGGGCAACGCGAATGATTTCTTCAGTCGTTTGCATGACGGAGATTGTGTGCTCGAAGGTTTCAAGATAGAGCTCAAGAGTTCCTGAACTACATGCTTCTACAAACCACTTTGCAAGTTGTTCAGGTTCGTAACTCGGCAGTTTGGTGTAACCACTGGCCAAGGCATGATCAATCATTGTCTGGGGGCGTAACCCGCCATCAAGGTGATCATGCAATAAAACTTTTGGAGCAAGGGCAATCTCTTGTTCCGAAATAATAAGCGTCATTTAGTTGAGATTCTCTGGTCCAAATGCCCATGGCAACATCGCGCTCATCTTCTCTGGACCGTTAGTGGTCATGAGAAGCGCATCATTTCCGCCGTGCTCAAAGATTAATTGGCGGCAACGACCACAAGGAGCAAGGAAGTTACCAGCGCCATCGACGCAGACGATTGCAACAAGTCGTCCGCCACCGGACATGGTGAGGGCGCTGACCAATGAACATTCAGCACAGAGGCCAATTCCATAGCTCGCATTTTCAACATTTGCGCCAGAGATCATTCGTCCATCATCGACAAGTGCTGCGACTCCTACTGGAAACTTTGAATAAGGGGCATATGCCTTCAACATCGCCTCTTTTGCAAGGCTGTGGATTGAATTCCAATCAATATTTGCGCTCATTACATGAGTCTATGAGATAGGCGATTCTTTGGGAATTGTCTCGGCATCGTGAGTATGGCAACGGGAATTGGTCTCACAGCCCCGCCTTTGTTACCATACGCCAGCATTACGGCTGCGGAGAAGAAATTCTCCACTAGTAACTCAATGGCGGGTTGCCCGAGCGGCCAATGGGAGGGGACTGTAAATCCCCCGGCTCTGCCTTCGAAGGTTCAAATCCTTCACCCGCCACCAAAGCTCTGCTGGATCTCCCTCTTGGATTTCCCTGCAGGGCTTTCTGCATCTTGTTCGCAAGTCGACAACTCCAAGTACCGCTAATAACATTTGCGACGGTCATGAGTTCCAGCATCAAGCCCCGGCTAACTGGACGGCAACCCTCCACCGCGGCGGGGTGCTCCGGGTGAAGACCAGGCCGTTAGGTAAAAGTTAACGGCAAGCGTGGGTCTAACTAACTGCACTTCTCAAGTTAGTTTGGTTAGTGATGATCCCCTTACTTACTAGGAGATTACTTTGAAAAAGCGTTTCGGCATTTTTTCTGTTGTTGCAATTGCAGCAGCGTTAACACTTTCAGGATGCTCATCTTCAGATTCATCATCATCTGCTGCGGCATCATGCGAGAAGGCAGATCTTGCAACAGTTACAGAAGGCAAGCTCACAATTGCTACAGGCGAGCCTGCATACTACCCATGGATCATTGATGATGCGCCAGAGACCGGTAATGGTTTTGAAGGTGCAGTTGCATACGCAGTTGCTAAGCAGCTCGGATTCGATGCAGCAGATGTAACTTGGGTTCGTACAACATTTGACTCAGCTGTGACACCAGGTGAAAAGAACTTTGACTTCAACTTGCAGCAATTCTCAATTACAGAAGAGCGCAAGAACGCAGTCGATTTCTCTTCTCCTTACTACACAGCGCCACAGGCGATCGTTTCATTTAAGGGAAGCAAGATTGATGGTAAGTCTTCAATTGCAGACCTCAAGGGTGCAAAGCTCGGCGCTGCTGTCGGTACAACATCTCTCGATGCAATTGAAAACCAAATTGGTGCAACTCCACAGGTATTTAATGACAATGCAGCCGGTGTTTCAGCACTCAAGAACAAGCAGATTGACGGCCTTGTCGTAGATCTACCAACTGCGTTCTACCTATCAGGTGTTGAGGTTCCAAACGGAATCATTGTCGGCCAACTTCCATCAACGGGTTCAGGAGATCAATTCGGCCTTCTGCTCTCAAAGGGAAGCAAGCTCACTGCATGTGTTTCTGGCGCAGTTGATGCAATCACCGAAGATGGCACCTTGGCAGCAATTACAGATAAGTGGCTAGCAACTGATGCTGGCGCACCTGTTTTGAAGCCTTAATAGGAAACAAGAAGTAAAGGCGGTAGTTTGGCGACCATGACAGAGAAGCAAAGCTCTGCGTGGTCGCCAAGCTCACGTGAAATCCAACGTCGCAAATCACGGCGTGCGATAAGCGTCAAGCAAGCAGGTATTGCTGCGGCTTCATCTATTTTCGTTTTAGGAACCCTCCTTGTAATTCTGGTGACCAGCCCAGGTTGGGAAACAGTTAAAACAACCTTCTTTGATGTCGAATACGGCAAAGAGGTTTTTCCGACAGTTGTTAAGGGTTTATGGATCAATCTCCAGCTCACATTTATTGGGGGAGCAGCCATTGGAGTTATTGCCTT
>JACCDW010660364.1_pt1 | contig 13187 bp, 6 predicted proteins | sample 7449781 | NCBI WGS metagenome assembly JACCDW01 (sample SAMN15323449, study PRJNA562643) | freshwater metagenome | isolation source: river surface water | place: USA:Blue River Watershed | collected 2017-08-18 | reverse complement strand
GAGCTTCTTGTCTTTTTCTCATGTAAGAAGCTTTACTGATAGGGTCCAAAAATTCTGAATCTAATTTTAATCTTTCAGCTAAATTTTTTCCACCAATTTTTGCCGATATTTCTGCTTCAAGTTCTCTCATAACTTCTTCCGGAATACTTCCAGTGCTCATGAACTCTTGGCCTTTTGCTATCGTTGCCATTGCATTTTCTTTCATTGCATTTATCATTCCGGGTTGAGAAAAATATTCTCCATGATACAAAAACATTAATGGATCGCTAAAAACTCCAGGTTTATCTTCACCTATATCAAGACCTATGTTTCTTAATATTGAGGTTCCGACCTCTGATTTAACGTTTGTAACATCGCTTATTACATACGGCATCATGTCACCGAGTGGGCCAGACATAAATTGTCTAGCAATACGTTCTGGAACTACATAAGCTTCACCTTTAAATTGACCTATGCCAAGGTTTATTCTTGCAATAATATCTCCTTTTCCAGTTTTTTCAAGAGCTTTATTTATTGCTTCAATTTGTTTTTGTAAAGCTTTTATATCGTCAGCTTGCTCTAATGTAAAAGATGCTCCAGATCTAGAACTTAGCATTGCTTCTAACTGTGCTTCATAGGCTGATTTTATATCACGAAGAAAAGTTGGAGTAACCATATATTGACCATCTCTAGACTTTTCAAGTCCATCCAACATTATATTAATTTTATCTTTAAGAGCTCTGTCCATATAAGCTTGAACTGGCATGGAGGGGAGAGGATTGACTTTAGCTGAGAGAGTTCCTCCTTCGTCGTCAAAAAGAGCTTTTGTTCTGTTTTTAAATGCTTTTAATATTTTTTGTGCTTCTGTTCCCGACCCTCTATCTGAAGCTGCATCTATAGTTGCTTGTTCCCAAAGTTGAGACACTCTATCCATTTCGTCATCAGTAAAACCATATGTTTCCCTTGTTTGATCAAGAAGTTTTTTTCTTCTAATTGTCAATCTTTGATCTAATTGCTGACCTCTTGTTAAAGTATCTCTTAAGTTTAGATCATCTCCCAATGCACCTGCATCAACAAATGCTTTTTCTTGATCAGTTAATCTATATCCTGGAGTTGTACCAAAACCTAAAAATCTATCTCCAAGACCACGATTAAGGTCACGCTTTCCAACAATAAGTCCCTCAGAAGGTCTGGCCCCAGGTCCTTCTATCCCTCTATCTCTTAGCATTATTTCTAATTGGCCAGCAACCCCATCAAATGTCATTACTCGACTCTCAAATCCTGCTTTTATAGTTGGTATCGGCATGCCGGACATTGCATAAGCAGAGGCGGGTATTCCAGATGAGGTATCAATAACTCTTTTAGTTAAAAACTGTTCTATAAAATTTTCACCAAGCATGACGTTTCTTGGTGACATAGTGCTTTGAAGTCTTTTTGCTAATTTTGCAATGCTTGAATATTCATCTTCTTCTATCAATTTTCTAATAAAAGAGTTTTGTATCGGATTAACTCCAATAACAGACTTAAGCATTTTTGCTTTTCTACCAGAGATCACTGTTCCATCTGGCATTGCGTACTGCAACAGCGTGTAGCCTTCATCTGTCAAAGATGCCGTAGCGACTTCACTTAATGGAAACTCAGCTGAAATATTAGTGACCATATCTTTTTGGCCACGTGTATTAAACTTAAATAATTTTCCATTTATTGATTTTCCTATTAGATCGCCAAGTCCAACATCTCTAAGCTGTTTTGCTTTTGTTGGATCGCTTGAAGCGCCAGTTAGCCAATCATTAATCACACTTATTTCGCTGTCAAACTGATTTGCTCCTGAAGTAGAACGAAAATTATCAAGTGGTCCAGCACCTGGGCGAGGCGCGAAAAGTCTATAGTCAACAAGTCCCAGAGAGTCAACACCAGCCATCGCATCACCCATGTTATTGTGTTTTGGCCAGTAGCTATATTTGTAAATACGACTTCGCCAAAAGCGTTTTCATCTATACGTATGAATTTTCTATAAGCTGCTGTAGAGTTAAGTGCTAATTGCGCAGCTCTTAAGTGTGTATTTGTAGCCATGGATTACCTTACGCCTGAAAAAATATCTACACCAGAAGATCCAAAACCGTTTAAAACAGGAACAACGTTTCCTGATATATTGTTTCTTGACATCATCATTCTTATTTGAGCTGCTGTTGCTTCTGAATTTGAAGACTGGTTATAGGTTGGATAACTGGGATTAGTCATTTGTGCTTCACGCACCTGTTGTGGATAGTACCCCATTTGAGACATGTTTATACCCATTGATTCGCCCATTTTTATTTTAACATGTTCCATATTTGTATTGGGATGCCATCCTTCCCATCCCAAATCTGGAAGTTCATGCCTTGAAAAGTATTCAACTAAGTCTGGCTTTTCTTCCACTTTCATACCCCATGCAGCTTCATAAATACGTCTCTCTAGCCTTGGTGCTGTTGAGAGTATTCTTTGCCTTTCCTGGACTGGAGCATTTATCATTTCTTTAAAATGCTCTCTTTTTCTTTTTGGTATAGCTAAAGATAAAGTGTCAACTGAAGCTCCATATATATCTGCTCCATACATTGTTCTCTTTGCAGCTTGGCTAAATTGAGCTGCTGCTGCCATGTCTCCAGCTTGTTTAGCCTCGTTAGATAGTTTTGTATTTTTAACATAACTCAATATATCTGTATATTCTTCGAGGGCCATTTGTTTTTTTCGTTCTTCTGGAATAAATCTTTCTCCAGTTATACGTTGTTTGGTTTTTGAATACATTGAGTATCCAGCTCCAGTGGTAAATCCTACTATAGAACCAAGTGATCTAGCTCCAGCAGTCTTTCCAAAAGAAGCTCCAACGCCAGCCATAAGAAGACCACTAGCTAACGGATTTCTTCCTTGAGATTTAAAATACATTGGCTTAATAAAGCTTTCAATTGGGTTCTGCCATTCTGGGAATGTTGAACCATAAACATGTCTGCTTTCCCAATCTTCTTGTGCTGTTTTATTTGGCAGGATTTTAGTGTTAATAAATGTATCTCTATGGGCTATATACTCACCCATTCTTCCAAGGAGCATTCCGCCACGACTAACGCCAAGTTCTTCTCTAGTTGAATACTTATATTTATACTGACTAAATTCTTTCTTTTGTGTTGTCTTTTCTACTTGTGCTCTTATTTCTTCTAGTTTTGCTCTTTGACCTGGGTCAACAGTTGTAATGCTAATTTGATTATTTAAAGATCTAAATTCTTTTGAATAAGGAGCAACGTCAGAAAGAATATCTAATTGAGTTAATGGGTTATCATAACCCGGCATTGCTGGATTTAGTCTTTCGTATCCTATACCAGGAAGCCTTAACTCACCTTCTTGAACTTTGACAAAAGGATCGCCTTGTTTAAAGTTAATAAAATAATTTGATCCTGGTAAGAAAGGATATTTTTTACCCATAGTATTTTCTATTGGGTTAAGATAGTCTACATTGGTTCTTTCCTTGGGAATGAATCTTCTTGTAATTTCGGAGAGTTCAATATTACCAAGAGCGCCTTCTGGTTTAATTGGAATATCTCCAAGTCCACCTAAGTTTAAGTCCCAAAAAGCTCTGCCAGAACCATAGGCTTTAGATGCAGATTGCAAAAGGCTTCTTTGTGGTTCGAAGTCTCCTTGTCCAAAACCAAATTTTTCTCTCAGTGAACCAAAACCAAATCCATAGATACCAGCCATTTCTTGAGCTCTGTATCCAAACTCTCCTAGGTTAATGCCAAGCCTATTTGTAGCTACTGGTTCTCCTGCTGCAACTATTCTTGGAGGGACTGAACCAGGAACTGGTGGTGGACCAAACTGTGAAGCCTGTACATATCTAGAGTTTATATTAGATATAGCTCTAAAAGAACTTGCTGCAGCAGTTCCTAGTGGCATTGCTCCAGCTGCAGAAAGAGATTGGTTGTATCCCGATATTTGACCAGCGCCACCTGCACTTCCAGAGGCCATTAAAGATAATGTAGCAGATCCTCCAGCAAATTGTGTTGCTTGCATTGGTGACTGCTGATACCCAATTTCTCCAGACATTGGGTATTGTCCTTGGCCAGAAAGAAAGACTTTACCAGACTGCAATAATCCAGAAGGATCATATGATCCACCCTGTCCAGCAGAAACATAATTGCTTAGACCTCTTGCAAGCTCTTCTTTGTGCATTGTTATTTGAGGCTTAAGGACTTTTCCAACTGTTGCATTTAGTAATGGAGTTATTGGCCCCCAAGGACCAGTAAAGTATTCACCAGTTATTGGATATGGTCTATCCTCATAATGTTTTCTTTCAAATCTATAAGGATCAATTGGTCTAAGTGGAGAAAAGTCGTAGCCAAAAGCAAACCTTTCCAGAGGGGATCCCATTGATTCGCTGGTATAGTTTGCACCAGCTTTCATCCTTCTATAATAAGAAGGCCTGTAGTACATTATCTTTCCGCCCTCAAACGGAGTTACACCAAGAGGCCAATACCTTCCTTGCCTAATTGGTACTTCGCCCTCCATGAGTTGCTCTCTTTTTTCTGAGTAACTCATTCCTCCAGGGACTATGCCTGATATTACAGACTGTGCCTCTACTGCGCCTCTTGCTAATTTTGTTCCAAAATATGGAGAATATACTCTTTCTCCTCTTTCGTCTTTTTCATTAACAACACCACCAATAGTTCTGTCAGCAGTGACTAAAGCAGTTCCTCCTATAACTAAAGGAGCAACTCTTTTAGCAACCATTCCTTTAGCAAACAGAGACATTGGTCCACCATAGTTTGCAGCATCAAGTCCTAATCCAAATGTTTCAAAGTATGAATTTAATCTTTCTACATAGTGGGAAGACGCTATTGAAGCTGCGCTAAAAGCTTCTGGATCATCATAAGTAGAAATTCCTAAAGCGCTTTTTGCTGCCCTCTTTACTCCTACTTGATCTAAAACTGTAGAGAATGTTGGAACATAAACTGTTCCTTCATTTCCTAGTGGGTTTACGCTTAAGTCACTTAATTTGTATGGTGCCGGTTTTAAGTTTCTTGTAACCATTGGTCTAAACATACTTAATATGTCATTACCAAATCCAGCGGTTCCTACGTTTGCTATTTTTTGTGTAACAAATGGTTGAACTAAACCAGAGATTGAACTAGATGTAGTAGCGTTATCTCTTAGTCCCAGCAGAGTAGAAAGGCCTCTAGATAAGTTTTCTGATTCAGTTCCTGACCTTCTATATCCAGCAAAAGCCACAAAGTTTACAACAGAAGAAAAACCTGCTGCTCTAGCTTCTGCAGCTTGGTTTGAGCTAATTATTTTTCTTCTTACTAAATCGCTAACAATTTGTTCTATATCTATAGCCAATTGACCTGGATCTATTGATCCTCCAGAACCTATTGCTGCACTATATGCTCTTCTTTGTAGAGCCATTTGAAAGATAGATTCTCTTAGCTCATCCATCCTTGTAGAGATCGTTGGAGACTGAGCAGACCTGGGAGATACATCTTCTAAAGAAAACTTAGATAGTTGATTTCTTACGACTCCAGCTGCTGCTGTTAAACTTCTAGAGTCTAATCTAGACCCTCTTGCATCAACAATTGTTTCATCTACTTTAAGCAGTTCTGCGGTAGCAATATCTCTTAAGTCTGCTTCTGTTCTTGCTTCAGATAGATTTAATTCTGTGCCATCACCCAATATAGATCTTAGGAATCCAGGATTTTTTCTTTCAAATTCTTTTATGATCGGCAGAGGCATTCCGTAACTTTGGAATCTTCTTCTAAAACCTTCATAAGCTTGTAGAACTTGAGTATGAGAATATATCTGGTCTCCAGATTCATTAACTACACTTAACCTTGGTGCTTCTAAGTCATCTGCACCAGGTGTTGTTATTAATCTTAATCTTCCCTTTTTGCCTTGCGCACCTTCTGGTGTTAGTAGCCTTGCAAAAACTGTTGGATTATCTATGCTCTCGTTACGTTCTCTAAATCTTCTAAAATATCTTAATATAGAGTTAGGTTGTTCTTCGGCTATGTCTAATCTTTTTTTAACTCTTCCTAGGAAAGATGTATCTTCGTCTGCAGTAACCGCCCCTGCAATAGCTAGATTTGTTTGCCTTTCTGCAACTCTTTTTGCAGTTCTTGAAAACATATCGTTTTCAGTAGTGGGCATTTGTCTATACTGTCCAGCTTTTTTCCTTATAACTGGATCGTTAAACCTGTCTCCAACTAGTTCAAATAAGTCACCTGTAGCACCAAAAAATCCTCTTTTTTGTTGAGAGAATATGTACATTCCAGGTTGAGATCCTGAAAGGTTTCCAAATGGCTGATAAGAAAATCCTTCAGTAAACTGAAACATTTTTCTTTTATCTATTCCTTGAGGTCCTCCTTGACCAATCATATCAAGAGGATTAAACTTGACTACAGGAACTTGCAGCTGTTCTCTCATGAAATCAAGAAGTCTTGATCCAGCTCCAGTAATTCTTGTTGTATCTAGAATCTCTCCAGATCTAGTTCTATAAACTCCTTTTAATTCAGAATAGCCAATTGTTGAAGATATTGGATCTGTTCTTGCTATATCTGAAGCTAAGTTTGATACTATAGATTCTTGGTCTTCATTTAAATAATTAAAGAAGCCAGAACTAAATGCTTCGTCTACAAGAAGTGATCTCATTCCAAGTATGTTGTATCCATCTCCAAAAATTGGAGAGGTCATCTTTTTTTGATCTATTAGATAAGCTTTAAGCTGACCAACGTCATCGTAATTTATTCCTCTTCTAGCTAATCTATCTGATATAACACTTCTTGAAAGCCTTCTTCCCTCTGAATCAAGAAGGTCTATGCCCATTGTGTCAGCGACTGTTCTTGCTAAGTAGTCAGTTTTTTCTGGAGTTAAATCTCCTTCAAAATCTTGGTAGGCAATTTTTTGCCCTCTTACTAAGTTTCTTCCTCTACCAACAACAATCTTATCGTATACGGCATTGAAGGATCTACCGGCTTTTCTATCAAGTCTTGCTCTAAATTCTTTTTGTGCAAAGAGGATATCTGTTAATTCTAATGAATTTGATAAAGCGTCTTTTGTTAAGGTAGGGTCATCTATTTTTTCAAGCTTCTTAGCTCTTTCGATAAGCTGTTCCAAAAAGTTTTCTGCATTGTTGTTATCTATAATTTTTGTATTACCAAAAACAACTCTTTGAGATATGTTTGTTTTATTTGCAAAAGAAGTTGGAACTTCTGTTAGTCCCATTTTTTGAACTAACTTAGAAGCTGTTTCTTCATTTACTCCTTGTCTAACAAGTTGTTGATAAAGATTCTTTTTATACTCGTGCGTTTCTACTTCTCTATAGAATTCACCTCTATTTAAAGTGTCTCCAGTTCCTCTTGCTACAATTAAAGAGTTAGAAAAGTCTGTGAATTTACTGCTGTGTAATTCTCTAATTGACTTAATACTAGATGAAAGAAGGTCTTCTGGACTATTTACTTTTTTTATTCCACGAACTGAATTAAGTGCTTCATCATATGATATAGCTCCACTTAAGACATCATAAGCTTGCTTTCCAGCTTTGTATCTTTTAATAAATTCTCTAGAACCTAATGTAACGCCCTTTAAAGAAGGCATTGCATCTGCTAAACCTTGCAGTTGTTGATTAGCATCTGGATCACCACCATCGGCAATTTGGTGACCCAATATGTAGGCTTTAGCTTTTAATCCTGCTTTCTTTAGCAGTGTCATGCCAGCTACTGAGTCTGTTTCTTCTCCTGCTGCTCTAGAGCCTCTCCTAGCTTGCTGCATAGCAAAGACTATTCCACCTTCAGCTGCTCCACTTTCTGTTACTGCTGACTTAAAAGCAGCGCCTATTGCTGTTGACTCTCTTGTTATTCCAGACAATACTTTTGCTGCGTCTTGTCCGAATTCACCTAGAACAGTTTTGATATCAACAAAAGCATTAGAAAGTTTTGATTGATTGGCTGTTAGTCTTAAGTTTGGGTTTTTTGCAAAAGGTGCGTTAGCTAAAAATTTTACTCTAGCAATTCCTGCACCGCCCAAATCAAATGGGGTCATCATACTAGCTAAGTTGATTGTCGTTTGTTTAGCAAAGTCTGCGATAACGTCTACTGGGTTATACCAGTGAACTTTTCTTTTATCTTGATTTTCTCCAAAAAGTGGATCAGTAAATGCCCTTTGTGTTAAATACATCGCAGGGAGTTCAAAAGCTAAGTTTCTAGCACGCCTTGCTAAAACCTGCTGTATATCATCTCTCATTGACCAAATAACTGCTGGCTCTCTAGTTATGCCACCAGTTGCTTGTCTTATCTCTCTGGTCGTAATATTTTGACCTTGAATAATTTGAGAGCCGCCAACTAATCTATCTAAATTTTGTTTTGCTCTTCTTCCATCTATTTGAAAAACTAATTTATCATAAACATCAGAAGGATCGACACCGTCGATGGACCTATGTACGCCCTCTAATTCGTCCAGAGCTTTTTTAATTTTTCCTGCGCTTTCAACAAACCTTGTTGCTGCGCCAGCATAAGGGCCAGATCCGTCAGCTGCTCTTTGTATTTTTGTGGCTAGTTTTATGCCACCACCTCTAATGACTTTTGAGGCTACATATGTTCCAGCCATTGTTGCTGTTGCATGCGCAAAAAAGCGCATAACGGGATGACCGTTAAGCGCTTTTGCTACTGCCCCAGAGTTAGCACTAGGGCCTTCTGTTTCTGTTTCGTTTAGAGGTACATCTCTAGATGTAACACCAAAACCAAGACTACTAATTGGACCGCGATCTCTAATCATTTTTTAGAGTTCCCCCTATTGTAGTCCCCATAGTTTCTGTGCTACTGGGTCTTCGTACTTAGCTTCTCCAGGCTTTCTGGATGAATTAAATCTGTTGGCGAAGTCTTGTTCTTTTTCTTTTTCTTCATTAGGATCAACAAGTTGAACGCTAACATTTGTTGGTTCAATACCCAGTATGGCTTGTTTAATCTCAATAATTTTTTCAGACAATGCTACATTTTCTGCTAACTTTGTATAAGTCATATTATCCAAATCTTCAGCAGAGTATGTAGATATAGTAGCCAAAACAAAGGCTTTCATCAAGTTTCTTACTTCTGAAGCTTGATGTCTTTTTTGATTTAAAACATTTTTTGCTTTTGCTGGAGAAGAAAAACCAGACTCTTCTAAGATCTCTTCAGATAATGAAGATATTTGACCTGCCGGATAATTATCGGAGTTAAAATCTGGAGGATAAACAACGGCAGATTTTATTATATAATCTTCAATATCTACAGAAGTATAATCTTTTGAAAGTTGATACTCTGATATTTGATCAAACTCAGAAAAAGTTAATTCTCTAAAAATAATAGGTTGATTTCTTATTGCGGTTTCGAATAAAGAACCATATTTTTTTTTCAGTTCATATAATAATTCTGAGGATATCATTTTTAAAGTTGACGAACCTCAAGGGCTACGAATCCAGAAGCCTCAAGAACTTCTTGAGCAATCAACGATGGCAATCCTGCCAAATCAGCTGTAATGCTCTGTCTATCATAAGCAGGATATAAGCAGCAAATCTCTGCAATAGCTTCTTCGTTCCACAGGTTTGCTTCTGCTGAAGAAAGCTGTCCGGCTTCCATTAGCTGTTCCATTTTGCGAACAAGATTCTTGTACTCTAATCTAGTTAAAGTTCTCCAAGCAATATGCTTGTCATAAGTAATTGAAGTAACATATACATCACCATACTCTTGCTTCCAAGCCTTAATCATTCCAGCGGTTGGTCCTTCGGGCCAAATGAGCTCTTCGTCAGAAAGATCTTCTACGCTATTGATTTCTTTTGCCTGTTCTTCTACAGTTGTCTCTTCTTCTGTTTCATAAATTTCATAAGCCTCATCAGCTCCTGACATTTCTTGCAATTCTTCTGATTGCTTAATAACTACTTTTCTATTTCCTTCTGCCATTTTTAACTCCTATTTTAAATAAACATCCATATAACATTATAACATAGTTTGCTGTAAAACAGCTAAAATTATAGACCTAAATCTTGTACTAAATCGTTTAATTCTTTTAATTTTTGTGGACTTAACGGTGCACTTGCCCTGTTACTTTGAGTTGGTTTTGCCCCAGTAGAATCAACTGTAGACATTACTGACTTGTCTGTGTTTCTTAAATTGCCATTAGAAATGTACATATCTCTAGCTATAAATTCATAATTCTCAACTACAGCCAACCCTCCAGCAGTATATTGAGTACTCATATCAGTTAAGTTAACATCCTGAAGAACTATATCCATTTCAGTATTTGCTCTACTAGGTTTTACAAGTCTTTCGTTATAATCACTTGCCATCAACCTATCTAGTGCATCAAAGTTATCTTCTACGTTAGTTCCCTTATTGCGCATAACGGTACTTAAAGATCCATCTTGTGTTCCATATTTAATAATAAAATTAAAAGGTGGGTGGGCACTAAAAATATTTCTATTGTCAGAACCATCTCCATCACCTGACAATCTATCTAGGTTTGATCTGTTCCAATATCTTTGAATGTTTTTTTCATCTTCCATTGATTCTGGATCTGTTCCATCTCCTCTTAAATACGATTGTATTCTTGAAGCTCCAGGTCTGTCGCTAGCAAACATCACTCTTTGTTCTGCTGCCATAGAAAGAAGGTCCCTCATTCTTCCAGGGTACCTTGAATAAATACTGAAAGTTCCTGCAACTATTCTAGTTCCATACATAATAGCGTCGTAGTTGTAAGACCAGAAACCATAAAGTGGTTGTTTTGTTTGAGAAATTTTAAATGCAAAACCGTTAATATCTAATTCATTTTCGGGATCAAATAGTCCGTCAATATAGACCTTAATGTCTTCACCGCTAAAATAATAATCATAGTAGTTATTAAATTTTTGACCATCTGCTGTTTTTCCAGCCCACTGAGTATCTATTCCTTCGCTCAATGGATCAAATGTTTTTCCAGTTCTTAAAACTTGACCAGGAAGAGTTCCACCTATTACTGAATGAGAACTTAATCTATCAGCTGGGACATAACTTGTAAAAGGTCTATAAGGCCTTCTGCCAACTATGTCAGAATAATCATATTCATTAGCCATTTATCTTCCTCTACCAGCTGGTTTAACTATTCTATCTATAAATGAAGTATAAGACTTTAATGTCTTTTCTCCATAGAAATTTTTTTGTCTTTGTAAGTATGCTTCTCTTTCATCATTAGGAAGCATTAGCGGATCTGATTCTGCGCTAATTAAAGGTTGAATACCTCTGGCCATATACATATATGTTTGTTCTGTTATCAAGTCGTCAACAGACATTGTTTGACCTTCGTCTACTATAGTAATGCCATATATCTTCATTTTACCAGCTAAACCATACTCGTTAAAGAATGATAAAACAACATCAAAAGGGGGCAACATGTCGGCTAGAGGAGCAAAGAATAATCCTGTTTCAGACATCATTTGTCTGAATTCTTTAATTCTATAAAAAGCGTATTCGTTAAAAACAGTAAAGATTAAAGAACCAGCTATTGTTCTTCCACCTTTTATAAAACCTCTAGTATTAACGTGACCTAGAGTTCTAACTGGTGCATTTTCTCTGTGCATCGAGTAGGATATTGTTTGAAGTTCTCCCAGCTCTAAAACATCTGTACCTTGTATTGTGCCGGTTGCTCTATCTATCGTTGGTATAACCATTGCTGCAGATATATCAACACCTGCAAATGACATGTTAGAAAATGGGTCTGGAAGATTATGATCCACCCTATACTTTCTCATCTTGTCGTCGTCATAAGTCCATAGGTTAGATTTATTATACATTTACATTCCTTTGTAAAATAGATGTGGGGACTAGAAATACTCCAGTCCCCACACCATTAATAATCGACAGCGTTAGCCAATTATGGTCTGATAATCTTAACGCCATTCTTGTTAAGGCCTGCTGTTCCAGGAACCTCTTCATTGATGATGTCCTTAAGAACATTCTCACCATTGAAAAGACCACCGGTAAGCTGTGAATTTGATATCTTGTACATTGGGCCAATTTCACGAGCTACGTAGGTCATTGTTTCTTCGATGACGATATCGTCCATTGAAGCACCTGATCCTTCGTTAAGGAGTTCAACGCCATAGATTGATCTTACTGCGCCTTGTCCGTACTCATTAGCAAATGTAATTGTGATGTCAAATGGGGGGATCTGGTCAGCATAGAAAGGAATCTGCTGAACAACATCCAACTGTTGCTTGTCAAATTCTGCTATGCCTCTCTTGTGATTAGGATCTCCAGGAAGAGTGTTGCTTACTCTAGTGAAGAAGTTCTGTGGGTTATTGCTTGCATAGTTTGTCTCAAGCATTTGGTAAAGGGCTGGGCGGTCAAAGACTGTGAAGATCAATGAACCTGCAATACCTCTTTTACCTCTTGAGAAAGAGCGTGGGTTTGGTGAACCCATTGTGTAGATCGGTGCTTTTTCTCTGGTTACTGAGAAAGTAATTCCAGAGAGTGCGCCGATTTCAACGCCACCAAAAGTAGCAACTATGTCAGCTCCAGAAAATGTGGTGTAAGTATTAAGATACTTATTAACCGGACCATTGTAATAATCTTCAGCCATTTATATACCCTCCAATACGGTATTTATTATATGTTGATTGACACTTGAACTTCAATAGTCTTGAGTTCAAATGCTGGTGTTAATACGAGGTCAATAAACGCCTTGTTTTCTGCTGCGACGTAACTTACAGAGAAGTCACTGTTGAGCAAGGCTCCCATTTGTTGCATGCCTCGTAGCGCAGAGGTAATAGCTGTCTCCATTGAGTTACGAGTTTGTAAAGTTGAGGCTTCGCCAACAAACTTCTGACAAACTTGTCTCACGAGAGTAGATGCCTCTGTGATGATTCTAAAAGTAGAAATTCTTGTGTAGTCTGATGTTGGTTGAGCCATTGTTAGGCCTTCAACAAAGACTGGAACTTTATTAAAGTTAAGAGCAATGAAGTTACATCCCTTGTCTGCAAGCAGTGATTGCTGAGTTCTTGTTGGGTTGTATCTAATACTTGCAACGTTGTATGCTGTCTTATTTACTGGAGAAGTAAATGAAGCCATTCTGCTGATTGCAGCTGCGAATGTTGCTGCTCCGTTTGCAAAGCCCCAAGATGAATCGTAATTAACTGGCTTCAATTCTGTTGCAATTGTAACAACATACTTGCCAACACCTTCATT
>JACCDW010356901.1_pt1 | contig 13188 bp, 21 predicted proteins | sample 7449781 | NCBI WGS metagenome assembly JACCDW01 (sample SAMN15323449, study PRJNA562643) | freshwater metagenome | isolation source: river surface water | place: USA:Blue River Watershed | collected 2017-08-18 | reverse complement strand
TTATCAGGATTCTTTTTTAAATTTAACAGTAACGGCATGATCATTTTACGTAGACCTTCTAGTTTTACCTGAGTGTTACCTAGCTGGTCTTGTAATTCTAGTTCTCCTGCTTTGAGCTCATCTTCGCTAGTGAAACCAAAATCAAATTCAAAATCTTCTTCATCCATTTTGTTGATCCTTTCCATATCCATAAACTTCAACCATATACTCTATTTCTTCTGGGCTGAACGTAAAACATTCACTAGCTGCTCCAAAAGCTTGAGGCGTTTTAAAAGCTTTCGTATACACTCTTTCTTTTTTAAGTTGTAATCGAAGCTTCTCCCTTTTCTCAAAAGGCATTTTGTCAAAGTCTATACGTTTGTTTTTCTTTTTACGGTTTTTCTTTCGTTTTTTCTGTTGAGGTTTACGCAAAGAAATCCTCCAAAGTTGATCTGTGTTCTGTATCCCAACCAATAACACTGGTAATAGAATTTAGTGGTTCAAGAAACGACTTTTCAAACTGTGTTTCTCGGTCAATATACTTATCAATGAAATTTAATTCTTTTGGCAGTTCATCAGGAACAGCAATAACTGATTCTTGAACAGGATTAGGAACTTTAAGATAAGCAAACCTAATCTTATCGCCATCCTGAATCTTAGGAATTGAAGTAATCTTATTTTTAGTAAGCAACCAATTAAAAATCAACGCACCCTTAACATGAATTGGCGAACCTTTATCGTAAATCTGAGACTTATCCTTGTTATACTTCCACATTCCCTTCACGCCTCTTGGGAAAGCAACGTCTTCGAAAGGTAATGTCATAAACTCCTGGCGAAAATCAGCAATATATTTAATCAAATCTGCCTGTTCGCCATTCATAATTATTCCGAGAGACTTTTTAATGTTTTCTCGACACGCTTTTGGAGTGCTTGAACGTACCGCCTCAATACCTTGGAGCTTGAGTTTTGGTTCAGAATATTGTACGCCTTCAACATTCCAAGCGTTGAGGATATACATCTTTTTGCCACGCCAGATACCTTTGTTCGCAATTGTTTCCCTCTTCATTTTCATCTTTTGCTGGTATGCATTCATATACACAGCAAGTTCCTCGTAACACTTGTCTAGATAAGGCTGAATCTTTTGTTCGCAAAACTTATCGATAGCCGATACGATTTGTAACTCATCAGTAGTATCTAGGTGTTTTACAAGAGCTTCCATTTCTACATAGATAGAATCTGTGTCAGAGGCAATTACATAATCAACATTGTCAGTCTTAAGAGTTTTATTCATATACTCATTCATCTTCCTTTCGATCCAACGAATAGAAAGCTGACCAGACATGGTAATTGCTTCGGCATGGTCGAAGTTAAACCAACGGAAGAACTGATTAGCCATGGCACCATAAGCAGAATTTAGCTGAATCTTTTTGGCCATCTGCATATTGTGATAACGAGCAACTAACTTCTCGTCTTCAGAATTAGGATTGTCCTCATAACGCTACTTGGCTTCAAGCATCAACTTCTTATATTTGTTGCGGTCATTATACATGCGCTCCATCAACGCAGGCAAGAAACCTTGTTGATCTTTGCGATAGAAACAACCATTAGCTGCATGAGAATACTGTAAACGAGGATCATATTCTCTCATATCAGAATTACCCTTCAGTAATTCGTCTACTGATGGAAAATCTCGTTCCTTACCAGCAAATGTTTCGTTACTGATATTGTATTGCATGATAAGATGAGGATACAGACTGTTAAGATCGAAACTTACCACCCACTTACTCAATCCAATTTTAGGTTCCTTTACGTGACCGCCAATGAGATTACCTTCCATTCTTTGGTTCTTCATAGCAGGAATAACAATGTTCTGCTCGAGCAAGTAGTTATGAATGATAATATCCCATGGACGAACTGTTGTCATGACATCAGGGTAATTAACCTTGGCGTCATATGACAATGCCATAGTTTGTTCAAGGAACTTTAGTTTATCCTCTAGACGATCAACAAGAACAGTATCGTGAATATTATACTCAATAAACTTTTGATAATCATTCTTGTATAGTTCTAGTAGATTACCGTATTCAGAGTAATCAATCTTCTTTTCGCCCAGTTCTACTTGGGCAATAAAGTCAAGCTTATATGATTCCTGATTACCAAACATGAACTTACGATACAGCTGGTAATAGTCAAGAACTGCAATGCCAGCAGGATTATAAGACTGATTTTCTTTGCCTCGGAACTCAACAATCTTTTCATCTAGAATATGCCAAGGAGATAAACGACGAGCTTCCTTTTCGTTAAATAGGTTTTTGATACGATTGACGATGTATGGAATATCGAAGAACTCAATGTTCCAACCTGTAATAATATCTAGATCCAAACCATCCCAACAATCAAGAAACTGTTGAATTAATTCGTATTCATCTTTACACTGAACATAATGTGTGTTTGGATCTTGGGTGTGAAATTCTCCACAACCAAAAACATAATTACGATTGCGACTGCGAAGAGTAATAGCAGTAAGCGGCTTATCTGCCTTTTGAATATCAGGAAATCCTTCATCGGCGGCGCACTCAATATCGATCGTTGCGATGTTAACTAGCTTAGGATCGTAATCAATTTCGCCCTTGAACGTATCAAAAATATAAAGATATGAATATGTCGTTAGTCCATAGATCTCCATATTAGAGACCTGTTCGTAACGGCTAGAAAAATCTCTGGCTTCTGAAATAGAATCAAAATCTAGTTTTTCTACAGGGCGACCATCTAGTGTTTTATATTTACCGTTTTGTTTAGGAATAAACAAATAAGGAGTATAATTTACAACGTCAGTATATCTTAGACCCTTATCAAAACCTCTTACATACATGCGATTTCCACGCATGAATACGTTTGTGTAAAACTTCGCCATCAAACCTCCAAAATACGCATCCGGTCAAAGACCCACAGATGCAAAATAATATTATACTATATAATTCGTGAAAAGTAAAGGCTCCATCTATAAACTAATGCGCACTTATTTATAGACACTCGGTTAATTCCGACGCTCTCGTGAAATTCAGAGGAGGGAGCCGACCCTTTTAATCCCTCAGCGGTACTTTGCCATCTAGAAGATCAATAATTTCTTGACCTGATAGAGTTTCATATTCAAGTAGTCCCTTAGCAAGGGTGTCTAGATCTTTTCTCTTAGTGGTTAGGATTCTCTTTGCAGTATCATAACCTTCTTCAACTAGACGAAGCACTTCCGAATCAATGATCTTCTGAGTATCTTCTGCAATCTTAGGAGCACGGAACATATCAGCATTTGGTTCAGAATATGCCATTCTACCAAGCTTTGGTGAGAAACCAAGTTGAGTAACCATAGCACGTGCCATCTTAGTTGCTTGTTGAATATCAGCAGCTGCACCAGATGTTACATTTTCCTTACCGAAAACAATTTCCTCAGCAACACGACCGCCCATTGCCATTGCTAGATGAGCAATCATTTCTTTATATGACTGAGAAATTTGATCACGCTCTGGTAGAGATTGAACCATACCTAATGCTCGTCCACGAGGTATGATGGTTGCCTTATGAATAGGTACAGAGCCTTCCATGTTGAGAGAAACAAGAGCATGTCCACCTTCATGGTATGCAGTCATTTTCTTCTCTTCATCAGTCATAAGGAGTGTTCTACGTTCTGCTCCCATGAGAATCTTATCACGTGCATCTTCGAATTCTTTCGCACAAACAATTCTCTTCGAACGGCGAGCAGCAAGCAGAGCAGCTTCGTTTACTAGATTTGCTAGATCAGCGCCAGAGAAACCAGGAGTTCCCTTTGCTATTGTTCTTAGATCAACATCTGCAGCTGTAGGAACGCTCTTAGTATGAACCTTCAGGATCTTTTCACGCCCCGTAATGTCCGGATTACCAACAGTAACTTGTCGATCAAAACGGCCAGGACGAAGAAGAGCAGCATCAAGAATGTCAGCCCTGTTTGTCGCAGCAATGATAATAATACCTTGATTGTCATTAAATCCATCCATTTCAACTAGAAGAGCATTGAGAGTGTTATCACGCTCATCATTGCTACTCATAGAATTCTGTCGACTCTTACCAACGGCATCAATTTCGTCAATGAAAATAATGCATGGAGAATTCTTCTTGGCTTGGTCAAACATATCACGAACACGAGATGCACCAACACCAACAAACATTTCTACGAAGTCTGAACCTGGTCGGTGATAAAATGGAACGCCCGCTTCCCCAGCAACTGCCTTGGCAAGTAGAGTCTTACCAGTTCCTGGAGGACCAACAAGTAGAACACCCTTTGGAATTTTACCACCAAGGCGATGAAACTTTTCTGGCGCCTGTAGAAACTCTACAACTTCCTGTAGGTCTTCCTTTGCTTCATCAACGCCAGCAACATCTTCAAATGTTACATTAACATCTTCTTGATTGAGAAGTTTTGCCTTGGACTTACCCATTCCCATAGGTCCACCCATACCTCCCCGAGCTCGGCGAGACATCCAGATCCAAAGTCCGAAGAACAAAAATACTGGAAGTAGATTGATAAAAATACTTGTCCAGAAACCAGTTTCTTCTGGCGGCTTTGCATCTACCTGAACCTTCTTATTCTTAAGATGTTCAACGAAAGCGCCAATAGAAGGAACGTATGTTTCGAACTCTCTATTGTTTTCTTGAAAATGTCCAAGAACCTTATTGCCTGTTAGTGTTACATCATGAACACGGCCTTCGTCGATTTGACTAAGCAGTTCGCTGTAATTTAGTTCTCTGACTGATGTCTTGTGAGAAGCGTTATCAGCAACCAGCTGATAAACAAATAGTGCTGAAAAAACAATAAGCACCCATGGAACGACTTTTCTCCAGTCCATAATAATTTCCTTTATTAGAAACAATAATACATTATATATTACTTTAGAATATTAGTCAACTATCCAACTCTTGCAGCCTGGAAATGCATGCCATCAGGACGTTTTTCCCAACGGCCACCCCAAGTCCAACCTTCAGCTTCAAATGCTTTAACTAGAGGATGCGCTTCAGTAAACGAGAACTTATTGTATCCTGGCTTCTTACCGAGTGCGTTATAAGGAGCAGCAATATCAATAGCAAGACCATAGGCATGAGTTGACAAAGAAGCACCACCACGCATGTTACGAATATTCCAAGCTCCTGAGAAAATGTGTAGCTGCGCAGCCTTAATCTTATCATAATCTCTTTCGTAATGATCCCAAACATGATTCAATACTCGAAGAAGAGAATCAGCGCAACTCTTATTCATCCAACAAGATGTAATCTTAATGTCATCCATCCACATAGTATATGGTAGCTTGACCTGTGTCATGTTCTGCTTGAACTTACCACCGTAATCTGGTGTGCCAAACTTCTTACGTAGCTCTGACTGCAGAGGCCAAACGTTCTTCTTCAGCTTACTTACTGGAGCAGCTGTATCCTTTACAGTATTAGTTACGTCTTGGAATTTGGTTTCGTCAGCGTCCTTTACTGCCACTTCAGTAGTGTAGAGCTTACCGTCGAATACGAAAGTTTCTTTGCCTGCCTTCTTGGCAGCGGCGAATGCCTGTTTAAATGTTGTAGCCATATTAAAATCTCCTATAATGAAAAAGGAGAGGAATTACCCTCTCCTTTATATAGGTTACTTAATATCTACCTTTTTCGCCTTCTTGGATTCAGGAACAACGTTCTCCAGGAAAATCTTTAGCATACCATTGATATATTCAGCGTTCTTTACTTCAACAGTGTCTGCTAGAGCAAACGTGCGAGTAAAGTAACGATCACTGATGCCTTTCCAAATATATAGAACAGGATTTACTGATTCATCTGCCATGTCATCAGCAGTCATTCCACCCTTGATGATTAGCTTGTTATTAGCAATCTCAATGTCAAGATTGTGCTTGCCAAAACCAGCAACAGCCATCTCAATAGTATAGTTATTTTCGTCATTCTTGACGATATTGTATGGAGGATAGTTAGGAATTGCCTTAGTATATGCTTCATTGGCATTAGTAAGAGCCTTTAGCATACGATCGGCACCGACAAAGAACTTGTCGAAGTTGTTAGTATTAAATGAAAATGGTTCATTCATGTTGTTTCTCCTTATTAGGCAGTTTAGATTTGTGCTCCGAAGCGGCAGCACTTACATAATATAATATACATTTCACAAAAGTAAAGGGGCGAAGTCTCCTCCGCCCCAATTTTTTAGTCAGCTAGAAGGGTACGGCCTTCCTTGCCAAGTAGATCAGCAATACGCATTAGGATCTGAAGGACAACACCAAAGACGCCAAGTGCCATCCATCCGAAGAATACGAAGCCCCAATGTAGAGGAGCAACAAATAGTTCTTCCATGAACCAGAACGTATGACCCCATTCGTTTAGACCAACGTTTGGAATAATCATAAATGGACCAATCGCTACAATCAAGAATGCTAGAGAGTAACCCTTAGCAAAGTATGGAATGCGTGTCTTAGCATAGAAGAATGCGCCAACAGCAATGATTGAATAGATTGGATAGCTCATGTAGAACTCGATAATATGACTTGGAGTAAAGTCAGTATCACGAATAACTGTCATGTGCCAGGTGCCGTCCTGTTCTGTAAAGAAAGAAGCACCCCAGTAGATTGCCACTGCATATACAACAAGCCACTGAACGAGAGTTACAAGGCGTCGCATTTCTTCACGTGGTGTTAGTAGAGAAAAGTCCCTATCACGAGTCTTCCATAGATAACCTGCCAGAGCAATTCCTGAAACTAGCTCAAGAGGAATTTCTGTCCAAAGAATGGACATCCAATATGTCTGGAATTCTGGAGCGAAAGAATCTAGGCCAGCACGCCAGCCATATACCTGCTCATAGATACGGACGATCAAGTAGAAACAGTTTAGAAGACCTAAACCAATCCACATACCACGTAGATCAACGACCTTTGCATTAACGTCAGCGCCAACTGCGCTAGTAACAGTGCTACTCATATATTATCTCCATTGAGAAAAAATAATCAAGTGGTCGGTTAGAGTTACATTATTGTGACGTCTTTCCGCCACTCTTGAGTATATTTATACTATAGATTTCTTTATGAGTCAATCGTTTTTATCAATCATAGAGAAATTATTTTCTCATGGCCTCGCCATCGTTCCAGGTTTTTGCTTCTGGCCAGTATTGCTTGCCATCTTTTGGCCAGTTCCAAGGATTCTCTTTATAATTTGGTGGTTCGATGTCGTCATATTCTTCGTGACGAATCTTATCTTTGTAATAGTGACGATATCTACGGTGATCAATTTTTCTTCCTGGCTTATCACTATCTGATGTAGTAATACCAAACACAGGGGTTTTTCTATAAGATCTACTCATAATACACCTCCTTATTAATGGAGACGCTTACCGAACGTCTCACGAGCTACAACCAATACATCCATATTTTGTTGATCCAATATGAAGATTGGCGTCATATTAGCTGCTCTATATTCTTCTGCCGCTTTAAGGACTCTGCGAATACCGCTTTCTTCTTCTTGCGGAATATATTCGGCAGCTTGTCTTAGTGTGCTTTCTGGCACTTCAACTAAATTATTTAGACTTGTTATCGTTTTTTTCATTATTATTCTTTCTATACAAATTAGTAAAACCTTTGAAAGATTCTATCATAATATTGTAACCATAACAAGTAGTCATCCAAGCATATTTGTACATTTCGACTAAAGGATGCCTTGCTAGGAGATCGTGGTGTCTCTTTTTTATTTTTCTTTTTTTCTTTTTCAACAGCTGTTTGTTTTGTATCATGCTTTCGAAGAACATTGTTCTTTTCTCATTCAAACCCTGAAACTGTATCAAGAGAGGATCATCGCCCATCAGGCTTCTTGCTCTTTTCATTCGTTTATCGATATGTTTAGAAACATGATACTGATCCAGTAAAATTTGTTCTAGTTCTTCTTCCATTTCAACTTAGCCAGATAGATATACAGTTTAATCCTGCCGATAAATCTATCTAATCTCTCCATAATGGTTACATCTTTTTTATTTAGAAGTAGTCGCATCTGGTAGTTCTCTTCCTCTAGTTTAGCAATGGTATACGCTGCCCTACGAGGAAGAGAGTCTGCATGAACGTTGTTAGATTTCTCTATCCAGTCAGCAAGGGCATTGAGTTGCCCTTGCATTTCTTTATATTCGTTTCTCATAGTTCATCAGTTATCTTATAAAGAGCGTATGGATACCACTCTATATCCTGCCAGTAATATCCATGACATGATTTATCTTTTTCATTCCAGTAACCTTCGATCCATCCATGTTTCATTTTAGTGAGGTATTTTTCACCATCAACTGCTTCTTCAAAAGGCACCATTATAAGTTTCATATCAAAACTCCGCTCCCATCATTACACCAGAACCATTACGAATGCGTTCTAGTAAGAACCGTGTTTCTGAAATTATACGCTCCATGAAGTAAAGAGCGTTGTCACGGCGATCCTTGTCGTCAGACTTTGATACAATTCTAACATGAGCCATTCCAAGCAATACAAGTCCAAACATCTTCATGTAGTCATAAGATGCAGAACCAGCATTGTTAGGATTTGCCATAGCATTACCGACAAGCCATTCTGTTGCCAATCTTAGATCATTCAATGCAGCAGTTACAGGTTGAACGATGATATTGATTTCTGCCTCGCCATAAACACCGTTTAGAAACTCTTTGCTATCTTCAAAGAACTGACGAATAGCACGACCCATGTCCTTTGGCAACTTACGACCAACAAGATCAAGAGCTTGAACGCCATTAGTGCCTTCATAGATTTGAGCAATACGAGCGTCACGAACAATCTGTTCCATACCCCATTCTCTAATGTAACCATGACCACCAAAGACTTGCTGCGCCTTTACAGCGTTTTCAAATCCATAGTCAGTAAGCACACCCTTTAGAACTGGAGTTAGTAGCCCGAGACGATCTTGTGCATCCTGACTTTCATCATCGCAAAGCATCGCCGCTTCCAATACTAATAGACGGGCAGCTTCATTGATACAACGAATATCCATAAGCATACGGCGAACATCAGGGTGATGTATAATACTACACGGAGAGCGAACAACATTCTTGTCCAATCCAGTTGGATTGAGAACAGTACCTTGATGTCTTTCTTTAGCATATTCCAAAGCATTTTGATAAGCCAACTCCGATTGTGATAGTCCTTGAATAGCAACACCGAGTCTTGCCTCATTCATCATAATGAACATAGCGTTAAGACCCTTACCACGTTCACCAAGAAGATATCCAATAGCACCGTCATAGTTCATTACACAAGTTGGTGAACCATGAATGCCCATCTTGTCTTCAATAGAACCACAAGTAACTTCTTTATGCTTAGGAACAATGAATAGGCTAATTCCTTTTACACCTTCAGGATCACCTTCAATACGAGCAAGCACAAGATGAACAATAGAACTAGAAAGATCATGTTCGCCACAGGAAATAAAAATCTTCTGCCCTGTAATGCGATAAAGTTGTCCTAGAAAAGGATCGTTAACATCTTGAGGAACTGCCTTTGTTTTAATCAATCCTAGATCAGTACCGCAATGAGGCTCTGTTAGATTCATTGTGCCTGTCCATTCACCAGATGCCATTCTAGGAATGAAGAATTGCTTTTGTTCTTCTGTCGCTACCTTGAGGAGTGCCTGGATAGCTCCACGAGTAAGCCCAGGGCAAAGAGAAAAGCCCATGTTAGATGAGGATACAAATTCGTTGACGCTAGACGCAAGTGCGTATGGTAAGCCTTGACCACCATACTGTTCAGGAACCGAAAGACCCACCCAGCCCGCTTCGGTAAACGCTTTATACGCTTCTTTGAACGCTTTTGGAGTTTCAACTTTGTTTTCGCCTTTGACATACCTACAACCTTCTCGATCTCCGTCCTGATTAGTTGGCGCAATGACTTCCTCACAGAGTTTTGCTGCCTCTGTAAGGATTGCTTCTGTGTTCTCGTTTTCAAAACCTAGAACATCTCGTAATAGAAAGATTGTTGATTCAGTTGGTGCGGTATATCTCATGATAGTCCTCTATGATCAAACTCATCAGTGTGTTCAAGATTAGTCTTCTCTTTCTTGTCTAGATAGTCCATCCATTCTAAGACAGACTTATAAGAATGACTCTCAACATTCTTGTCGTAAGAATACTGAACATTGTGTGATACTGTAGCTTCGATAAGAAGTCTTAGTTGTTCCCATTTATCCATATTACATTCCAAACTGTTTCTTAACGATAGCAACTGCTGCTTCGAACATTTCACCCAGAACAGCATCAGTTTCATCTTGCGACATAGTATCAATATCTACGTTTGCAAGAATCTTATTCATAGCTTCAATTGCTTCAGCTTTGGTTTCTTCTGTGATTTTAAACATACTTTTCTCCTTTTGTTTACATGCTCAATTTGATGAGAATACCATGTTGTCATTTTCCATCCATATAATCCCGGCAAATTTCTTTTAATTTTGTTTGATTTGCTTTTGCGTTTGACAGCGTTATGAAATCTTGGATATCTATGCCATAAATATTGCGGAAAGGAAGGTGTACCCATGAACATACTATTATCTTTCATTACATCAGGTGGTATAAAATGGCTGACAATACTTATATTGGTTGCTGGACTAGCTGGTGGATTATATATGAAACACCGTCAAATAGTCGAGCTCGAAAAACAAGTAGCATTACAACAATATAATATAACTCAACTTGAACAAAATGTCAAGGATAATGCTGAATACGTAAGAAAGCTTGAAGAGTTAAACAACTACAAGGGTAAAATTGTTGCTGATCTATACAGAGAAAGAGGCTCCCTTGAAGAGAAGATGCGAGGATTAGAGGAAGAAATTAATAGAAACATAACCGCTGGCCACGATAGACAATCTTCGAAGGTATTAAAAGATTTGTTTAAAGCATTAGGATCAAACTAATGAGGTATCTATTAATTGTAGCAATGTTATTTCTTGCTGGTTGTAACGATACAAGACAAGTAGTCACAACATATAAACATTTGGTTGTTCATCCGGACGAAGCAATGTATTATTGCCCCGTGTTAACCAAATTTCCTGATTGGAAAACATTGACTGATGCTCAGGTTGCTAAAACCGTATTGGTATTACATAAGAATAATATAACCTGCAAGAGCAGTATAGAGTCAATTAGAAAGTTTCTTAGAGAAGCAGATAAAAAAATGGGGAGCTAATTGCCCCCCAAATTAATTATTCAACTGGTGGCACAGTTTCTAGTGCCTGCTTGACAGTTGTCATTTCTGTAATCTTACGCATTGCTGCCATAATAGCAGCAGCGACTAGACCAGCAACAGGAACTACCATTGTCTGAGGTACGCCCCAACCAGTGAGAACAGTAACCCAATCAATACCACCAATTGCTTCAGTAACAACTGGTAGAACAGCCATTATAATGGCAACCAGATATGTTTTATAACCTGACATGATGATCTCCTTTCGAAAGAATCGCCCGAAGGCAAACCTATTTATGATTCGATCCATTTCCAAATACGATCTTCAAAGGCTTTTCTCTCATCAGAATTATAATTCTTACCTAGATAATTTCCCCTAGTGTCTCTCTGTGGATACTTGTAGATGCGATCTTTGACTGGTCCATACTTATTCACCATTTCAAACACTCTTGGTAGAATGTAGAATCTCAATACGTGTTTGTCGTGGATTTTGTTTTCAACTGACTTATATGGTCTACCAGAAAGATATGCCCGAGCAAGAAACGTTGCACGGTTCTCATTACGAACGTCCCACTTACGGTGATTGCTGATTGATCGATACTTCTCGATTAGTTTGCGATCAGGTGTTCCTTGATCGCATTGCCATCTGATTTGCTTTTTGAGTTTGTGCTCCTCATGACGAATGACTTTTGCTTCTAGTCCGAGGTGCTTTGATTTGATTTTTAGTTCAATACTCATTTGTGTTTCCTTTTGTTTGACTGGTTCATAAAATGAAGACAAAAGGAATTTTGGTGGTGATCTAGAAACCTAACGAAAAAAATTCTTGAACATTGTTGTATCCTTTCATGAAGTAATTGGCGCCCCTAGTGGGAATTGAACTCACATTGGTCGTTTTAGAGACGATTGCATTGCCATTATGCTATAGGGGCGCAAACTATTTAGGCGATTTTTTCTAGTTTTACAAGCAGCTATTGTTCTAAAATATTTAGATTTATAAATAGAATTGTCTGTCGCGAGGTACGAACTCCACAGACTCTAGCCCTAGCAAGAGGAGCCCAGCATGCATATTTATAATACGCCTTATACATATCTTATTGGTTGGACCGAACACGACAAGTGGTATTACGGTTCTCAATATGGCAAAAAAGCTAATCCTTCAAATTTATGGAAAACATATTTCACTTCTTCTAAACATGTAAAAAATTTTAGAGAAAAATATGGCGATCCGGATATAATCCAAATAAGAAAAATATTTGAAGCATCTGAACAATGCAGAGAGTGGGAATACAAAGTTCTTCGTAGATTAAAAGCTAAACAAAAAGAAAAATTTTTAAATAAAACAAATAGTAAAGGTATTTCCAACGAAGAAATGTTACTGCTAGGTAAACATCCTTCTCAAAATATAGATGCAAGGAAAAAAATTAGCTTATCGAATAAAGGTAGATTAGTTGGAGACAAAAATCCATCAAAAAGAGAAGATGTTCGTGAGAAATTAAGAAGACCTAAATCAGAAGAATGGAAAAGAAAAATTTCTGAATCTTCAAAAAACAGAAAAAGGCTGACATGTCCTTATTGCAAAAAACAACGTCAGCCTCAAATTTATAACAAACATCATGGAGAAAATTGTAAACTTAAACCTTCTCTGTGCGAAGAACTCTGAAAGTGGTGTTAGAAATCCACACACCAATCTCCCAGCAGTTCATCTGAATGTTATATCGCTTCGTCATTTTGCTTCTCCAATTTCAAACACTGGCTTACCAACTAAGTTTCCGCCTTCTCGGAGCAACTGGACAAATGTCATTGCATCTGTGAAGGTGGGAAACTGTTTCGACTTATCAATAATGAATCCGCTATTGTTCTTTACAGTGTAAACAACTCTGTATGGGTTTCTACGCTCAGTCATGTTTCTCTCCTTCATAGTTAGACAGTATAAAACATACTGCCAATAAAGTCAACTATTTAGATCACAGCTGGCAACTTTTAAGTAAAT
>JACCDW011328519.1_pt1 | contig 13190 bp, 14 predicted proteins | sample 7449781 | NCBI WGS metagenome assembly JACCDW01 (sample SAMN15323449, study PRJNA562643) | freshwater metagenome | isolation source: river surface water | place: USA:Blue River Watershed | collected 2017-08-18 | reverse complement strand
GGGCCTATAGCTCAGTTGGTTAGAGCACCTGACTCATAATCAGGGGGTCCCAGGATCATGCCCTGGTGGGCCCACAGCCGAAAGGCAACATTATCAAGGGTTTATGCTGTAAAAAGCGTAGACCCTTTTTGTTTAAGCTGAAAACAATCCGCCTTAATATTATCTAATAATTGTGGTGAATTTATTTAGCCGTATAGTCAAAAGTACCTGTACATAAAACCGTTGTATAGTTGGGTGCATCATAAATCGTATAATTTCCTGCAATTCTACCTGGATACACGTTACTTGTAAAGTTGACAACTTGTTTGATTAAATAGTAGTCTATATTATTAATTGTAAGTTCAGTACCTGGAGTTATTGTTGTTACAGTTGTAGTTGATGTAGAATTCGGCAATGGTATTTTTAAGATTAAACTATTATTTACATCAAAAGTGCCGTAAAAGGAATAATTTGGATTGGAGTTAGCAAATGGTGTCCCAGAGAAAAAGAATTTACCAGTTTCTGAAGTTAGTGTACTGGAAATACTATTTGAAGAAAAATTCGTTCCACTTGCTGTTCTCATAGTAATTAGACCCGTGCTAGAAGTTGAACTAGATGAAGATTTGCTACAAGAGGCAAAAATAAATAACACCCCAACAAAGAAAAGTTTTCTCATAAATGATTTTTTTGATGAAATAATTGGGGGTCTTTGAAATTACATGTTTTGATTAACATATAAAATTAATTCTTCTAAAGACAAGTACGGTTGTTCTTTAGGCTGGTACAAAAAAGTAGGTTTTTATGTATTGTAGCTGTAGCTGATAACCATGCCTATAGACATAATTGTTAGCTAGTTGACCTCATCAGGGGGTCCCAGGATCATGCCCTAGTGAGCCTATGCTCTTTTTGGGACCATGAAGCCTACTTATAAACTAAAAATTATACCAAAACATTAGGTTAGTGGTTCACATTGAAAGCAATTTGTTCCTATTTTTATACAAATAAATAGCATGGAAGAAAGAAATGAACAGCTTTGGAAACTTGCCAAAAAACGTGCAAATACCAAACGCAACGGACTTATATACTTGACCATAGTAATTTTCTTATGGATTATTTGGTTAAGTAATAATGATTTTGAGATGAGCAAAAATATGATTTATGCTTGGCCTAAATGGCCCACACTAGGGCTCGCTATTGCTTTTGTATTTGAATATATTGACGCTTATTACAGAGATAATGATGCGTTAATTGAAAAAGAGTACAACAAGTTAAAGAATCAAAATAAATAGAAATGAACCACTCATTTAACAAATTCATTTACATAGGCTTTCTACTTTTTGGCATTTACGAATTAGTATGGGTAAAATCTACGGGCGATGCAGTTACTTTTTTGGGTATTGCATTGGCATTTGACCCTTTTGATCAAACACAACCATGGAAAGAAAGACCTACTTGGCAAAAGGCAGTATTAATTATACACTTAGCTGTTGTGGCAGGATTGTTTGGATATATGATTGGAAATGACAAAAGTGATTTCAGAATGGGCATTAAGGATGGATGGCAAGGAAAGTAAAATAGGTTACTTTGTACCAAATCCGCGAAAAGGAACAAATAGGGGTTCTAATTATTGGGTTTGAGGTTTGAAATACAGTTACTTAGATATTCAAACCAAACTCAAAAAAATGAAGAAAGTACTTTTCGTTGCTATCATTGCAACAAGCCTATTTGCATGTCAATCAGCACCAGCACCCCAGCCAGCATTTGACTTAGAAGCAGCAAAAGCAGAAATTGCAGCTGCAAATCTTGCATTTGAAACTGCAGTAAGTAAAATGGACTCGGTAGGATTGGCTAGCTTATACACCACTGACACAAAGTGGATGAACCCTAATGCACCAACCGTTGAAGGAAGAGCCGCATTAGTAAGCAAAATTTCACAAGATTTACAAGCCGGCGTTGGTTCAGCTAAATTAAATACTGTTGAAGTTTGGGGAGATGAAAATTATGTTACTGAAGAAGGTAACTATTTGCTTTTTGCAAAAGATGGTACGCAAATCGATAAAGGAAAGTATTTAATCCTTTGGAAAAGAGTAGACGGAAAATTAATGTTCCATAGAGATATTTTTAACTCAGATTTACCTGTAGCTACAAAGTAATTTGTTGCTTTACATAAAAAGGGTCTGCATTCATTCAAGGCAGACCCTTTTTTTATTTTTTCATTATCAAGAATTTTAAACATTTTCAATTTTTATAAATTAACATGGAAGTACATCATCACTCACATCATCCAAAAAAATGGAAAGAATATATCACTGAATTTCTCATGTTATTCCTTGCAGTAAGCATGGGTTTTATTGCAGAAAACTTAAGGGAAAAGCATATTGAAAATGAAAGGTCTGAGGAACTTATGCAGGCATTTATTATGGATGTAAAAGAAAACCAAAAGCAACTTGATTCATTGATTAAAAACAATAAACGGATATCCTATTATTACGATACCCTTGCTTTTATTCATGGTTTTAGTAAAAAACCAATTAACTTAAAAGTATTAGCTGTGAACATGGATTTATGGATGTACCGTTTTCAAAATAAAAAAACCATATTTGAGCAAATGAAAAGTACAGGGGCTTTAAGGTATATTCAGGATAAAGAAATCTTAAACGCAGTATTAAGGTATGAAGAAAATGCAAGTATGGTTGAACTTAGATCCATGGGTAGTGAAACAGATCAGTACAATAATGAGTTTAGGCCAGCTATTGCCAAAGTATTGCCTATTTCTTTTTTCAAATACATGAGCGAGGACGAGTTAAAAGACAAGAAGAAGATAGACACAGTAACGCACCCGGGAAGATTAAAAAATTATACATTTTATGGTGCACAAATAAATAAAGACTTAGAAAATACAAAACTATCCAGCGAACAAGTTGAAATACTAGCTAAGGCATGGCATTTTAGACAAGAAAGAATATGGGTAGGCTTACGTTTTCAAATTGAGCTATACCAACAAGGAGAAGAATTGTTAAATTTAATTGAACCTAAATACCACCATTAATATTTTTCGTATATTCAAACATATCAAAATACTATGGAAGTACATCATCATTCACACAAGCCCAAAAATTGGAAGGAATATATCACTGAGTTTATAATGCTGTTTGCAGCAGTGACACTTGGTTTTTTTGCTGAAAATTTAAGAGAGCATCAAATTATTGAAAATCATAAAGTTCAAAATTTGACTGCAATGATTGACGACTTAAGGCAGGATTCAGCGACCATTGAGAAAAGAGTGGTGGAATACCGAAAAACTTTAGTGCAATTTGAAGCTATTAAAGATTTGGCTTACAATTATCATCACCAAAAAATAAGCGAAGACGAATACATTGATTCCGTGATGTCAACCTACTTACGGGCACCCTACGGTGTTGGCTTATTTATAAATAATGCTTCTTATAAAAATACAATTTCTGCCGGAAGCCTAAGTTATATTAAAAACAATGAAACCAAAATGCTTATCGCCCAGTATTACGAGGCTTTATATAGCAAGCTTTTGGTAAACAATAAGATATTGGATGATGATGTAAACGAGTTTATGGGCAAAACATTCATTTTTGGATACCTGGTAAATACAAACGTAAAGCTTGAGATTCAGTCTAGATCCAATGCAGATCAACTAGAAGATTATAAAACCATTCCTACTTTTAGAAAATTATTGCTTGCTCCAGAGTTTAGAATGTTGGTCAACAAAATACAAGGCAGGTGCGCTTATTACTTATATGTAATGCAAACAGCTAAAGATTTAAACACGAAACTACTAGCTCAATTAAATAAAAAAGAGTTTTAAAGTAAGCGTCAACCCACTTTTTGTAATCAAATTAACCAGCTAGTTCTTCTGCTCTAATTCGTCAATTGTTTTCTTTGCGGCAGCTAGTCTTGTAGCTTTATTCTTTTCAATCAATTTGTTGACAGCCCAATGTTCCAACTTATGGTGCAATGGGATAAGCAATGCTGCTAATGCAACTAATGCTAATAGCATAAGCAATGGAGAGTGATGGGTTACTTTCTCTAAAATAGGGTGAATGAGTAGATTCAAAAATTCAAATACAATTAATAAAGAAACCACACTTAAAAATTGAATTACTTTGGTATTGGTAATATGCTTTCTACTAAATAATATAAACAACATAAAAAAGCTCACAATGCCTAATGCAATAAATGTGTATTCTAAATTCATTTTACGGGTCTCATTCGCCTGCTCTTCTTCAAGTTTTAATTGTTCTTGACGAGATTCTTCTTCTACAGACATTAACTGTGCTTGTTGAAGCGCTTTAATATTATACAAGCTATCATTGGCTGCTCTGTAAATTTCAGAATACTTAAAGGCACTATCAATATTTATATCTCGATAAATATTTAATAACATTTTAGCTGGCTCTACATTTAATGTGTTAAATGCTGTATTACTTACACTAGCTATCGCCTTGGATGCATAAAGCTTTGCTGAATCAATTTGATTATTGGTAAAGTAATATTTGGATATCGCATTGTAGGCGATGCTTTGAAATTTAGGAGAATTTATTTTTCTAGCTTCATTCAGCGCCAAGTTCCAATAATTTAAAGCCAAAGCCGGATTATTCAAAGCTTGGTGTATACTACCAAATTGTAAATAGGTAGAAGTTAACCAATAATTGATTCCAGTTTTGATGGCTAATTCATAAGCTTTTTGGGTATACACTAATGCCGAATCCACTTTATTCATGGCTAAATAAATAGTACCCATATCGTTGACTACACAAACGTATATGATATCTGGTGTGTATCTTGTTCCCGCTTCCATGGCAGCTTTATTATACGATACCGCCTTATCAAAATCTCCCATTGTTAAATAGGAAAGGGCCAACATGCCTTTTCCGAATGTTTTCAATCTATCATTATTGGCTTTCTCAGCGACCTGATTCGCCAAAATACCATATTTCAAACTCTTCACCTGGTCTCCAAAAGCGATATAATCATAACTAAGACAAGAATATCCTAAACCCTGACATATCAAATCATTGTTCTTTTGACCATATAAAAGAATTTTTTCAGAATTATGCATATCCTCCACTGGATTGGTCTCCGAAATCGTCAAAGCCGTCATGGTTAAATAGTAACGGGCGCTGTCATTTTTTTCAGCAGCTATTTTCGGAAATAGAGAATCCAAACTAGGTGGCTTTTTAGAAAAATCAACATTTGGGCCTTGAGAAAAAGCCATCTGAGTACTAAGTAAAACAAAACATAGGATTCTAAGAACGGTATTCATCATCTTGATTGGATTTAGATTGAGTCAAATAAACAAAAATGGAGCTTTATTTACTTGTAAGTTAAGTTCAAATATGTTCCTAAACGAAAAAATGGAACAAAACTAGGCCGAACAGGGGCTAAAGAGATATCAAAAATTAACAATTAATAATTACTAACAACTGTTATCTTTGAGATATATTTAATTTCTATGATCAATAAGCAGGTTCATGGCGCAGCGGAAGCCATAAAGGATATACAAAATGGTCAAACCATCATGTTTGGCGGGTTTGGATTGTGTGGTATACCAGAAAATTGCATTAGCGCTCTTGTACAAAAAGGAGTAAATAACCTTACTTGTATTTCCAATAACGCAGGGGTAGATGATTTTGGTATTGGACTAATGCTGCAAAAAAAGCAAGTAAAAAAAATGATTGCTTCTTATGTTGGCGAGAACGCGGAATTTGAAAGACAATTATTGACCGGCGAACTTGATGTTGAATTAATTCCCCAAGGAACATTGGCTTTTAGATGTATGGCGGCTGGATATGGCATGCCAGCTATTTTTACACCAGCGGGTATTGGAACAGAAGTAGCGATTGGAAAAGAAGTTAGAAATTTTAACGGAAAAGATTATTTGTTAGAAGAAGCATTCAACGCAGATTTTGCAATTGTGAAAGCTTGGAAAGGGGACACCTCGGGTAATTTAATATTTAAAGCCACTTCTAGAAATTTTAATGCTGCTATGGCAATGGCAGGTAAAATAACCATTGCAGAAGTAGAAGAGTTGGTAGAGCCTGGACAATTAGATCCCAATCAAATACATGTTCCAGGCGTCTATGTACATAGAATTTTTCAAGGCAGTGCATATGAAAAGAGAATAGAAAAGAAAACAATTGCTAAGTAATTAAGATTAAAAATACATTTCATGTTAGATAAAGAAGGTATTGCTAAAAGAATTGCACAAGAGATTCAACACAATTCTTATGTTAATTTAGGAATTGGTATTCCTACCCTTGTGGCGAATTATATTCCAAAAAATATTGCAGTTTGTTTTCAATCAGAAAACGGACTATTAGGTATGGGGCCCTTCCCAAAAGAAGAAGAGGTAGATGCCGATTTGATTAATGCGGGTAAACAAACCATTACCATGCTTCCTGGAGCAGCTATATTTGATTCTGCTATGAGCTTTGGAATGATTCATGCACAAAAAATTGACCTTACAATTTTAGGTGCCATGGAAGTTTCTGAAAATGGAGATATTGCCAACTGGAAAATTCCTGGTAAAATGGTAAAAGGGATGGGCGGCGCCATGGACCTTGTGGCTTCTGCAAAAAATATTATTGTTGCTATGCAGCATGTAAATAAAGAGGGTGAAAGTAAATTATTGCCTAAATGTACTTTACCCCTTACTGGAATTAAATGTGTTAAAAAAATTGTAACCGAATTAGCGGTATTGTCCGTTCTTCCGGAAGGTGGATTTAAATTACTTGAAAGAGCTCCGGGTGTTTCCATTGATACCATCAAAAAAGCCACTTCGGGGAAACTCATCATTGAAGGTGAAATCCCAGAAATGGCTTTTGATTAAAACAAAAGTATTATAAATTACCTCTTAAGTCCTGCTCTCTTTCAAGGGCCTCAAACAAGGCTTTGAAATTACCTGCACCAAAAGATTTTGCACCTTTTCTTTGTATAATTTCAAAGAAAAGCGTTGGTCTATCTTCGACAGGCTTTGTAAAAATTTGCAATAAATAACCTTCATCGTCTCTATCAACAAGAATGCCTAGTTTTTTGAGCGGTTCAACATCTTCATCAATGGGTCCTATACGATCTAATAAATCATCATAGTAAGTAGAGGGGATATTGAGGAACTCCACGCCACGACTACTTAGTTGACTAACTGTTTCAACAATATTATCTGTCGCAATCGCAATATGTTGCACCCCTGCATCTTTATAAAAATCCAAATACTCCTCTACCTGTGATTTCTTTTTCCCAGCTGCTGGTTCGTTGATTGGAAATTTTACAAAGCCATTGCCATTGCTCATCACCTTACTCATTAAGGCTGAATATTCTGTTGAAATTTGTTTGTCATCAAATGTCAATATATTTTTAAAGCCCATCACTTCCTCGTAAAATTTAACCCAAGTATTCATTTGATTCCAACCCACATTGCCCACACAATGGTCAATGTATTTTAGGCCTACTACTCCAGGTTTGTAATTACTTTCATGATGTCTAAATCCAGGCATAAATACGCCTTTATAATTTTTTCGCTCCACAAATAAATGAACTGTATCTCCATAAATATGAATACCGCTCATTTTAATTTCACCCATTTCATCTTGAATGGTATGTGGCTCCATATAAGGCTTAGCGCCTCTTTTCACGGTTTGTTCAAAGGCATCATAAGCGTCATTGACGGTCAAAGCAATCGCTTTCACACCATCTCCATGTTTATTGATATGTTCTGCAATAACGGAGTTGGGCTGTAAAGGAGTCGTTAAAACGAGTCTCACTTTATCCTGCATTAAAACATAAGATACTTTATCCTTGTCCCCGGTTTCAGGACCACTATATGCATAATCTTGATAGCCAAATGCGGTCTTATAATAATGTGCTGCTTGCTTAGCGTTACCCACATAGAACTCTACATAATCTGTCCCTAATAAGGGTAAAAAATCTTGCTCACTCCTGTTCATTTCCATTTTGATATTTTAATTTAAATTTTTTCGAGTTTATATTTATTCAATATTGTGTTGCCAACTTTTATGATAATTTTCATCCTCAATTAACAATGCTTCTTCGGTAATCATTAAAGGTCTAAATGGATCAATCATCACCGCCAATTCATCTGTTTTTTCTTTTCCAATGGATTTCTCTACACTCCCCGGATGTGGGCCATGCGGTATCCCTCCTGGATGCAATGTAATTTGTCCTTGCACAACCGACTTTCTGCTCATAAAATCTCCGTCTACATAATATAAAACCTCATCACTGTCCACATTACTATGGTTGTAAGGTGCTGGAATTGCTTCGGGATGATAGTCATATTTACGAGGTACAAAAGAACAAATAACAAAGTTATGTGCTTCAAAAGTTTGATGCACCGGTGGTGGCTGATGTACCCTTCCAGTAATGGGTTCAAAATTATGAATGGAAAATGCCCATGGATAATGGTAACCATCCCAACCTATAAAATCAAAAGGATGCGTTCCATAAGTGTAGGGATATATTAAACCTTGTTTTTTGATTAAAACTTTAAAATCACCTTCTTGATCAAATGTTTCTAAATCACTAGGACGTCTAATATCTCTTTCACAGTAGGGAGCATGTTCCATTAGCTGTCCAAATTGATTTTGATATCTCTTTGGAAACCTAATAGGACTATAGCTTTCCGTAATAAACAGTCTATTGTTTTCGTCATCAAATTTTATTTGATAAATAGTACCCCTTGGTATCACTAAATAGTCACCATAGGAAAATTTAATTTTACCAAATCCTGTTTGTAAAGTCCCAGATCCTTTATGAATAAAAATAACTTCATCAGCTTGACTATTTTTATAAAAATAATCAGTCATTGAATGTCTTGGTGCTGCTAAAGAAATTTGCAAATCTGCATTTACTAAAACTGGTTTTCTACTCTTTAAATAATCGTCCTCAGGTTTAATATTAAAACCCAATAAGCTGGTATGACGCAAATGTTTTTCTCTTGCAATTTTTGGCTCCACCGAATAGGGCTCCCCTAACGCTTTTACAAAAGTAGGAGGATGGGTATGGTACACTAAAGAATACATTCCAGAGAACCCTTCCGTAGAAACAAGTTCTTCGGCATATAATTTTCCATTGGGTTGTCTAAATACGGTATGTCTTTTTTGGGGAATCGATCCCAAACTGTGGTAAATTGGCATAATTTAGGTTTTCAAGAACTACAATACTAACAATTATTAGCAAAATATAAAATAATTATTTTTAACTTTGTAGAACTTCGATCAAACCGGCAAAATTGGCCGATTTTTTTTACAAATTAGGTCATAAACAATTGATAATCAATGAAATTAGTAAGTTACATCCAAAATGGTAAAAGTCAACTGGGCGCGTTTGTGAAGGAAGCCCTTTATCCCCTTGCTTCTGTAAACCAAAAGTTGCCCAATGACATGATTGAGTTCTTGCAAATTGGAGAGGAGCTTATGATGGAAACCAAGAATCAATTGGATAAAATAGCAGACCAAAGTTTAAAGATAGATCCCGTAAATGATTTTACTTTATTAGCACCTGTTCCTCGTCCAACCTCCTGCAGAGATGGATATGCTTTTCGTCAACATGTGGAGGCGGCAAGAAGAAACAGAGGCGTTGAAATGATTAAAGAATTTGATCAATACCCTATTTTTTATTTTACCAATCACAATGCAGTACAAGGACCGGGTGAAATTTATTGTATGCCCGACCATTTTCAACAACTTGACTTTGAATTAGAAATTGCCATTGTTATTGGCAAAGAAGGTAGAAATATTAAAGCCAAAGATGCAGATGCTTATATTGCCGGCTTTACCATTATGAATGATATGAGTGCTAGAAAATTACAAATGGAAGAAATGCTTTTAAATTTAGGACCTGCTAAAGGAAAAGATTTTTCTACCGTTATTGGTCCTTGGCTTGTTACACCTGATGAATTAAGTCCGTATTTAGTGCCTGCAAAAAAAGGGCATGTCGGAAATAATTATAATTTATCTATGAAATGTTGGGTGAACGACCAATTGGTATCCGAAGGAAATGTAGCCGATATGGATTGGACCTTTGCAGAAATAATTGAAAGATGTTCTTACGGCGTAACTATTTTCCCTGGTGATGTGATTGGATCTGGCACCGTTGGCACAGGCTGTTTTTTAGAATTGAACGGTACAGGCAAACTTAACAATCCAGCTTTTGAACCTCAATGGTTACAAGCCAACGATACCGTTACCATGACAATTGACGGATTGGGCACTTTAGTAAATACAATCAAAGCAGAACCAACAGATTGGTCTATATTGGCACTAAAAAAATAATTGAATACCTAATTCATGCTAACACTTGACACCAACCAACTAAGTACACAAGAAATACAACAGTATTTGCAATATGCCATTGCACCAAGACCTATTTGTTTTGCTTCCACGATGAATTTAGAGGGAAAGGTGAACTTAAGTCCATTTAGTTTTTTCAATTTGTTTAGCATGAACCCGCCAATTTGTATTTTCTCCCCCTCTAGAAGAGTAAGAGACAATACCACTAAACATACACTTGAAAATATCAAAGAAATACCTGAATGTGTAATTAATATTGTAAACTACAATATGGTGCAACAAGTGTCTTTGTCAAGCTGTGATTATCCAAAGGGAACCAATGAATTTACTAAAGCAGGATTTACCGAACTTGCTTCTGAACTGGTAAGACCGCCAAGAGTAGCAGAATCTCCTATTCAGCTAGAATGTATTGTGCAAGAAGTGATTGAATTGGGAAGCCAAGCAGGCGCTGGCAATTTGGTACTTGCAGAAATTAAAAAAATACATTTACACGAGTCCATTCTAGATGCACATCAACATATTGACCAAGCTAAACTTGATTTAGTTGCAAGACTGGGTGGGGATTGGTATGCAAGAATTACAGAAGATAATTTATTTAAAGTGGAGAAGCCAAATACAAAACTGGGAATTGGATTTGATCAACTTCCAAAAGATATAAAAGAAAGTAATTTATTCACGGCGAATGAAAAAGCACAGTTAGCCAATACAAGCATACTCCCTGTACTTAATGCAGACAACAAATTAAATTTGTCTTCAGAAAAGATCACTGACATTAAAGCTGCGCTGGCCAACAACAATACCGAACTAGCCTGGAAAATTATTCAAACTTCAATTTAGCATCAATAATACGTAAGCCATCCTTAATTAATTTTGAATAATTTGGATAGGTCACGGATTGTTCACTTAGGTAGGACCTTAATTCCTTTGCTAATGCTTGTTGAGAAGGCATCGTATCGGCTAATTCCAATAGCTCCATTGCGCCAAGCCAATCTGTTTCAAAATTCAATTTAATATTTTGCCAGATGGCATTTAAAGAGTCATCGGTTTTACCTTGTTCCCTATAAGATCTTATTTCTTTAAATAAGGACTGATACGCTAAATCTTTTTGGGTATAATTTTGTTGGTGGGTCGTTTGCTCAGAAACGTATAGTTGATCTTGAAACACATTTTTATCCGCTGTTCCATTGAAAACAGAAATGATAGCATCTCCAATAGCCATATCAAACATGCCCCATGCTGGCTCAAAAAATACATGGCCCTCTTTATCTGTTACTTCACAATCAGCAAAACTCAGTAGGACTAATTTATCTTCCTTATAAGTTTGACTTACTAATTTTCCTTTAACCATTACGCCATTTTCAAACACTAATTCAACTAGGCTATCTACAACAATTCCAGCAGACAGTAGTTCGGTTTGGGTATAATCTTCCAATAACTTAACTGCATTTTTGAGTTTGCCCACAGGAGAACCAAATCCATGAGCGTGATAATGTACATCATGTCCTTCTATAAGCTGATCCTTAAAAGCAAGAGAGGTTGGACCTTGTGTATTGATGTACTTAATTTTATTATTCACACAAGTATACACTTTACTAAACACGCCGGAGACTTGCAATCCCGAACTAAATACAGCAGTACATACATTTTTACACTCTATTGCTTTTGAGACACTTTCTAATCCTCCAACTCGGTAAGCCATGGTAGACTCAAATTGCTTTAGTACATCAATCAAATTTTGAAAAGTAGGAGTAACAAAGAGCTGTGGCTGTGGCTTTGTTATATCGTAACTATAACTTAATGCATCAATGGTGTATTCTATTTTTTTTACCTTAGGATCCATGCATGAAGCACTTTCTCCTATGGAAGAAAGCAAACCTGCTCCATAAATTTTAGGGGCGTCAATAGTTCCAATTAATCCATACTCCACGGTCCACCATTGCAACCTACTTAATAGCGCCATTTCCGAAGGTGCTCCTAAATTTTGTTGATTGTATAAAACCAACGCTTCTGCATCTGCTAATTGCTTTGGGTCTACATTCGGCATTTCCTTTAAGATGGAAAGTGCTCTAATGGATTCATACAATGCATAATCCTTGGAGGAGAATAAAGCTTTGGTTCCTATCGTACCTAAATAACTTAAATACTGGTTATACTTGGTCTCACTTATAATGGGCGCATGTCCTGCGGATTCGTGAATAATATCGGGCGCCGATGTGTATTCAATATGTTCTAATTGTCTTATATCGGCGGCAATGACTAAAACCCTATAGGCCTGAAATTCCATGAATGCTGCAGGTGGAATAAAGCCATCCACTGTAACAGCCCCCCAACCTATTTCAGTTAAAGCATCATTGATTTCTTGTAAACTTGGAATTTTCTCAATGGTCAGTCCCGCTTTCTTAAGACCGGGTATGTAAGGATAATAAGCGACGTTTTTTAAATAACTATAATTCTGACGCATTACATATCGCCAAACCGCATGGTCTACTGGTGTATATTTTTCATAAACCTGAGGCACAATATACTTTCTTAGATGCAAAGGTAAATTGGCAACCTGTTCATTATGATAGTCAAAAAATGTACTCATATAAAAAACAAAAAATGATTAAACGAAAAATTTTAGAAGAGGCAACTATTGAAATTTTAAAAAATTATTTTCAAAAAGTGTCTTTAATTTATTGGCTTGTTGGATATACGCATCCTTGTCGTTCCAAGTATCTATTGGATTTAAAATTTCGCTTGGCACATTTGCGCAAGCAGTTGGGATAGATAAATTAAAATAAGGCTCTGTTTGAAAAGCAATATCCTGAAATAAATTTTCATGAATGGCATCTATCATGGCCCTTGTATATTTTAAATCAATTCTTTTTC
>JACCDW011856480.1_pt1 | contig 13192 bp, 14 predicted proteins | sample 7449781 | NCBI WGS metagenome assembly JACCDW01 (sample SAMN15323449, study PRJNA562643) | freshwater metagenome | isolation source: river surface water | place: USA:Blue River Watershed | collected 2017-08-18 | reverse complement strand
TCACCCTTTAGAGATGATGGATAGAATTTTATCCAACGATCTCGGTTTTGTTGACCCAGTAGACTACAGAGTCAACGAAGAAGAAAATGCTATCGAAGCCCAATTTAAAGTTCCAGGCTTTGAACAAGCAGATATTAATTTAGAAGTCACCGACAACATTTTGTTGGTAGAGGCCAAATCCGAAACCAACAAATGGACCGGTGGATTTTCTAAAAAATACAAATTGCCGGAGTCAGTAGATGGGTCTAAGATGGAGGCTAAATTAGAACATGGCATTCTGACCCTAAGAATTCCGAAGAAAAAACAGGCTATCGCAAAGAAAATCGCAATTCTTTAACCTAAAAATTTTCGGCAATTTTCCAAAAGCTCGTTCAAATCTGAACGGGCTTTTTTATTTTTACCCTATGGAAAAATTGATCCAGGAAGATTTTCTTCACGATCCCTGGAAAATGTTGGTGTGTTGTATTCTGTTAAACCAAACCACCAATCAACAGGTGAGAAAAGTTTTACAAGCTGTTTTTGAACTTATCCCCAATCCTCAAGCAGCTTCGACTTGTAATCCCGTTATGCTTGCAGAAGTAATTAAAAGCACGGGTTTTTCTAAAGTTAAAAGTGAAAGAATAATTCGCATGAGTCAAAAATGGATGAGTGGATTTTCTGAAGTAACTGATTTACCAGGAGTTGGTAGATATGCTTCTGATTCTTGGAAAATTTTCATCCAGAAAAATTTGTCCATTCAGGTTACAGACAAAAAACTTAAATTTTATTTGGACTCTGTCGCGAGATAATTTTCTACTTTTCCAGTTATGAATTTAAACCCTAGATATATAAATCTGTGGGTAATGTCATTAAATCTCAGATTGTTGCAAAGGATTCTGGCAACAGATTAAATTATAAAACATGGATAGCGGGAAATTCCTCGGCAACAGGATTCAGTGCAAACGGTCCAGCTAGTGAAAATTTACTTGTTAATGGTTTGGACCCCTGGGGAAATGAAACCGTTTTGTGGCTTTCTTTCCCCTCTGGGGATGGGAATAATGATGGAGGATGGAATACATCTAACTTCGCCATTGACAACACTAAACTTTATCGTTTCTCTGTTTGGGTAAAGAGAACTGTGTATGTGAATGGAGCCTTTTATTTAGGTACCAATGGTTTTGGATCAACCAATGGAGTTTTAAATAGATCCAACGGGGCTAACAACACCAATCCATATTTTTGGATTTCTTCCGATCCTCCAACTACAGCCCAATTACCGGATAGTATCTGGGTTTTAGTAGTGGCTCACGTTTGGCCTGCCGGCTCAGGAACGGGAACAAATAAACCCGGATCTGGAAGATATACAATTTCTGGTGGCAGATATGGAGATATTACAACCGATTTCGTTTGGAGAACAGAAACGACCTCGTCTAACCACAGATCATATCTATTCTATTCTGAAAGCAATTTACCCCGTCAATATTGGTGCTATCCCAGAGTGGATATTGTGGACGGAACAGAGCCTTCTATTGGTCAGTTGTTAGGTGGGTATGGTGCCTTATCCTCTGTATCTCTCCAAAAAAGCAACTTTTTATTGGGACCTTCCGATACAAGCTCTTATTATTCAACTCCAGACGGGGGATATTGGAATGGTATCCTGCCAGCTTCGGGAGGTTATACGATTTATCTGGGGAGCCCAGCTACTGCTGGGGTTAACCCCTCAGTACCTTCCATTTATACCGCATCGGATGACAATGATTTAGTTTGGTTGTCCGGACGTGTATTCGGTACCACTTTTAGTTCAGCCAGCGATGTTTTAAGTTGGGCTGCTCCTCAAAACAACATTTTGATCGTTAATCGAGAGTATGAATCTCTTGTCACCTCTGGTCTGACCCTGAACCTGGATGCTGGTTTTTCCCCTTCCTACCCTAAAACAGGAACCACCTGGTACGATGTAAGTGGAAATTTTTTAAATGGCACTTTAACCGTATCCCCTATTTTTTCTGGAAGCAATGGCGGAATTTTAGATTTCGATGGCACAGATGACTGGGTTGAAATTTCAACCTATACTTTTGGCATTGGCAACTGGAGTGTAAACATTTGGGCATCCGGGGATTCTATCACCTATAGTACAACAGGAAATCTAGTTTCCAATAGTAGCGGAGGACCTGTCACAAATGCGATGGGATTTGTGGGGGGAAAAATCCACTATAGAAATTATGATGGAACTTGGAAGTCTAACTCTGGCAACACAACTTTATCCACCGGCACATGGTATATGTTAACTTGGGTAAATTATGTTGGTGGTTCTTCTTCTTGCACAATGAAGATGTACGTTAATGGAATAGCAGATTCTTCTGTTTTTAATTCTTTTACCACCAACGGAGGTCCATGCAATTCGATTGGTAGAAATTGGTTTAATTACTATAATGGAAAAATAGGGTTAGTTCAATTTTACAACATCTCTTTAACAGATGCACAAGTTTTGTCCAACTTTAACGCTTATAAGTCACGCTTTGGGGTGACATAACCTTTGCCCTAATTAACCCTCACTTTTTGGATTCTACTTTAGAAGTGCCCGACAAGGTCTCATGAATTCTTTTTTTCATGTATTTCATGATTTTCTTCGAGTTTTTGTGGTCACTCATCAACATTTTTTGAAATTCTTCCTCCTCAGCCAGTTCATCTAAGTAGGTATAAAGATCTGTCGTGTTGTAAAGATCGTCCACCACCTGTGGCATTTGTGTGTAGGCTGGTCTGTAATTCCTGGAATTAACATTGTCTTTATACCATTCCCCAGGCACAACAACACTACCCGGAGCAAATGCACTCCAGTGTTCTCCTATAAAATTCTCGAAACTTTTAATCCTGCCCAACATAAATGTATATATCCATTCAGGATTTCATTTATGATTGTAGATATTGAAAATAAAGGAGATGAGCTAAAAGTTTCAACTTTCTCTGCTGATGGCAGTATAAGCTTCGTACATGTACCAATTCCGGTCGAGGAAAGATTTATTTGGCAAATTTGTAGTCACAGCGATAGAGACCGCGACAAGACGTGGAAAAATTGGGAAGGTTCGTCAATTAAAAAAGTCAAAAATCAAAAATACGACAAATACAGAATTTTGCAGTTGCTCGAAGAGGCAGATCCAGAACTGACCCGGCCTTTGTGGGAATTTCAAACCCCCAAAAAATTCTTTGTGGATATTGAGGTGGAGATGACGGATGAGATGGGAGATTCTTTGGACACGGAAAAGGCAAAAAATAAAATTCTCTCTATTGGAATAGCAACCGACAAATGCAAGTTAATTGTCCTGGGCCTAGACGATTTGGACGCAGAACAGCAAGGATTGATTTACCAACAGGTCAACGAATATTTACAACAAACGGGGGACACCTGGGACTTCAAATACAAAAAATTTGAGTCCGAATACGATATGCTTTACACCTTCTTCAAGGACATTGCCTCTAAGATGTCGGTGATTACGGGTTGGAACTGGTTCGGTTATGACTGGCCTTATTTGATCAATCGGGCTAAAAGACTTGGCATAGACCCCAAGATTATCTCGCCCAGCGGATATTTAATCGGCCAAAATCAACTTCCCGCTCACATTCTCATGGTCGACTATCTTGAAATTTACAAGAAATGGGACCGAGTAATCAAAATTAAGGAAAGTAATCGTTTAGACTATGTGGCAGAAAAAGCAACAGGATTGAAAAAAATTCACTATGAGGGAACTTTAAGAACTTTGTACCAATCGGACTTCACTAAATTTATTTTTTATAATGCTATCGACTGTGCTCTAGTTCATTACATCGATAAGAAATTGAAGACGATGCTTACTTTCTTCAAGATAGCAAATTTAAATGGAGTTGAGATCAACAGAGCTTTATCACCAGTGTGGGCCACGGAGGTGATGATGATGAGAAAATTTCTAGAACGCAAACAAGTTTTTGTGCCAACTCGGAAGGAAGAAAACCACGTTAAATTCGCCGGGGCCTATGTTAAAGATCCGATCGTGGGTTTGCACGAATGGGTAGCATGCTATGACTTTGCTTCTCTATATCCCAACACCATCGTACAGTGGGGAATTTCTCCAGAGGTATACAAAGGTAAAAATTTATTGGACACGAAGGAAGGCTGGATCAAAACTTCTTCTGGAGCGGTGTTTGGTGGGGACGACGAAGATCCCATTTTGAAGTCGATCATTAAGGACCTGTACGCCAAAAGAAGACAGGCCAAAGATAAAATGTTGAAACTCCAAATTGAAATAGACCAATTGGAGAAACAATTAAAAAAAATGTCCTAATAAGGACATTATTTCTCCCTTTGGTTTTTCACGAGGGGGGTGATATATAAGTCAGACCAACCCACAATTTAACAACAAATTATATGGCAAACACAGACAACACATGTTCAAAGTTAGAAATCAAAGATTTATGGTCAGAAGCTATTCATACACCAAAAATCGGTGATAATTATAGCCACATAGGCTCAGATACTTTAGGAGACATTCTAAATCTACAAGCAGAGACCCAAAAGAACGTCTACGATTATGACTTTGAAAACATGTCTTTGCGAGATGTGATGAATTTTTGGCACATGAATTCTCATGCTTTAATCGACGAAATTCACGAAGCCACGGATGCTTTAGGAGGAATCTCCGATGGAGGGGGTAATGCCATCTGGAAAAAATGGAAGCAAAAATATGATTCATATTCCCATCTGAAATTTTCTGATTTGTCTCACTCTGACCAGTTAGAATGCAAATTTGAAATCGTGGACATGCTACACTTCTTCATGAATTATGCTGTTTCGATCGGGATGACATCCCAAGAAATGTACAATATGTACATGTCTAAAAACGAGGAAAATCGCAGAAGACAAGCCAACAATTACTAAATTTTAATCAAATTATAAAATAAATAGAAACCCTATGATGGAAGAATATTCGCTACCGGAACCGATCCTCCAAGAAAACCCAGATCGTTTTGTAATTTTTCCCATTCAGCACCAAGAGCTGTGGGAAGAATACAAAAAACAACAAGCATGCATTTGGACTGCAGAAGAGATAGACCTTTCTGCTGACCTTGACGATTGGAGAAATGTACTAAATGATGATGAAAAACATTTCATTAAACAAGTACTGGCTTTTTTTGCAGCTTCGGACGGAATCGTGAACGAAAATTTAGCAGAAAATTTCGTCAGGGAAGTACAATACACGGAAGCAAAATTTTTCTATGGATTCCAAATTATGATGGAAAATATTCATTCGGAAACATATTCTCTTCTGATTGATACCTACATTTCGGACACCGCAGAAAAACACAGATTATTTCACGCGATTGAAACTATTCCGGCGGTGAAGAAAAAAGCTGAGTGGGCTTTGAAATGGGTAAATTCTCCGCACTTCCAAGAAAGACTAATCGCTTTTGCCGCAGTTGAAGGTATTTTCTTTTCTGGTTCTTTTTGTTCCATTTTTTGGTTGAAAAAGAGAGGCCTAATGCCTGGTCTTTCTTTCTCCAATGAACTGATTTCCCGAGACGAAGGTATGCATTGTGATTTTGCAGTTTTGTTGCACAATAAATATTTGGCCAACCGAGTTCCAGAGGAAAGAATTAAAGAAATTATTGTTAGTGCCTTGGTCATTGAGAAAGAATTTATTTTGGAATCTTTGCCGGTCAGATTGATTGGGATGAATTCGGATCTCATGAGTCAATATTTAGAATTTGTGGCAGATAGACTTCTAGTTTCACTGGGATGTTCCAAAGTTTACAATTCCGAAAATCCTTTTGATTTTATGACCAATATTTCTCTTCAGGGGAAAACCAATTTCTTCGAAAAGAGGGTAGGAGAATATCAGAAGGCAGGAGTAATTGATTCTTCTGTTAATTCATTTGATCTAGATGTAGACTTTTAAAAAAAATTATAACACATGTTTGTACACAAAAGAGATGGCTCAAAAGAAGCAGTAAGATTTGATAAAATTTCGAACAGAATTCGTAAGGTTACTTATGGTTTGAATCCCGATTTTGTTGATCCCATGGAAATAGCCCAGAAAGTTATCGCCGGGATTTACGATGGCATTACAACCTGGGAGTTAGACAATCTAGCTGCGGAAACTGCTGCTTCCTTAATTCCACGTCACCCTGATTATTCTATTTTGGCCTCTCGGATAGCAGTATCCAGATTACATAAAACTACTAAAAAGAAATTCTCAGAGACCATTCAGGATCTTTACTCCTATGTCGACCCAGAAACTGGATTGGAATCCGGTTTGATTTCCTCCGAAACATACTCGGTGGTGATGGAACATAAAGACACTTTGGATTCTGCCATTATCCACGACCGTGATTTCAATTTCGAATACTTTGGATTTAAAACTTTGGAAAAAAGTTATCTTCTAAAAATGTTCGGAAAACCTGCAGAAACTCCCCAACACATGTACATGAGGGTAGCGGTAGGAATTTGGGGCGATAACATCAAAAATGCCGTTAAAACTTACGAGTTGCTGTCAACTCATATGATGACCCATGCCACTCCAACCCTTTTCAACGCAGGTACCAAAAAACCCCAACTTTCTTCCTGTTTTCTGCTTTCTATGTCGGATGATTCCATTCCAGGAATTTACAAAACTTTAGCGGATGTAGCGGTAATTTCCCAACACGCAGGTGGTATTGGTTTGGCTATCCACAATGTTAGGGCAACGGATTCTTACATCCGTGGCACAAACGGTAGATCGAACGGCATTATTCCCATGTTGAAAGTATACAATGAAACCGCCAGGTATGTCGACCAATGTTTTGTTGGTGAAACTTTAGTTAAAACAGAAGATGGATATTCGAGAATCGATGAAATCCAACCTGGAGATTTCATCATTTCTTCCGACGGTAATAAACATGAAGTAATTGAAAATTTAAATTATCCGGTCGGAGATAAAAATTTGATATCTATTCAAACTGAAGATGGAGAAAATATTGTAACGGAAGAACACCTTTTTTTAGTAGTTAGAAACGGAGCATTCTTTGAAAATTTAGCTGAAAAGTTATCGATGGGTACTGTAGAAGCAGAGTGGATAGAGGCAAAAAAAATAACAGATAAAGACATTTTACTAAAAATGTAAAATTCTTCCTCCTTGATCCGATATATAAATCAAAAAATATCGGCTATGGACAAATCTGGAAAATTAAGAAAATATTCATATATGATAAATCACCATCCGGGGATAACACACAATATTTTAGAATGGGCTAAAAGTGTTAATTGTTACGGTCTTCCCTTTGATGAACTAAGTTACTTATATCAGAAAAGAGAGGAAAAAACATTTCGATTAGAAGATTTTATATACAAAAAATTTAATGGATCTTATAAAGGGTATTCAAAAAGCAACAAGTATGAAAAAATACAAGAAAAATTTTTAATTGACGATTTGGATTTTCTAAAAAATTCTTATAATGATTCAGATAGAGAAAAACAAAAAAATTGTGGTTATCTAACTCAAAAGATTATGGAAAACTATATGCTGATGAATTCTCTACAAAAAAAATTTCCAGATCTTCCTAATAAGAGAATAATGATTTATTGCTTTTTGAATGGCATTGAAAGTTCTCCCAAATGTGAAATTTGTGGAAAAATAAGTTTAAACAGAAAAACAAATTTTGGATTCAGAAAGACTTGTTCTGAAATTTGCAGAAGAAAAAAAGAACAATCCTATAAATCTTATGCGATTGAATACAATGGTGAATCTATTAGAGTTCAAGGTTATGAAAGATTTGTAATTCCAAAATTTCTAGACAGCTATCCTCGCTATGATCTTAAAATAGGTTTCGAAGAAAATAATCCCATAAAATATTTTTTTGGTGGTAAATTCAGGGATTATTTCCCAGATCTTTTAATAGTTTCAGAAAATAGAATAATAGAAATTAAATCCGATTATAGTTTTTTGCTAGATTATGAAAAAAACATGGCGAAGAAAAAGGCGTGTTTAGAATTAGGATTTAAATTTGAATTTCACATTTGGTCAGAAAAAGAAAAAAACACAAAAATTATATAAAAATGACAAATATCTTTTTACACCATCCCGTACAGGATGGGGAAATCCACGAAGAATCTTCAGCACTGTCTGTTCAGAAATTAAAATTCAACAGGGTTACAAAAGTAGAAAAAGTATCGAATAGAGAAGAAAAAGTTTACGATCTTCGAATTGCAGATGTTCCTAATTATTCTACAAATATATCCATAGTGCATAATGGAGGGGGCCGCCGTAAAGGATCCTTTGCCATCTATTTGGAACCCTGGCATGCTGACGTTGAAGATTTCTTAGAACTTCGTAAAAACACGGGTAAAGAAGAACGTAGGGCTAGGGATTTGTTTTTGGCCTTATGGATTCCAGATCTGTTTATGGAAAGAGTTCAGGATGATTCCACTTGGTCCCTATTTTCTCCTTCTGAAGTACCAAATTTACACGAAAAACACGGAGCAGAGTTTAACTCAGCATATTTAGAGGCAGAGTCTAAAGGCAAGGCCAGAAAAACAATCAAAGCCAGGGATTTGTGGGCAAAAATTCTAGAATCTCAAATTGAAACTGGAACTCCTTACATCCTCTTTAAGGATGCTGCCAACCGCAAATCAAACCAGCAAAATCTGGGCACAATTAAATCCTCAAACCTGTGTACCGAAATTATCGAATTTACCAGCAAGGATGAGACCGCAGTGTGTAATTTAGCTTCTATTCCAGTCAACAAATTTTTGAAATCTACCGATGCTAGAACTGCCAAGATCGTGAGAAAAAAATGTGAGGTAGATCACGAATTATTGTACAGTGTTGCCTATCAAACAACGTTGAATTTGAATAAGGTGATTGATGTTAATTTCTATCCAACACCAGAAACCAAAAATTCTAATTTTAAACACCGTCCTATCGGGATTGGAATTCAAGGATTGGCAGATTTGTTCGCCATCATGGGTTTACCTTTTACTTCACCAGAAGCCAGAAAAATCAATCAGGAAATCTTTGAAACTATTTACTTTGCATCCATGTCTGCTTCTGTTGATCTTGCGGAAAAAGAAGGTCATTACCAAAGCTTTCCAGGGTCACCTCTGAGTGAAGGAAAATTTCAATTCAATTTGTGGGGATTCTCCGATTCAGATCTTTCTGGTCGGTGGGATTGGGATAAATTGAGAAAATCTGTTTTAAAATTTGGGGCCAGAAATTCCCTGTTGCTGGCACCGATGCCGACAGCGAGCTGTATAATTCCAGAAAGTAAAGTAAAAACTGATAAAGGACCCAAATCTTATATAGAGATAATGGAAGAATTTGGAATAGATTGGAGGTCGATTGAAGATTCTGGAGATCAGCAGTGGATTTTCTTTGATAAACCAATAAAGGTTGAAACTAGATTTGGTATGAAAGAATGCGAAAAAATATTCTATAACGGAAAAGTTCCAGTCATAGAAATAGAAACTGCAGACGGAAAAACTGTAACATGCTCGCATAATCACAGATTTCTTTGTGAAAGAGAAGGTGTAGAAATTTGGGTTAGAGCTGATGAATTAACAGAAAATGATGAAATAATCCTTGGGTAGAAAATATTAAAAAGATAGAATCTTTCTTTTTAAAAAATAAAATAAAATTTAATTATGAAGAAAACGATAAAAATAAAATCAATCAAAAGACTAAACCAAGAAAGATCAACTTGGGATCTGGAAGTTCCGGGGGTGAATGAATATCTTTTAGAAAATGGTGTTGTTTCACATAACACGGCTCAGATTATGGGCAACAACGAAGCTTTCGAGCCTTTTACCTCAAATATTTATACCCGTCGCACTCTCAGTGGTGAATTTATTCTTGTGAATAAATATTTAGTTAAAGATCTCATAAATTTGGGTCTTTGGAACGAAGACGTGAAAAATCTAATTATCATCCATAAGGGATCCATTCAGAATATTCCCCATGTACCGGATGAGATTAAAGAGGTTTATAAAACTGTGTGGGAAATCAAACAGAAAGACCTGATCGAAATGTCGGCCGAAAGAGGCAAGTTCATTTGTCAATCCCAATCTTTAAATTTGTTTATTGAAGGGGTCAACGCTGCCAAGCTGACCGCAGCCCACTTCCATTCTTGGAAATTGGGTTTGAAAACGGGCATGTATTATTTGAGAACAAAGGCTGCTGTTGATGCCATGACCGGATTGGGTATAGATGTTTCCAAATATAAACAAGCCCCTTCGGCACCGGAGGTAAAAACCCAACCTCCGGTGATTCCGACCCCAAGAAGAGAAGACACCGAGATGATAATGTCTAACGAGGAGCTTGCTAAAATAGCAGAAAAGATGGAGGCAGAAGTCATGTGTTCGCTGAACAGCCCGGAAGGAGAATGTCTGGCATGTGGTAGTTAAAATCAAAAAAGATCTAGATATATAAAATAAAAATTCTATGGAATACTATGTTTATGCTTATCTGGATCCTTCGTTCTATTATGAGAGTAAATTTCTCCCTGTCGTAAAAAATTTACCTATTTATATAGGTAAAGGTAAAAATAACAGATTAACGTACCACTGGAAAGAAATTATTTCCGGAGGAAATTTAAAAAATATTCAATTTAATTCTAAATTAAAGAAGATGAAAGAAGATGGAATAGATCCAATTATAATCAAAATTAAGGAAAATCTCGATTCGGATTCTGCAAATCAATTAGAAAAAAATATAATTTCACTCTTGGGAAGAAAATATTATGACGACAATGGAATTCTTTTGAATGTGGCAAAAGGAGGAGATGGCGGAATAACCTGGATTGGAGAAAATCCATTTAAAGGAAAAACTTTGGAACAACTTTATGGGAAAGAAAAATCCGATAAAATGAAGGAATCGCTCTCTAAATATGCCTCTTCCCGAATAGGGGGTTTAAATCATATGTTCGGTATCAGGGGAGAAGATCATCCTTTGTATGGGGAAAAAAGCCCCTTGTATGGTAAAGAAAGACCTAATAATGTTAATAATAAAATATCAAATACTTTAAAAGAAAAATGGAAAAATATGTCAGAAGAGGATATTCTGAATCTAAATTCCAAAATAGCAAAAACTAAAGAAAATTGGACCGAGGATTTACGAAAAGAAATCGGTAAAAAAATATCTGACAAAAATAGAAATAGAAAATTTAGCGAGGAACATAGGGAAAAACTTTCTATTACTAACTATAAAAAAAATAACAAAGGGTCGGAATCCTTAAAGTTAAAAGAGGAATCAAAGAAAAAAATATCAGAATTTTTTAAGAATAGGAAATTCAGTGAAGAACACAAGGAAAAACTTAGGAAATTTAAGATCTCGTACGAGGACCTTAAATGTATGGTTATCGAGAATTCTATAAAATCTAAGAGGGAATATCAAATTTGGATAAAACAAAACGATATAGATGCTCCTTTAAATCCATCCGCTAAGAGCTTTCATGAAAAGTGGAAAGGGTGGATGTCTTTCCTTAATAAAAAATCTACCGGAAAGGATAGTCCAAAATCTAGAAAGTGTTTAATAGAGGGGATTGTTTATGATAGCATAAAAGAAGTACAAGAGAAGTATGAAATGAAAAACCATAATTTGGTAAGATATAGAATAAGCTCAGATAAATTTAAAGATTGGAATTGGTATGAATGAAGAAATAAAAAATAAAAAATCACCAGTTTTAGAGGGAGAACTTTTTAACTATTTAATTGACATTGATGGCACTATTACAGAAGATGCCCCAAATGATCCAGAGAGGATGAAAACCTGTTTACCTTTCCTTGAAGCTCTTGAAACCTTAAACCGATGGTATGATAAGGGAAACATAATAACTTTTTTAACTTCCAGAACGGAAGATCTGAGAGAAATTACCGAGAGCTGGCTTAATCAACATGGATTTAAATATCACGGAATTGTTACGGGTAAACCTAGAGGAGGAAATTATGTGTGGATAGACAACCACGTTGTAAAAGCGATGAGATACAAAGGAATATGGGGGAGACCTGACGCCGGTAGAAAACCGGTTCATATCTTCCCAGAAACTTAAATATATAGTGTATGAATCCAGTAAAAAACTTCACAGACTTTGTAGGAGAAATCATTGAAAAAGAACTCCCCGATTACCAAGGAAAAATCTTAGTTATCATGGGACCTCCTGGATCTGGGAAAGGGACCTTTTCCAAAAGACTTTCCGATAAAGAGGGGTACAATCATATCTCCACCGGGGATTTGATTCGAAAATCAAAGGACCCAGAATTGAAAGCAAAGATTGCTGAGGGTGAATTCATTGACGATAAAACCATGCTTGCCATGCTGAGAAAAGAAGTAAAAAAAATGGATCCCGGAAAGGGCATTATCTTTGATGGTTTCCCTCGAACGGTCAAGCAAGCAGGTATGCTAGATTCTATGTTGGGCAAAATGGGCTTGGGTTTGAGTCATACCATTTATCTCGATCTGGACGAAAAGATTGCAACAGAAAGAATTATCTCTCGAGCAGAGAAGGAAAATAGAGCAGACGATAAAGATCCAGAGATTGTCAAAAAAAGATTTCGAACCTATGAGGAGAAAACCGCCCCTCTAATTGAATTATACCAAAAAAGCAGAAAATTAAAAAAATTCGATTCTGGGGTAGGTATAGACCGCTTGTACAAAAAAATTGTGAATCAGTTAGATTTAAAGAAAAGTGAACCCAGCACAACCAAATCCGACACCCCCTCCAGCTGAAGAAATTCTGTCGATTGATGGTGCCTTCCTGTCCAAATATCCGACTCATGTAGGCAGCCCCAAAATAGAAGTTCCCGATGTTGATTTGTTCAAACAACAAAATTTGGTCAAAGCAAATCACAAGTTTTCTAAGAGATCAGAAGAAATTAGAGAACAAATCTCAAATCTGATGTTGGAATATGCGGACAATCAAATGATTTGGGACTCCAAAATAAACTTTGAACCTTACATAGGCTGCGAAATTTATGTGTATTTAAAAACCAATGGGCACAAATTTGTCAGTCTGATTTCACCTTCTGAATGGAAGGAGAAATACAAATGTCTAGGAAATTTCAAATTAGATACAGATTTTTCTTGGAAAAGGTTGAATCCTTAAATGAACTTCAATTCATGAAAAAATATACGATAGATCTTTTAACCCAGTTTGTCGAAAATTTCGAAGAGGAAATTCATCTCAAAAATAAAATTGAAACATCCCATACTAACCAATT
>JACCDW011672845.1_pt1 | contig 13200 bp, 20 predicted proteins | sample 7449781 | NCBI WGS metagenome assembly JACCDW01 (sample SAMN15323449, study PRJNA562643) | freshwater metagenome | isolation source: river surface water | place: USA:Blue River Watershed | collected 2017-08-18 | reverse complement strand
TGCGATACATATTCGTGAGTAAATTTATAATGGAATAAACATTCTTCAGTCAAGCAAAGATGAGCGTTTACACATCCATTTGGAACAAGAATTTGATGTTTATTGTGTTCTGTAAGAGTAAACGTTTGATGAACGCCAAAAGTTTCGGAACCTTTTCTTAGATCTATAACAGCAAAATATATAGATCCTTTAAGACATTCTATGAGTTTCCATGTGAATACATCTCCATGGAATCCTCTAAGAACATTTTTTCTAGATTTAGAGAAACTGTCTACTATGAATTTATTATTTCCTTTAGTCCAGCTTTCGCTTGAGCAAAAAATTTTATTGTAAAGATTTTCATTATAACCTTCGAAATTTTCTCCTCTGTAATCAGAAAAGCATTCTGGTTGAATAATAAAAAGATCTTTTATCTTACAATTACTCGAAGTACTTAGATTGAGTGGAATCATAAATATATTTATTTAATATCTTTGCCTCTTTAGATATATCAAAAGTAGCTGGATTTATAGGATTATCAAAAAACTTTTTCCTGTATTCTATTGCGACTTCATCAGGAGAGATTACGGCTTCTATTGTTTTATGTAAAATATGATCGATTTCTATCTCTTTGACATCGATTACTCTTTTGATTGATTTGTACAATCTGTATATTGAATTGTCTGCGCCTAGAGTTTTGAATTCCTCATACATAAAAAACCCTAATACTTCTGTAGATTTTTTAGATATTATTGGGAAAGAGCAATATCCAGAGACGACATCTCTGTCTGCACTATTACAAGTTGTCCAGCAGTAGTAGATTTGATCTGTTATATCATTTACAGATAAGTATTTAGAAATTTTTTCAGAAGCTATGACATCCCAATTTTTAGTAAGAATAGATATATCGTCATTACATACAAATAAATTTTGGCCATTTGCTGTTTTGACCATTTCGTTATATGATGTTATTAAATTAGATGGCCTTGGACCTCTGATAAATCTGACATCAAGCCCAAAGTTATTGTTAACTATAGCGTGAGTGAGATCGTCGTCTTCATCATACCTAACAATAATTTCTATATCATTTTTATTGTTAGTCGTATTATATACAGAACTTAAAAAATTTTTTAAAAGCTCTGGTCTTTTTCTGGAATTTAAGAAAAGAGAAAATTTCATACTTAGATTTTTAGAAATTTAATTAAATCGTCTCTCTGCTCTTTCATATTCTTTAAGCGGAAGACTTTAATTACTCCGTCTTTCTCATACTGATTTATAAAATATTGATCTCTAGTTTTGTCATCGAAATCACCTAAAACGCAAATAGTGGCAATTCTGCTCATGCTAGACATTGTTTTGAATCCGCTATCTGTGCCGATGAATTTATGGCATAGCTTGACAAGCTCTAAACATGACTCTACATTCATATTTGTATGAGCTACATTTTTAGATTGATTCACTCCGTAATTTTCAAGCTCTGAAGCGGAGCCAAAAATTACATAATTAAACTCATCTGAGATTATATTGTTAATTATATCAGATGGAATATACTTAGGTGGGAGATTAAATTTGGAATAAGTATCGGAAGAGAAACTGCTGCCGAAAGGGTGAATTCCTATTACAGGATTATTGTTTTGAAATTTTTCTACAAAAGATTTCGCGTTCTCTTTGCTTTCTTGGGAAAAATTAATATCGGAATAAAACGCTCTAGGACACTCTCTGATATTTGTAGTTGAGTTTTCTCCATGGTTCTCAATAATTTTATCAATCTGAGCATCGTGCTCTTCTATATTATTAAAATAGTAAAAAGAAGAATTTTCAGCGCCTAAACTTTTAAAGAAAGATTCAGCTTGCTTAAAATGAGTGTGGACAATGAATTCTTTGCTTTTATTATTAGCGATAAACCAAGAGCATTGCAAAAAATCGCCGATCCCACCTCTGACGTAAAATTTCATATAGTTAAAATGTATTAGGGCCTAACTATGGAAAATTCCATAAAATTAGGCCCCAATTTTGTAAATATTTATGTAATTAGCGAATCGGGCAAGCGCCAGTAGAGCATTCAGCCATATCAAGCATATCTGAGCTATTGATAATCAAAGAAGACATGGGTTTAACCTTTGCGATAGCCGAAAGATAAGTCTCCTCATCAATCTCTTGATATGGAGCTTGCTTGAAGCCGTGATTCTTGAATAAAAGGAAGCTTACGCTCTTGACATTATGTTCGTAGTTGTCTTTTAGCCAAGCCTTCAGCGAGTCAAGTTCTTCTGGCTTGTAGTAAGCGGTGACAGAAACAGCATTATCTGACCAGTCAGTTTGGAGCTTCTTAACCATATCTAGCTGTTTGAGAACGTCCATGTCCTTTGCGAGAATTGATCCCTCTGGAGTTTTGCAAGGGAAATAAACTACAACAGTATCTCTATTTTCTGTGCCATCGAAATTAACAAGGAATTCTACATGGTATCCCATATCCTTGCAAATTTGCACTAGAGCATCAGAGCTAGACATACGAACAGTGCGCATGTAATACTTGCTGAATGCTGGATGAACGCCGGGGGTGGCTCCTCCCAATAGACTCAACGTGCCGCTAGGCTTGACAGTCGTGAGCTTAATGCTTTCAGGCCAACCACGCTGCTTGCTCCAAACCCTATCAAAATTACGAAGAGCAACATAACAATCATCAAGCCAATCAAGCTTATCCAAAGACTGGCATACACCAGTGACCCCAAGGCCAAGGCGCATATTCTTGTGAACAATCTTATTAGTTTCTTCATGGATGAATGGGAGAGAGGCGATGGCCTTTTGAGTCTTGTAGAGAAGAGTCGCGCAATCAATTAGCTCTTCCTTTGAAGTGATATTATTTAGATAAAGCTCGCAAAGATTGCAGCACTCATAGTTAGAAAGACTAATCTCAGCGCAAGGATTTGTCATCTCGCAGTTATCAACTTCAGTAGGATACATTGAGTTATCTGAGATAGGCCCATCCTTGATTCGACCAAACTTCTGAGACAATGGCAAATTAAAGAAACCATAAGGCTCTCCATTGGCATAGCCGCTATCTTGATTTATCTCATAACCATTTTTCCAAATCTCGTCGAGCACATGATCATAACTATCTGCGTAGATAGTATTGTTGCTCATAGCTCGCCAATTCGGAACATTTCCGGTTCCCCAGTTCTTAGCGCGAAGATATAGGATATCGTCTGGATCGCCTAGAGCAATTTCAGCACTTCTGCGCACATTACCAGCAACAACAACGCTGCCAATGATGTTGCAAACGTCAAGAACATCAATTGAACGAAGTTTTTTACCTTCTCTTGACTGAAAGAGTTTTGTGATCTTATCGATTCCATCAATAAGGACTTGTGGACCAGAAGCTTTACCCCCAAAGCCCTTGATTGGCTCGCCGTACCCTCTGATGAGAATTGTCGAATAAGAAAAAGATTTACCTGTAACGTAAAAAGCGTCCAGTACTTTCGAAAGTAAATTAACCCAACCTTCGCGTTTATCAGGAACAATGTAGTCAGCGTCTTTAGATCCTTCATGAATAACCTTTACACTTTTCTTGATCTTTGGAAGCTCATGGACATCTTCTCTGCGAATGCTGTAGCCTACTCCACCTCCAAGCATCAAGTTCTCGAAAAGAAACAAAAATGCATTAGGTTCTCTCATTGCAACAGCCCAGCAGTTGAGAAGAGAGTTAGCCCCGAAGCGGTCTACAGTGGAAGTGCCAAGCTGCCAAAGCATTCGGCCAGCAAGATTGCACTTTAAGTTGAAAATGTAATCATAAATTCTTTCAGCTTCTTGCTCAGTGTATCCAGCGCCGATTTTCTGAGCGCCATTGACGCATCGCTCTACCGTTTCATGCCACTCTTCAGTGTTGCCATCCTCCTTTAGTCTGGCGTAGGTTCTCTTGTAGACTATATAACCCAAACCATTGAAGCCCCAGTTTGGTTGTTTATTTTTATATTTGGAAATGAATTCTTTAGATAGTATGCTCATAGGTAAAAAGAGGTAAGATGGTTTACACAGTATTAGAGGAAAATGGAATTAGTCAAGTTGAATGTTAGGAACTTCTGAAGGATTTACCTTGCTCTTATATTTCATACCTCTTCTTTTCTTGGAGTATTTCTCTTCAGCTTTTTGACGCAACGGGTCAACTCCATCGTGTTTTGCGGCTCTTTTATCGCTAAGCTCTTGAGAATAATCCCAGATTTCTCCAAGAGTACCTTTCATCTTACCTGTCTTTTCTACAAATTTTGACGATGAGTCTAAATCAAATTCTGTGTCTATTTGAGCATTAGGTATAGTGAAAACTCTTTCATACTTAATTCCTTCCTCGGAATAGGTGTGATCGTCGTTCATACCCTGAAACACAGAAATAATCTTACCTGTCTTTGGATTCTTAAAAAGATAAATTGGCATATTAAATTAAAGATAGTAGCTTGTTTGCCGTAGTAGAATACTTAAATTCATTTTGGATTTTTAATCCTTCATGATTGATTCGATCTTTTTCTACTCTCTTGATTGCTGATTCGCAACCGGCAATAAATTCATCTTCAGAAAAATCAAAAATGTTCCCTTGGTTAAAAGGAGTTCCTTTCGAGAAAAACTTTCCATCATATACTTCAAGCTTGGCTCTTGGCTGTACCAAGACAGAATTGCTTTCATTGGCCCACTCCTTGTAAGAAGTAGCATTCAATACAACGGCATGTTTTCCTAAGCCTACCGATTGGAACTCTGGCAACCCCCAGCCTTCTGCTCCTGACATAGCAAGGATAATATCAGCAGAGTTAAGAAAATCATTATATGTAGCATTTTTAGGCATGGTAGATAAAAACGTTACATTAAATACAGGCTTTCCATCTAGTATATTAGAATAGATAGATTTTAGCTCTGCTGGATCTTGATAAAAAGCATTATTAATCGCGCACTGCAAAGAATACCTCTTGTCCTTGCCAAACTTTTTGATCCAAGCTTTAATTATTTTTGCATGGTGTTTTCTCTTTTCAAATTTACCACATACATTGAAAGTAATTCTTCCGTCATCAAAATACTTTTTATTTGTTATTTTGAAATGCTTGGAATCAAATCCTAGTGGAATCACAGTTGATTGAATTCCGGAATTTGCAAAAACATCTTTAGTGTATTGAGAAGTCACACAAACATCGCTGCTCTTTAAAATATTTGATTCAATTGGAGTAAGCTGATCAGTTTCATGAAATGTCAAAAGCACTTGCTTGTTAGAATATGATCTAATTGAATCATTAATGTGCCAAACTCTAATAATAGGAATATTTCTATTGTGCTTCAAAAAAGCATCGTTATGGTTTCTAATAATCCAATCTACAAATTCTTGCTCAAAATCATAAGCAGAGAAGTCTATTTGGTGTTCAGAAGCTTTAAATATAGATGGATTGAGTCCCATTTTAAAGAACTCATATAGCAAGTTAAAACTTACTTGCCCAAAGCTTAAAGAATTTAGAGGAACTTGAACAGCAAATTGCATAAAAAAACCTACCTATTGTTATAGGTAGGTGAAAAAGATTTTCTACTTTTTATTATAGAACCCCATCATCGTCCTCAGACGTTGATTGCGTCTTTCTAGGTGACGCTGGAGCGGCTGTGCCAGCCAATTCCTTTTGCTTGTTTTCAGTCCGATCAGAAGCATAAATCCGAAAGTCCGGAGACTTGTCAGACTTCTTCTCCTTGTTAGAGAAGATAACGATGTCAATCTTTCCCTCAAGAGAGGAATTAATATGACCAGTCATATACTTCTGTGATTTGTCCTTGCTGACTTTCATCCACAAGGCACCCAGTTCGCGGTTGTCCCACTTATTTTCAGTCTTAGTAGCATTCATGCCGACTCATTATCGTCTCTAAAAACAAAATGTCAAACTAAATCGAAAGAATTTTTACTTACAATTTTATTCCTCAAGAAAGATCTTGCTTTTTCGTGAAGGTTAATAGCAGTTTGAGTGCTGATATTGAGTTTCTTTGCGATCTTATTCCAAGTAGTTAACTTAGATGAGTTAGAAAAGTATCTAAGCCTATAAACTTCATTTATTCTCTGATCCTTGAAAGAAGACAGGAGAGAAGAAAGATAGTCATGCATTTCTGTGTTTTTATCAGTAGTAGATAAAATATCCTTGTTAACAAAAGTATCTATTCCAAATCCTTCATTCAAAACATACTTCTTGTTAGAATTTATATAATTCAGGAAATGATACCTAGCACAGTTACAGAACCAAGTTGAAAACTTCGTTTTCTGCTTCGCATCGAAAGACTGAATTGCTTTATAAAGAATAAAGTCTTTTTCAGACTTAATCTCTTCTTTGCTCATGCCCATTTTAGTCAAAGCCTGAGAATATCTTCGGGCTATTGAAAAATAAAAATTATCATAAGAACTAGATAATTTTTCGAAACTGTCGTTGCAGTTAAACTCTTTAATCTTCTTGACTAAAGAAATATCAGAATCTTGTATAGATTTTAATTTTGTCATAAACTTTATCCTTGATGCTCTGTGTTTCCACAGAGACTTTCCTTTCTACCATCGCCTTATAACTTTTCCTTGAGTTGGCTACGAAGCAATAGCAGTTCAACTTAGACTCTTATATCTAAGTATTATTCACCCCAAAAGTACCCGAATCAGTCATCGCATCTCCGGCTTTAGCAAGTCCGTTTAGCTATCGACTACCTTTGGCTATTTCAGCCTGTTGTTTACGCAGTGACTTTTTTTCAGACGCTACCATCGCCTTTTCCTTTGAGAGGAACGAAGTTTCTAGCAGTTTTAAATAGGACTCATTTACGACGCGGCCTCTCCCGAACGCACGCTGGAATTTCTTCCAATTTCCTATTGTCTTTTGACGGGCTTGTTGATCATTTAAGATTTTTAAAATAAGGAGTCTATCCTTAAGTGAGCGTGGTTTCGCTCGGCTACCTCTGCACAACAGACTGCACACAGTTTTAGATGCTTTTTCCGAAAAGTCAAATCATTTCTTCAAGGAATCTGGCGAAGCCTTAGAGGCGATATAAATAAGATTCTTTAAATCTTTCTCAGAAATATTAAGAACATCACATTTTTCAGAATCGCTTCCAAGAGCTTGGCACATATCATTTATTACAGACGCGATCCCAGCAGCAACCAAACCGCTGACTTCGATTGTTTGAGAAAACGACTCAAGAGGCTTTACCAAGACCCAGTAGTCTTCGCCATTCAAAGAGCAAGAACGAAGCACGTTTGCCTTTTCCATTTCTTTTAACGCGCAAATAAGAGCAGCGTTTTCAGAATCCTCGTCATCCGAGACAAGAATAACTTCTTTCCTGTTCTTCTTTACATTAAAACAGGTATGATTGTTGAAGTATTCGTTGAGGAGCTGATAACATTCAATAATGTTCATACCTTAATATGGTAAAGGATCAATAAAAATCAAACTTTATGTTGACTTTTTTTATAGCGCTTCAATAATACTGGCATGGATATACACATCAAGTTGCTTAGTGATCTGGCCAAAACTCCGACTCAAGGAACTCAATTTTCGGCTGGTTATGATTTGTATGCGGCAGAAGCCGTTGTTGTCCCAAGGCTTGGAAGAAAGCTTATTAAAACCAATGTAAGCTTGGCCATTCCAATGAACTACTATGGAAGAATCGCTCCAAGGTCCGGCTTAGCTTACAAGAATGGCATTGATGTACTAGCTGGAGTAATTGACTCTGATTACCGTGGAGACATAGGTGTAATTTTGTACAATACTGATGCAAATATAGACTTCGAAGTCAAGGTAGGAGATAAAATTGCTCAAATAATCATTGAGCCTTGCGCCTCTGCCAACTTCGTAAACACCAAAACTCTTCCTGCAACCAAGCGCGGAGAAGGCGGATATGGACATACAGGCTAATTTCATACAAGCCGCATCTTGCGCGGCTTTATCATTTTTGTTGTATAAAACGGAATTTCTTGTCGAGTATGGCAAGGTTTTTCGTCTTATTTCATTTTCAAAACTTATAGAGTATAAATGTTTCAAGATTCAAAACAATAAAAAATCAAATTATCTTGATTTCTTAAGCTATAATAGCGATAACTTTTTTATTAAGCTATTAAGCTGCCCTTATTGTTTGGGGTTTTGGATGTGTTTAATTGCATCGAAAATTCAATTTGTCCTTTTTGTTTATTTTGTGTATGTAATATTGTATAAGATGATAGACATTATGTTTGACTATGGAGCTAGAAATTAAAGGACTTATAGAATTTTGTAGGGCTATTTCATCAAACCCAACAGAAGTGGCTAAATCCAAAGAGTTAGTTGACTGTTTGTCTTTTTGCTTAGACGGATTGTCCAATTGTAATTGCTCGAATAAACCAAGCGTTGAATCTTATGAGCAAAAATATTTAGAAAGAGCAAGTTCTTTTTCAGAAGATGCTTTGAAAGTTCTAGGAGTTATTCTAGATCCTAATTCAGCTTACTCAGATATTTATATTTCATTTCCCAATATCGATAAAAAAATAAAAATCAAATGAAAGAAACAAAACTTGACATTAACTCAAGACTTGTAGGAAAGACTGTTCGCGTTTTAGACCCAGAAGGCGAATGGGTAGGAGAAGTTTCTGCTGTTAAAGATGAAGATACATTCTTGGTCTCTAATGGAAATACTTTAGTGGCTGTTGATATTTTTGATATCAGGTCATTAAATTAAGTGTAATGCTTCTTATATGCCTCTTCCAAAGCCTAGAAAAAACGAAAAGCAAAGCGAATTTGTATCAAAATGCATGGGCGATCCCACTATGAATAAGGATTTCCCACAGCAAAAACAAAGAGCCGCTGTTTGCTATAGCCAATTCAAAAGAAAAGCAAAGGCATCTGAGTCTCTAGATTGGGAAGATTCTTCTGACGAAAGTTTCATAATTTATTAATAAAAAAGGCGCGGTTTTTAGCCGCGCCGTGTTGTTTTACTTCTTCTTCGAGGAGCCAGAGCTTCCTGAACTTCCCGGTGGCGCTGGCTTGCCTACGTTACCAGTGTTGCCAGTCTTCTTAACCGCCTTCTTCGTTGCTGTAGTTGTTGCAGGCTTTGATGCCTTCTTAGCAGATGTCTTAGTCTTAGATGTCTTGTTCATCATTTTTATCTTAATCGTAACTTTAAAAAAGTCTAGAAAAATCTTGACTTAATCAAAAAAAATTCTATACTTGATAAGCCATGGGCATAGAGGATAAAATTATTTGCTTGTGTCTCAACAAAAGGTGGCAACCAATTGGGGTTAAATCTGTAAGAGATGCTTTTAGTGAACTGGTGCATCCTAATTGCGTAGCATTAAATGTCATCTATAAGAAAAATGAAGATGGATCTTTAAATTTTTCTGATATAGAAGATATTCAAGCCGTCAAATGGGACGAGTGGTTAACTCTTCCTGTCAGAGAGTGCGACTTAGAAATACGCACAAGCAAGATGTCCATAAGAGTTCCAACTATTATTGCCTCTTCTAGATACTCTGAAATTCCAGTTAAGACGTTCCGCCCTACTAGAAATAATATTTGGCTTAGAGACCAAGGCGTTTGTCAGTATAGCGGCAAAAAATTAAAACCAGAAGAAGCAAACATAGACCACCCATTTCCGAAATCAAGAGGAGGCCCAAACACTTGGGAGAATATGGTTCTTTGCCACAAGGATATAAATTCTAAAAAGGGAAGCAAAACGCCAGAAGAAGCTGGGCTAAAACTTATTAGAAAACCAAAGCCAATGGCCCCAAGATTAGCAAGTGATGCTATTGATTTCAAAAACCATGTTGATTGGAGCGTATTTTTAAAATGAACAAAATAATAGGAATATCAGGATTAGCAGGAGACGGCAAAGACTCTTTGTGCAATATGCTAAGAGTTTTATTTGAAGGCTCTGGATATGCATTTGAGCGCATGGCTTTGGCTGATGAGTTGAAGGAGGAGTGCCGCGAAGCCTTGATGGCAATGTATAATATAAATCCATTGTCATGCTCAAGGGACGAAAAGGCTACAATTAGAGACTTCTTAGTTTTTTATGGCAAAGTCAAACGAGAGGAGTCCAAAGGGACTCATTGGGTCAAGAAGCTTGAAAAGAAAATAGCTACTCTCCCTAAAATAGAGTTAGATAGAATAATTTGCATCCCTGATATTCGCTATGCTCAATACGAAAACGATGAAGCGACTTGGATCAAAAAGAATAACGGCATATTAATTTATGTTAAGAAGTATCAACTAGAAGAAGCTTTTACTTTTAAAAAATCTTATTCTATTCCAGTTAATAATCAAGAAGCGACCCACACAACAAAGCTAGAAGCTCTTGCTGATTTTGTTATTGAGTGGCAAGATACTTCTCCCGTTGCTCCTGAAAATAGCCATTTCTCAAGAGAATCAGTCATTGAATTATTTATTCTTATTAGAGACTTGTTACTTGTTGACTCACCCAAAGAGACAAAGCGTCCCAGCAAGTCTCAAAAAACTCGCAAAAACATAGAAAAGCTAAAGAAAATATAGTGGCACGGCCTCTGCTTGAATGAGACACCTATGTATTACACACTTAAATCATCGACTCAATTGACTAAAGAACTCAACAGCTACCTAACATTAGACTTGTGGAAAGAAACAGAAGAGGCTTTCACATTAGAACTTGATGTTCCGGGCTTTTCAAAAAATGAGATTACCGTAACTTCTAAGGGCAACATTGTTTGCGTTACCATCACTCCTAAGCAAGGAAACAAGAGGACTCCATTTTCGGCAGAGTATAAGCTTCCAAATTCTGCTGTTGTTTCTGAGTCCATTGCTTGCCTTGAAGATGGAGTTTTAAAGATAACCGTTCCTAAAAAAGAGCAAGAAAAAGTTAATTTTATTCCAATAAAATAGCTTGACTTTTTTTATTCTATAGCAACAATATAGTTGCTATGAATAAGTATACCATTACGGTTACGGAGTCAGCCGCAGGTACATTTGCGGTGACTGATGTGCAAAAGGTCGTAAAGATCAATCAGCATAGAACTGATACCAAGCGTATGCCGCGCAATGCGTTCGGTTTCTCTGCCGCATCAGACCCACAAACATTGGCCAAGCGAGCGACTCGCCGTAGCCGCTAAAACAACTGGGGGAGCGAAAGCTCCCCCTTTTTTTATGGACGACTTAGAAATAATCATCAAAACCTCCGAGTTTTACGAAACTGAGGCTGAAAGACTGCTGAAAAAACTCAGATCTTGCTCTACTGAAAAACAAAAATTAAAGACTCTAGCAGAGCTTAGTTCTTTAAAGCAAAAAATTAAATTTGAGATAAATCAAATTTGCAAAATTCTAGAAGAAGGCGGTGACTATTAATAAGCAGTATAGCCATAAGTTCTTCCTGATCTGATGTATGGATAATTGTCTGGGAAAGCTCCAGCAACAATATCGTCTCCAACAACTTGGCCGGGAACAAATTTTTTGCCTCTGTATGCGCTGATTAGTAACTTTAGGGACTCTTCCTCTTGTTTCTTTTCGGCGCTTACTGTTTTTATCAGTTGATTTTTATCTAGTTTTCTGACTTTTGTGTCATTGTGGGTTACTTCTACAACATCATCGGAGTCCGTAGATGTTAACTTAGATCTAATGATTACAGCATATCTATGTATGACATACATCTTTTTTAGGATTGCTACAGCATTAATATCTATTTGCACTGTTGTATTATCCGCGTCAACTATCTCATAGGTTGTTTCATCAACCACAAAATTAGAAAAAAGATAACTATTAAGCGCCCCGACATTTGCTCTAACCCAAAAAGCTATAGCCGCGATACTTAAATCGCTTGGACTATTTAAATCAAAGTATATTTCTTGGGCTATGTCAACAACCTTCATATTTTATAATTACACAAGAATAGTCTGATCTGGGTTATATTTTGGCATCGGAGGGAATGGCGGGATAGAAATATTAGGAGCAGAAGTCGGAATAGCTGGCCAAACAACCGTAGACAAATCTGCCGTATCAAATAAATCTCTTAGTTGCTGCCTAAAAGAGCTAAAGTCTGCTCTAGCATCTGAAGAGATAGGTACGTCAGGTATTTGAGTAAAGTCTGTTATTTTTAAATATTGATCTCTTATTGGGGTAGCGCTGGCAATAAAAATTTTATTTAATGTTTCTATATCTGTAGCATCTAAATCAGCCAAAAAATATTGCACATTAACAACTTTTAGAGTTTGATCTAATGAAATTTGAGATTTTATTTTTTGATTTACTGAACACAGCGGTTTTTCTGACTCAATGGATTTCCAAAAAGCATAACCTTCTAAACCAGTCCAGCTTAAATCAAATAGCAATACAGGATCATTTTTTTCTATATTATTAAATCCAGAAGTTATGCCAAAATTTTCTGGCAGTAAAGTAGGCCCATATTGTATTGCATACGACTGTGACGAGTCGTCCCATTTCATGTAGTAATATTGATTCATAAAATTAAATATTATGGCAGTCCATATTTATGCTTATATCTATTTGAAATATCATCGAGTTCCGAAGAGCTTAACGCAGCATTATTCCACCATAAAAAATGACCTATATTAATATTAGGAGTAAAATTATCTGTGTACCCGCCGTACTTGCAAATGCCCACTCTACCAGCGGTATTCATCGGGTACGCGGCTGAAGTAGTAGTAACAGTATCCAGCCCAGCGGCCCTCCAAATTTTAAAAATAGTAGTGTTGGCTGTATAATTATTAACAGCGCCTATCATATAATAGGCATTGTTAACCATAGTTGTTGTTGATGATAACAGGCCGACTCCATTTCTAGAAAATCTTACATAATCTCCTAAAGTATTAGCTCCTATCCACCAATCATGAGTACCATATCCGTACCCACCGGTAATTACGCAAGGAAATCCATTCATTTGCACCCATTGAAATCCTATATGAACCGAAAAATCATTTCCATGAGTAATACCTGATGGGCATAATATTGTTTTGTTTCCAGTATTCGATTGGTTATTCATTTTAAGCAGCCCTGCGAAAGAAGACGGCAACCATTCAGAGCTGTTTATATTATTTACTGTTCCAGTGTTTCCGTTGCCGCTTAAATCTGGTATAGTAGCTCCTTGCAAAGCATTTGCTCCATACCCTTGAGTGAACTCATATCTTACTGTTGGTGCTGGCATATTATTTAGATCCTGTTGTATATCCTACTCTTTGATAGCTTCTGTCTCCTGCATTAAACATGAATTTATCAAGACTAGGAT
>JACCDW011396085.1_pt1 | contig 13203 bp, 9 predicted proteins | sample 7449781 | NCBI WGS metagenome assembly JACCDW01 (sample SAMN15323449, study PRJNA562643) | freshwater metagenome | isolation source: river surface water | place: USA:Blue River Watershed | collected 2017-08-18 | reverse complement strand
TGGCCGTGTCGATAAAAAATTTCATTTTCTTTGATTTTTATTTTAATAGATTTGTTTAGCAACCTTGTCCGTAATACGCATTTTTTCCGTGTTTACGCTCATAATGTTTCACCCGCAAAGTATCTTTTATTCTTGGAGTGTTAGGGTTTATTTGCAGCGTCAGCATCGCCATTTTAGCTACTTCTTCCAGTACTGCGGCATTATACACCGATTTTTCGGCATTCTTTCCCCAAGTAAAAGGCCCATGATTTTGTAGTAAAACCATTTCTACTTCTTTGTGTGAAAGTTTCTTTTCTGCAAAACAATCGAAGATTTGATTACCCGTTTCAAACTCATAATCGCCTTCAATCATTTCATCAGTAAGCACCTTTGCACACGGAATGTCTTGGTGGGTATGGTCGGCATGTGTTGTCCCAAAAATCGGGATGTCCATACCCGCCTGAGCCCAAGCCACTGCGTATGTGCTATGTGTATGTGTAATTCCACCAATATCTTCCCAATTTTTGTACAATTGAGCATGCGTTTTGGTATCGGAAGATGGTCTCATTTTTCCTTCAACAACTTTGGCATCATAGTCCATGATTACAATGTCGGTCGGTTTCAGAAATTCATAAGGCACACCGCTTGGCTTTATGGCAAAAACACCTTTTTCTCGGTCAACGGCACTGACATTCCCGAACGTAAATAAGACCAAACCCAACTTTGGAAGCATCATATTGGCCTCAAAGCATTCTTCTTTTAATGATTGATACATCTCATTTTTTATATTTTCATTGAGTAAACCTGCTTTCAGAAGCAGGTTACCCATGGTTTTATCCAATTCTTCTTTTTAAATAATTTTTATAGTCAGGCACAGCTGTTTCGTATTCGGTGTGCATGAGAGCTGATGTGACGATGTAGTCGGCGGTGGCACGGTCGCAGGCCATCGGAATATTCCAAACTACTCCCAGACGCAAAAGAGCCTTAATATCGGGGTCGTGCGGTTGTGCTTCCATGGGGTCCCAAAAGAAAAATAATATATCAATCTTACCTTCTGCAATCAATGCTCCAATCTGTTGGTCGCCACCCAAAGGCCCACTCAAAAGTTTTACGACCGAAACATCGAGGGCTTCTTCGAGTAGTTTTCCTGTTGTACCCGTAGCAAATAATTGGTGCTTCGATAAAACTGATTTATTGTAAATGGCCCAGTCAATCAAGTCATCTTTTTTATTATCATGAGCCACTAAAGCGATTCGTTTGCGTGCCGAAACAGTTTTTGTCTTGAATAAATCTGCCATATTTTAAAAGGATTTTCTACCCGTGAATGTTTGCGGTAGTTCACTACAAACTTACGTATTTTCCATTTCTATTTGTAGGCAACATCATTAAATCTAAGCTCATTTTTTAGCCCACGAATGGTGGTATCTTTATCAATCACCACAAGTTCGATACCAAGTAACTCGGCCAAATCTTCCATGTATTCGGTGGTGAGATTCTGGCTGTAAACTGTGTGGTGAGCTCCTCCAGCCAAAAGCCATGCTTGTAGGCCTACTTCCATACTCGGTTGCGGTTTCCATAAGGCACGAGCCGTTGGTAGTTTTGGGAACGCTTCAGTTACTTCAACAGCTTCTACTTCATTGACTATCAGGCGAAAACGATTGCCTAAATCAACCAACGAAACATTTAATGCGGGCCCCGCAGCAGCATTGAAAACCAAACGAACGGGGTCTTCTTTGCCACCGATTCCGAGTGGATGTATTTCGCACTTTACTTGATTTGCTGTAATTGAAGGACAAATTTCGAGCATGTGCGAACCCAAAACCATCGGATTGGCGGGGTCGAAATGATACGTGTAATCTTCCATAAAAGAATTTCCGCCTTTCATTCCGCTTGCCATTACTTTTAGGATATGCACCATGGCCGAAGTTTTCCAGTCGCCTTCACCACCATATCCATAACCCGCAGCCATCATTCGCTGCGAACCAATACCTGGCAATTGACGCATTCCATGCAGGTCTTCAAACGTATTGGTATAGGCAGAAAAACCTCCATCTTCTAAGAATGTTTTCAAGCCCAATTCTATGCGAGCTGCTTCATACAAAGAGTTTCTTTTATCTCCGTTTTTAGCCAAAGATGGCATCAAAGCATACGTATCTTCGTATTCTTGAATTAATCTGCTGATTTCGGCATCCGAAATTTGATTGATTACTTGTACTAAATCTCCAACGGCAAACGTATTGACCGAAAACCCAAACTTCATTTCGGCAGCTACTTTATCGCCATCCGTAACCGCTACTTGACGCATATTATCACCAAAACGAGCGACTTTCATGGTTTGCATCTTATATTTTGCCACCGCCACACGTGTCCACGCATTGATTTTTTCGTGAACCGATGCCGCTTGCCAATGCCCAACAACAACCTTACGATTTATTCGCATCTTTGATAATAGATGCCCAAATTCACGGTCGCCGTGAGCTGACTGATTAAGATTCATAAAATCCATATCAATATCAGCGTAAGGAATATCACGATTGAATTGGGTATGCAAGTGCAAAAGCGGAACTTGAAGAGCATTTAGGCCTCTAATCCACATTTTTGCTGGCGAAAACGTGTGCATCCAAGTAATTATTCCCACGCAGTTTGGCGTAACGTTGGCTTCTTTGCAAATCGTCAGGATTTCTTCGGGAGTTTTTACCACGGGTTTAAAAACAACCTTTACAGGAATTACCGAAGAATTATTGAATGAATCGGCGATAATTTTGGAATGTTCATCAACCTGACGGAGCGTTTCTTCACCGTATAAATGTTGGCTTCCAGTTACGAACCAAACTTCATAAGATTTTAAATCAAGCATTGTTTTCTATAAATTTTCCTAATTTCTGATATTTTGCATATAATTTTTGGTAAACCGCTGCATATTCGGCTCGTGGTTGGTAATGGGCATCAAAGCCCGAACCCATAGCTTTCTGTGCTTCTTGAAGGGTTGTATAAACACCCGCAGCCACCGAGGCATTCATGGCAGCTCCTAATGCACAGGCTTGGTCTGAGCTGGCTACTTTAATTGGCATATTTAGCACATCCGAAAGAGTTTGCATCACAAACGGCGATTTTTTAGCCACGCCACCAATAGCAATCACTTGTTTAATCGGCACTCCTTCGCTGATAAATCTATCTACAATCGCTTTCGAGCCAAACGCAGTTGCTTCGACAATCATTTTAAAAAGTTTCACGGCATCCGTTCCTAAGTTCAATCCCATCAATGTAGCTTTTAAGGCATGGTTAGCATCGGGCGTGCGACGTCCGTTAATCCAATCGGTTGCAACTGGGTCATTTTCGGAAACGGGTAGGAGAGAAGCCTTTTCTGATAGATATGGAATCAGTTTTTGTGATAATTCTTCGGCAGCCTTTTCGCCTAAAAGTTCACGTACTGGCTCAGTAACCACACGCTGAAACCAAGCATAATAATCGCCGTAGGCTGATTGCCCAGCCTCCATTCCAAGCATATTTGGAATGATAGAGCCATCGACTTGTCCGCAAATGCCTTTGATAAGTAAATGCTCAATTTCGAGCGGTCCGTCGTTACGGTTTGGAGCAATGAGCATATCACAAGTAGAAGTACCCATTACTCGCACAAAATCATACGGCTCGATTTCTGCCCCAACCGCTCCCATGTGGCAGTCAAACGCCCCAACTCCGATGACAACATTTGTAGAAAGCCCAAGTTTAGTTGCCCATTCTTCCGAAATCTGACCCATTGATTGGTCAGAAGTAAACGTATTTCTGAAGAGTCGTTCTCGTAAACCAGTTAGAAGTGGGTCGAGTTTTGTGAGAAATTCTTCTGATGGCAGCCCCTCAAATTCTTCGTGCCACATGGCTTTATGACCCGCTGCACAACGTGAACGCTTCATGGTTAGTGGGTTTGTATTTCCAGTCAAAACTGCCGAAATCCAATCACAATGTTCTACCCACGAAAAGGCTTTTTCTCGAATATTTTCATCAACTCTGAGCGTGCGAAGTATTTTTGCCCAAAACCATTCTGATGAATAAATTCCACCCACATATTTTGTAAAATCTATCTCCCAACTGTGAGCCAAAGTATTGATTTCTTCGGCTTCAGCATTGGCGGTATGGTCTTTCCAAAGAATAAACATTCCGTTAGGGTTGTCGGCAAAATCGGGCAATAATGCCAAAGGTGTGCCATTTTCATCAACAGCAACGGGGGTTGAGCCAGTAGTATCAACGGAAATACCAACAATATTCTGCTTTACTTCTTCCGAAACCCCAACCAAAGCCCCTTTGATAGCCCCTTCGAGCCCTTCGAGGTAGTCGAGCGGGTGCTGTCTGAACTGAGAAATGGCAGGATTGCAAAATAAACCCTGTCTCCATCGTTCGTAATAATGTACGGCCGTGCCGATATTTTCGCCAGTTTGGTTATTTACTACCAATGCTCGCACAGAGTCGGTTCCGTAGTCGATTCCTATTGTGAATGTTGTTTTCATAATATTTGTGTCAAATTAACACATTATATTTTATTCCTTAAAAGTTTCAATAAAATTTATTTTTTTCTATCTCATTGAGTCAGAGATAAAATAATGAAAAGCATTAAATTTATTTTGGTATTTTTCTTTATCAAGACGATAAAGAATAGCTTTTTTTGTGGCGGATTGTTGATTTTTTTCGCCTGTATCTATCAACAAATTGGTTGAAAGAATCTTACGGCTGAAGTTCCTTCTATCAAGTGGTATCTGATAGATGGCTTCGTAAAGTTTTTGTAATTGTGGAATGGTAAATTTTTCGGGTAAAAGTTCAAATCCGATTGGGTGTAAAGCTGCTTTGTACCTGAGCCTTTCGAGGGCCACATTTACCATTTCATTGTGGTCAAAAATAAGGTTTGGCTTATTTTCTATATTAATCCAAAAAGCATTTTGAGCCTTTACAGCATCTTGGTCGTGTGCATGGATGTTGATTAAAGCAAAGAAACAAACCGAAAGCGTACGTTCAACGGGGTCACGGTTGACTTTGCCAAAAGTTTGAATTTCTTCGAAATAAATATCCTTTAAGCCTGTCAAATCGTATAGAATTCGATTTGTTGCTACTTCAAGGTCTTCGTTTTCTTCTAAAAAGCCACCCATTAATGACCACTTTCCTTTCTCTGGCTCGAAGTTTCGTTTTACCAACAAAAGTTTTAAGGCTTCTCCATCAAAACCAAAAACGATACAATCAAGTGCAACAAGTATTCGGGTTGAATGGTGGTACTTTTCCATCAAGTCTCAGTAAATAATAAGGTTCTGATTTGTTAATTTTAAATTCGTAAAATAACAAATACCGTGCAATTTTAGACATTGACTTTGCATGAGTTACGAATTAATTTAGTCTGCAAATACTAACAATCACATAACTAAATTGTGTAAAAGTAGCATATATTTTGTTTTTGGCCAATATTATTTGCCCAATATTTGAAAAACATACTTTCCGATTTGAAAAGTATGTTTTTCAAATATTAAAAATATGTTCGTTGCTTATTTTGTTACTTTCAACACAATAACAGAATAGGCAGGAACCGAAAGCCTTAAGACGCCTTTTTCAAGTTTTGCACCAGCAAAATCTTTGACGGCTACTTTGTTGGGTTGCTCAAAAGTATTGTGGTCGCTGATGTTTGACGCTGATAAAATCTGACCTAATACTTTGCCGAAATCATCTCCTCTGAGGTTTATTGTCACTTCGTGGGCTTTACTATAATCAATGTTTGTCAACGAAATATTCAATGCTCCCGCAGCGTCTTTTGAAGCAGATGCCGAAACAGCTGTAAGTTTTTTGCCGTTGAATTCATACTTGGGCGACTCGATGCTCATCGGAACAAGAGTGGCATCTTGGTGAACATTATACATTTTCATCACATGAAAAGTAGGCGTTAACAACATTTTTTCTTCGTTGGTCAGAATAACAGCCTGCAAAACATTCACGATTTGGGCCAAATTTGCTCCACGAACACGCTCAGCGTGATTATTGAAAATATTAAGCGTTAAGCCCGCAATCATGGCATCACGCATGGTGTTTTGTTGATACAAAGCTCCTTTACCTTCTGCATCGGTTTCGTACCAGCCACCCCATTCGTCCACAATTAAATCTACTTTTTTCTCAGGGTCATATTTATCCATGATGGTGCTGTGCTTCGTAACGAATTCCTCCATTTTCCAAGCTTCTTCCATGGTTTTAAAGTAGGTTGCTTCGTTAAATCCAACCGATGGTCCTTTGGTATCTTTCCAACTCAATACCGAATAGTGGTGCAATGCCAAGGCCGACATCATGTTGTGTGGAATGTTTTTCATCAAAGTTTCCGTCCAATTAAAGTCATCACTACTGGCACCCGAAGCCACTTTATATAGTTTAGATTCTGGCGTAATATCTTTCATGAAAGTTGCGTACTGACGATAGATATTGGCATAATATTCAGCGGTCATATTTCCACCACAACCCCACGCTTCGTTGCCGACTCCCCAAATTTTTACATTCCAAGGCTGTTTACGACCATTTTGAATACGAAGGTCAGACATTGGGCTTCCCGTTGGTTGATTGACGTAGCTTACCCAGTCGGCTAAATCTTTTACCGAACCACTTCCTACGTTACCAGCCAAATATGGTTCAGCCCCAATACGCTCACACAAATCGAGGAAATCGTGGGTACCAAAACTGTTGTCTTCGGTAACACCTCCCCACCAAACATTCACCATTTTAGGACGACTGGCTTTTGGCCCAATGCCATCTTTCCATTGGTAAGCATCAGCAAAGCATCCACCAGGCCAACGTAAGTTTGGCACTTTTAGCTCTTTGAGAGCTGCAATAACGTCGTTTCTTACACCAGCAGTATTAGGAATTTTAGTATTTCCTTCGCCAACATACATTCCACCGTAAATACAACGACCGAGGTGTTCGGCAAAATGCCCGTAAATATGTTTACTGATTTTTGTTTTCGCCAAATCAGTATTGAGGGTGATTTTGGTCTGAGCTGTTGCCGATAGCATAGCACAAACAGCAATAAAAGATAAAATTGTTCTTTTCACCTTATTAAATATTGAAGTTTTAGATGTATTTATAATGGAAATTTATTCTTTCAAAATTCTGAACTGATAAAAATATGGCAAAACAATACTATTTTTTGCCATATTTTTCACGTTATCTACTTTATTTTCAAAATCATTGGGTTTGTTGTCAATTTTCGTTGATTCAATATGTTTATCACTGATAAATATATGAATATTGTGTTTTTTGACATCATCTAAAGAGCTTATTTTGATATACTTTCCACCTTTGAGAGTTCTCTATGATTGATGAGAAATAAAGAGAGTGTACTTGGTAAAAGCCTAAAAAGAATCCAATAAAATTTCAATTCTTTAAACCTACAACTTTATAGAAAGCTGGTTTAGGCTGATTATTTCTATCAAATAATAGTGGATAATTGGTACGACCTCTCACTGGCCAGTTGTTCAGCCAACTGTCACCATCGTTTACTCCCCAAAAAGTTACTCTCGAAATTTTATCTTTGTGTTTCAAAAATAATTTAAACAACGCTTCATAGTCATCTGCTAATTGTTTTTGAACATTTTCGGGTAATCCGTTTGTATATGGATTCATTTCAGGACTATTTGCCATCCGCTGACTAACGTCTGCCCCTTGGAAGTCTCTTTTTAAAACTTCGATATCTAATTCCGTAAACATCACTTTCATTCCCAATGCCGAATATTCGAGGATACTCTCTTCAATATCTTTCAAAGGCACTTTTCCAATATGCCAATGCCCTTGAATTCCTACACCGTCAATTCTGGCACCTGATTCTTTGATTTTTTTGATGATTTTTATACAACCTGCTCGTTTGGCCGGCTGCTCGTTGTTGTAGTCGTTGTAGTAGAGTTCAGTATTTGGAGAAGCCTCTTGTGTTAATTTAAATGCTTCGGCAAGGTATCCTTCGCCCAAATGTTTCAAAAAAACAGTATTTCTGAGAGTTCCATCTTCATTGAGGGCTTCATTTACCACATCCCATGAAAACACTTTTCCTTTGTAACGTCCAGCCACGGTTTTTATGTGTTCAGTAAAAAATGTACGGATTGAGTCGCTGCTCTTTATTCCTCTAATGAAGTTGGGCAACTGACTATGCCACACCAATGTATGCCCATTGATTTTGATATTATTTTTCTGACCGTATTCAACCATTTTATCAGCTAATTTGAAATCATAAGTATCCCATTTTGGATGAATTAGGGCAGATTTCATGATATTTTCGGGGGTTGCAGCATTAAATTGCTGTTTTATTAATTTATTCACAACGGGGTCTTTTTCTTCAATCTGTGAATTATTGAGAGCCGTTCCAATCAAAAAGTCATTCTTAAATGCGTCTTTAAGCGAATTGTTTGCTTTATTTTTTGATATAAAATTTGAACAAATACCTAAAACAAAAATTAGGGCAATAATTAAGTTTTTTCTCATTTCTAATAATTTTTAATGTAAAAAATATCGTATAAAAATTGATAAAATCTAACGTCTATAAATTTGAGACGTTAGACTGTTTTTGAATCAAAACATATATATGAAACTAAGCATATATTTTCTTCATGATATACAAAAAATATCAATATGCACTTTTTTAAATGAGATTAGAGCTTTTAACTTTTCTTGAAATAATACAATTTAATGTAAACGTATTTCTAAAATATCTTATTTAAAAAGAGAGATGAATGGTCAAAACTACACTTAAAATTCATATTTCCAAACATTAAGTGTCATTTTGACACTAATATGCATCATTAGATGTATCGGAAACGTTTGCAAAGAAACTATTCACACATACCTTATTAGAAAAATAGTTATTTCAAGAAATCCACCAATTAGCTGCATCTGTATTTTTAGTCGATTGAATCCTATTATAATACAATCTCAAAATATTATTTTTTCTTGAATGATATTGATAAAAACCTGAATTGAAAATACAAATCCTATAGAATGCTATTCAGATATATTCTAATAAGGTAATTTACTCTAAGGATAATTACACTATAGTATGACCCTTTTGAATGCTAACAACAAGTCGCAATCGCCAAAAGATAACCTAAAAACGCTTCTAAAGCATAGCTAAAATTAAGTTTCAAAAATTCAATACTATAATAATTATAACTTTAATAAGAATCATTGATACTTTATAAAGAATTTCAAGATTTATTAATCTATTAATTTGATAGATTATATGGATTATATATATTTGTATTACTAAACGATAATACAACGTAATGAATCTGAAAATTATCTATTAAAAAACTAAAATAATGAAAACAAAAAACCAGTCTGGCTGCCACCAAACTGGTCAAGTTTAACTCAAATAATATCACCGCTAAATGACTCCGACAGTAATCTTTCGATTAACTGCCAAGACCTTATTTTGCATTAAACAATTAAAATTAATGAAAAGATTTCTAAATTCAATAGTAATTCTGGGAGTAACCCTTTTACCCTTTATTTCATCTGCACAAGATAAGCCCGTTATTAATGCGACAGTATCGGGTAAAGTGCTTGATGCCATTACCAACGAAGCCCTTATTGGAGCAACCGTTTCTATCAAAGGAACAACCAATGGAGCAAACACTGACGCAAACGGAGATTTTGCGTTGATTACGGGCCAGAAACTCCCTTTTACAGTAGTGGTTTCTTATGTGGGATATATAAAAAGAGAAATTGTAATCAGCGAAAGTAAAGTAGAAATCAAACTTGAGCAAGATGTAAATAAATTGGCCGATGTAGTAGTTTCTTCACGCCGTCGTCAAGAAGCAGTACAAGACATTCCTATTCCAATCTCGGTAATTCGTGGCACAACTGCCGAAGATGCTGGTGCATTCAATGTAAACCGCTTGAAAGAACTCGTTCCGACTGTTCAACTTTATGCGTCGAATGCTCGAAACACAACCTTAAACATTCGTGGTTTAGGTTCAACTTTTGGTTTAACCAATGATGGTATCGACCCAGGCGTAGGCTTTTATGTAGATGGTGTTTATTATGCCCGTCCAGCCGCCACTGCTCTCGATTTTGTTGATATTGACCGTGTAGAAGTTTTACGTGGCCCACAAGGTACATTATTTGGTAAAAATACAACCGCTGGTGCATTTAATATTACAACTCGTGAAGCAAGTTTCGACCCAACTGCCAGCTTTGAATTGAGCTACGGTAATTATGGTTATATTCAGGCAAAAGGCTCACTTTCAGGTGGATTGAGCAAAAAACTGGCTGCAAGAATCTCTTTCTCTGGTACACAACGTGATGGGTTGTTATATAATATAAAGACTCAACAACCCCAAAACGATATTAATAACCTTGGTTTCAGAGGTCAGTTATTATATACGCCAACTGATAAAATCAAAATCACGTTTATTGCTGACGTAACCAACCAAAAACCAAACGGTTATGGTTGGCCAGTAGCGGGTGTAGTTACTACCAAACGTGCGGCTTACCGCCAATTCAATGCCATCATCAAAGATTTAAACTATACACTTCCTTACAGCAGTCCATTTGAGAGAATCGTTGATTTGGATACACCTTCAAAAGCCGATAACCAACTGGGTGGAGCGTCTGTAAATGCGGATATTAAAATCGGAAACGGGACTTTGACTTCAACTTCTGCATGGCGATATTGGCAATGGACTCCGCTGAATGACCGTGATTACACAGGTTTACCAATCTTCACTATTTCATCGGGTAACTCAAAACATGAGCAATGGTCGCAAGAAATTAGATATTCTGGAAAAGTTTCTTCAAAAGTAAGTGGGGTAGTGGGTTTGTTTGGTTTGTGGCAACATTTAAACTCTGACCCAGTTCAAACCGAAGAAGCTGGTTCGGCTCAATGGCGTTTTGCTCAAAGTTCGACCAGTGCTTTATGGAAAACACCTGGTTTGTTTGATAACTTCGGTATCCGTACAACCAACCGTATCCAAAGTACGAGTTTGGCGGTGTTTAGCCAAGCAGACTGGGCAATTACCGAAAAAATACACCTTTTACCAGGCGTAAGATATAATTATGACAAAAAAGTAGCGAATTATAAAAGAGAAACTTACGGTGGTTTGCAAACAACTGATGCCGCTTTAATAGCCTTGAAAAATGCAGTTTACACCAACCAAGCATTTGATACAGAAGCAACAAATGGCAATTTTTCAGGCCAGTTGACACTACAATATAAAGCTAATAAGAGCCTTAATGCTTATGCAACTTATGCTTCGAGTTACAAACCAATTGGTATCAATATCGGAGGATTACCAACGGCAAACGGTCAAGTATTAATTGACCTCGCAAAAGTTAAACCAGAATTTGTGCAACACATTGAAATTGGTGTAAAAACGAAACCAACGTCTAACTCAGTCTTGAATGTAGTATTCTTCAATGATGAAATCAAAGATTACCAAACGCAAGTACAAACACCTGAACCAGGTGTAAACCGTGGCTACTTAGCCAATGCCGAGAAAGTTCGTGTAAGAGGTGTTGAAGTCGACGGAAATATCAGAATCAGCAATCATTTTACTTTCAACGGAGCTTTAGCTTATACAGATGGTAAATACGTTTCATTCACCAATGCACCAGTACCTCTGGAAGAAGTGGGTGGAGCTCAAGCATTTAAAGATGTATCAGGTGGACGTTTACCTGGTATTTCAAAATGGTCAGGTTCGTTTGGGGTAGAAGCAACAACCAAAGGAGTTCTTTTAGGCCTAAAAGGCAACTACTTTGCAGCGGTTGATGTATATTTCCGTTCGGACTTTTCATCAAGTCCATCGCCTTCTCAATTCTTGAATATTGATGGTTACTCATTGTTAAACAGTCGTGTTGGTTTCAGAGCTTCAAACGGAATTTCTCTATTTGTTTGGGGTAGAAATCTTGCCAACAAAGATTATTTCGAGCAATTATTGGCTGCACCAGGTAGTGCTGGTCAGTATGCAGGCATTTTGGGCGACCCTCGTACTTACGGAACTACACTTCGATATTCGTTCTAAATCCATACAAATTACCACTGAATCTGACCATACGATGTAGTTTCTAAAGCAAAATTTACTTATTTAAAATTCATCTACGGGAGAAAAACTCTCTCATTTAAAAATGCAATTACGTGATTTGCGTGATTTTGTTGAACTATTTCATTCTGGGTAAATTTATCATTGATTTACCCAGATTTATTTCAAACAAAATACACGTAATAAATTATGAAGACAATTTAATCGTCATCACTTTATCAATTACACTTCATCAACAACTATATCCATGAATATTTATTTAGCCAACGCCGCCACAACCGCTATCGATGTAGAAGTTCTCAATACGATGATGCCTTATTTGTATAGGCATTACTGTAATCCATCTTCCAAACACTATTTAGGCCGAAAAACTTTTGAAATTGATACTATAGGCTACTTGCTTTTTAAATATCATCATTAAATTTTTACTTTAAGTATTTCTGTAAGCTATGAAAAAAACAATCACCTTCATTTTTGTCATCTTTAGCTATTTTTCGCAAGCTCAAGCACTACAAAATACATACCCCAAAATAGTGGGCTATATGGGCATTTTGCATCCGCTTGCCACTTTTACCAACACCGAAACCACTACCAATTTTTCATCAAGTTATACGATTGGATTTCCAACTGGAATTAACATCTTAAAAAGTGATAAGATTGGTTTTAGTTTTGAGTTTGTACCTATCATTCGCTCAGAAAAGGGGGTTAGTAAAGTTAACAATTTCTTATTTCATCCTGGCGTGATGTTTCGTTATCAGCACGGGCTTACGCTTGTCACTCGTGCTGCATTTGAGACTGGAGGACGCTACGGTTTTACTCCCGTGCTTAATAAAGTTGTGAGGAAAAACAAGAACAGTAATTATTTTGTAGCAGTTCCTTTACCAGTTCGTTTCGGCAACGATAAGCCAGCTTCTCTTACTATCGGATTCCAGTTTGGAGTTGGATTTTAAATATATTATTGACAGTTCAATTTTATCAGACTGCTTTTTTGTTTTTCAAGAAGGCAGTTTTTTTACTAAAACTTTGTTAATTCTCTTACATTATTGACAATGTAAAATTCGTATGCTACCCTCAATAAATCTTAAAATTTTCTATCATTGAGAACGCATTACATTTTTGTTTAAATTTGAGTTATTATCAGTTGCTTCGGAGGAGAAATCTAAAAGAAGAAAAATCGAATCTCAAT
>JACCDW011370805.1_pt1 | contig 13209 bp, 12 predicted proteins | sample 7449781 | NCBI WGS metagenome assembly JACCDW01 (sample SAMN15323449, study PRJNA562643) | freshwater metagenome | isolation source: river surface water | place: USA:Blue River Watershed | collected 2017-08-18 | reverse complement strand
TATAGCGAAGGTTTGAATTCTTGTTAAGAGACCTTGCTTGATATCCAAATACTTTTCCATCTTCCGAGATTAGTGGGAGTATAATTCTAGGTTCTTTAATTGTATTATTGTTTTTCTCCCAAGCGTTGAAGTCTTCTGCGTAATAGAAGTTTGAGAAGTATTTCTCTGGTATCTTTCGTGCGAGCAGATATTGCTTTGCTTGGTGTGTAGTATTTAGCGATTCTATACTTGACAGTTCGCTAAAGATATTCTTCTTGAAGACTGGTTTAGCAGCGAATGGTTTGAAGTCAGGCGTCTTCACCTGATAGTTCTTACCAGTCATGCCTTCTTTATAACGCTCCATGACATACTCATCATGCAGGTTAACATTCTGATCCTTGAGGAACTGAGAAAAGTTTCTAGTGATACCGCAGTTATGGCACTTGAAAACAAAACTATCCCTCATGGAAAAGAGATAGCCTCGTGCTTTATTCTGCTTCTTCGCTGAGTCACCACAGTAGGGGCAGCGAAAGTTGTAAGTTCCTTTCTTTTTCTGTTCGAATTTCAGGAGTTGTGAAGAGACCAAACCAATATATTTGGTGTCAATGTAGTTCATTATTTAATGATGGTCTGCTGGTTACCCCCATTATAGTGCGATCCGAGCATGTTGTCAACAAACGGAACGATGAACCCCACTATTAAAACAGCAGCCCCCACGAGAGCTGCTGCCTGCCATTTGAATTTTGATAGTTCAGTTACGTTTGCTTCTACGGTTTCTAATCTTTTGATAACCGCTTTGTGTTCTTCTGAGTTCTGATGCTTGACATCCTCTATCATTTTTACAATGAGTTCATCTGTCTTAATACTCTGTTCGATTCTTTCATCATGTTTGGTGAGGATGGTAGCAATACGTTGATTAGACTCAGAGATTTTATCTACTGCGTTCTCCAACTTGTCTAACATCTCCCTTGATAGTGTTTCGTAGATGTTTAATTTAGATTCCAGTACATCTAACTTCGAAAGTTCTCTTGTTATATCTTTATTAAACATCTACCTATCCCTTCAATCAAACGTTACGGACGGCGAAATCAAGTGCCTTTTGATATGAAGATGCGCTCATGTTGAGCATTACACGAAACTTGTCTCTGTTCTCTGGAGATAGACCTTCGTAAGTTGCCAAGATTCTCTTAGCATCGAAGACACCAATTCTGCCACCTGTGCCATCTTGAAATACTAGATTAGCAAATGATGTCTCTGGATCTCTACCATATCCAGAACCTTCTTCAGCAACTTTCATAGCAGTAGTGAATACATCCACACCACCCGCAGAACCAGTTCTAGGTACGCTAATCATTTGATCCATAGATTCTTTTTTAAATCCAACTTGCTTAGCGGCCTTCTGTTGCTTCTCTGCTGCTTTCTTTTTAAAGTCTGACATACGAGCACGCAGAAGAGTATTCATTTCATCAGACTTATCTTGCATCTTTTCTTTTGCTTCACCGCGCTTCTTTTGAAGCTCTTTCTTAGCACGCATTTGCTTACCAGCTTTGATTTGCTTTTGCGCCTTTTCTGTTTCAGAAGTTGCTTCTGAAATTACTTCTTTAATATCCTCAGACATTTTTGTTTTCCTCCTTGACATAACTCTTTGGATTAATTTTCTAGCACTTTTCTTGCGACCATCAATCTTTTCATCTTTGGTCTTTTTCAAATTTTTCTTTTTCTTTGCTGTGTTAACAAAGACAAAGGCAGGAGGAAGTGCTAGACCAGATCCATCACCTGCCATCATTTCATTCACAGTAGTTTGAGAAGTTTCAGACATTGCTCGTCTACATCTGTAGTATCTACGTTTTCTGGCAATCTATTTAAAAAAACCATAAAGGCTTTTAAAATAGACCAGTATTGTGACTCTATTTTATAGAATAGAAGCAGCGTTGCTGCATCATTGAATACATTATATAGTGTAATTATATGATTGAGAATTAAGTGATGTTTCAATTCACCTGTAGTTTCATAACGTCGAAGTAATCTTTTGATATATTTGAACTTTTGTAAGTCCTCTTCGAAGTCATCGTATGTTACAGACAATCGGTTGTTGTAGTTTTTAATCGCAAACAACAACCAATTGTCTGGCGTCAATTCATTAAAGATCATATATTATCACGCAAAAATATTATTATCAACTGTCAATGTTGCTACGTTAGAAATTAGTTCCTCACCACCAGCGGAACCGCCAATCTTGACTCTATACTTCTTACCACTATCAGCAACCAATAGACCAGTGAGAGCGAGTGAAGCAGAGGTTGCGCCAGCAATATTCGTCCACTTCGTTGTAGAAGCAGCGGTCTGAACTTGCCACTGATAAGTAAGAGTTCCAGTTGTAGCAGAAGCAGTTACAGAGAATGTAGCAGCAGCAGTTCCAACACTGGTTACAGTAATTACTAGATCATCTGTTGTATTAACACCACCAATCAGAGAACCAAGAATGGTAATGGTCTCAGCAGCAGCGAATCCAGTTCCAACTGCAGTAATTGCTACGCTACTAATTGCGCCACCAACTCCTCTAGCAACAGTAAATCCAGCTCCAGTACCAGCAACACTACCAGCAAGACCAGTTAGAACATAAGTCTCATTTGCTTCAGCAAGAATAGTTGTTCCAGCTCCAGCAGTATATGCTGTAATGGAACCAGCAGGAGTGTAAGCAGTTGCGTTAGCAGGATGTGCCGAGATAGAGATAGCAGATGCTACGTCAGCAGCAGGGTTGTCTTCTGTTCCACCCTGAGCGGTGCCGTAATCACCAGCATTAGCAGCAGTCTGATTAGCGAATGCTAGGCACTCTGCCTTATGGCGAGTATTGCCATCGCCATCAGTGAAGGTTCTATATGCCCACCAACCTGGCCACTTGAGACCACGAATTTTGTTCTCTTCTAGAGCAGCTTCGGTGTCATCAATGAAGAGAATATTTGTTCCTGATGGGAAATGAGCTCCCTGACCATTCTCATCAAGTAGAAGAGTAGCAACTTCCTTTGGAGGAGTTCTGCGAATAGCATTAGCAGCAAGAACAGTTCCAGTTGTGCCAGCGTATGCTTTTCTGAGTCTAAGTGAAGTTGCAGAATCTACAGCAGCGATAGTGTACTGAACGCCACCCAGAGAAAGAACATCACCTGCTTGTACAAAATTAGCAGAAGTTCTATCAGTAAAATCTCCAGTTGTAGTTACAGTTGCGCTACCATTGGTAACACTAACATTATTTGCCAACGCCTTCGCGTCGATTGTTCCGAAAATTGCCATCGGGTTCCTCTTTACAATATTTGCTTTTCTTAAATGTATTTATAAAAAAAGGGATGCCTAAGCATCCCCGCTTTTCTTTTTAAAATATGCTCTAAGGATATGCAGTATAAACTGATGTATACTATTTTCTTTTATTTTATTAGTTCTTGCCATCCACTCTGACATTGTTAGAGCGATGGCAAGTAACAAAGTTATTCCGTTAGAAACAACTATGCAGGTTAGCATCAGCAGTTCTTCATTAGAGCTGTGCGTACTGTTGCTGCGATTACGTTGTCAACGTCGTTGTCGGTTGTAGCAACATACTTATCAAGTAAGTCACATACCAGCTTCTTGGTGTGGCAGCTGTTAAGTGCTGCAAATAGAATTGGTTTTACTAGTTCTACGAGTGCGCCCATGATTTTCCCCTCAAAGGTTTGAAACTATTTAGGCTGCCTTTTTACCCATCTTAGTGGCAGTAGCATACATGACTTCTTTCGCTCTCTCGCCATACTTAGACTTGAAAGAACCGAACTTTTTCTTCATTCCTTTGACAAACTTTTCTTTCTTAGCAGTCTCTGCCTTAGAAAGTTTCTTTTCTTCTAGATGATCTACCTCTTCCTTCTTCATTTCTTTTTTTGCTTTCTTGCCAGAAACACGCTCAGGATCATTAGGAATATCAACCTCAGGCATTACTTCAATTTCAACTTTCTTACCTTCGGCAATATCCGCTGCCTTCTGCCACATTTCTTTTACTGTCTTCTTAGACTTTCTAGCGCGAAGAAGAGCAAAATCATGAGCATCCACTTTACCATTCTTATTAGCATCAATCTTCTCCTGATTGCCAGGCATATCTTTTCTTTCAGATAGTTCTTCACTACCTTCCATTTCAAATCCTGCCTTCACGCACTTATCCTTACCGTTTTCGGTGCCAGCATACTTGTAACCTTTCCAGCAAGCTTTGCCATCAACGCCTTGCTCCTTGCCTTCTTTATTCTTTGCTTCCACTGCAAACTCTTCAGCACGATTCTGCTTCGAAGAGTTGCAATCAGCGTCACCATGCATAGGACACGATGTACCAGCACCAGTCCCGTTGCACTTACTCTTTTCAGATAGTTCTGTAACTGCTTTCTCAATCAAGTGTTTTGAAAAGTCATCAATAGTCATTTTTCGTTTGCGGATTTCTTCTTATACTTATTTATAAATGCCTTTGCTTTTTCAACATTATCAGAACCATCGCGTTCCTTCATAGGTTCTGGATCACTCAAAAAACATCCACAATGTTCTTTAATATCCTTCACCCATGCACGGAACATCTTACCTTCGGTGGTGACAGCAATTACATAGTTGACACCACGACGATGAATCTTTCCAACTTCACCTTCACTATTACGAACCCAATCACCCTCAGCAAATACATTGCCGAGCATGTACGATTTTTGTTTTGATTGTACCAGTAGTTCTTTAAGTGATTTCATACTCCCATCCCTAGTGCGTCCTGCATATTGTTTGCATAATTTTTACTTCTCAATTCAATCCATTGTTTGTATTGAGAAAAGTTTTTTGTACTAATAAAATCATATTTTAATCTGGCTTCTCCACCAATAGTATCTTCGCTAGTTACAGAATAAACCACACTTTCTTTTGCTAACACTTGTTCATAAAATAATTTATAAAAGTTGAATTGTGAAGATCCAGATTGTTGCGAAGTCTTTACTAAGACTCGCTCACACAATAAGGCAACATTGTTTAAAGCAAAAGGATATTTTTTATTCGGACTTTTCTTTTCCGCTTCAGATACAGATGCCATAACTAATTGCTTCAATACTGTAGTTTTGGATGAATTTCCTTTGAATAAATTATCAGCTATGAAATACTTTGCCTTTCTCAAAAGATCCATATCTGTAACTATATCATCAATTGGCGTATAATTTTTAGGAACGCTCGTTATCTTCTTATCAATCAGCGCAAGAAATTTCACCCATTCTTCTGGTTTCATAGATGATGTATCCAAGGTAGAAGTGAAATCACTTTTCACTTGAGACTTTTTAGAACCAGCAAATAATTTTCTAAGTGCTCGTATTGGATACAAAGTTCCTTTTTTAGAATATTTGTTATACTCCATAGCAGAAGAAGCAATCATTCTTTGACCTATCTGAGTGCCTTTTGCAGATGACATAATACTCTTAAACCACTTATGAACTTCCGCTTCATCGGAAAAAGCAGTTGTAAACTTAACCGTAGCAGTAGAAGTACCTCTAACCTTTGACTTCACACTAATTTTAAGAGGTGTATTTCTATTTCCATTTACCGCTATCTTGTAATCAATCAATGCTTCATTAGCAGCTTCAGGTAAATATATCTCTACTCTAGTAATTGATTCATCTTCAGGCCAACCCATTATCTGTTTTATGTTTGCATTGTTATTAGATAACAATTTAGATAATTTAAGAACAGAAAGAACCTCAAAAAATTCAGATGACAAATCAGGAGCAATACCTAATCTATCATCCAATCCATTGTTTCTATATGAATCGGTAATAGCATCAATATAATCTTTTCGAAGAATCACATTACTGGATGGGAAATCTGTGCTATTAATAAAAGAAATAACGTTGTTGTAAAACTGCTGTGGTGTTAACCATGTATCGGTAATCTTTGGTTTAACATCTTTTGGTTTCAGTGATTCCAATTTTTTGCTACCAGTTGAACTGCCAGCATATTTCATAGAAAAATTAAAATTCAGATTTGTATTCTTTTGAACTACCTTACCTTTCTTATCCAACTCTTTGTATGAATAAACCGATTTAATTTGAAGAGTTGGGTTTTTGCCACCAGATAAAGTATGCAACTTCATTTCTCTGATATGAAGTTTATTTTTAATTTGCCTTGAGTTAATAAACTCAATCATGTTTTCAATGAAAGTTGCTCTGGGTATTCTCAAATTCAAATCGCCATACTTTTCATTTCCATTATCGCAAGTCATCTTGTAAGTATGAACTATGCTAGTTTTACTTTTAATGACAGCCTCTATTTCCATTAGAGTACCATCTTCTTCAATCTCTTTACTACCACCCTCTAGTTGAAAATTAAAACCATTCACTTCTCCATATTGTTTATTGAAAGCATATCCAGCAGCTACGTGAACCAGCCTCAGCATTCTTCTTATTCTAGTTGCTGGAATATCAATGTCAATATATTCGTCAATAGTTCTTTGTTCTCTTCTTAAATCAAATGCCATTATGACATCCCCGATAAGACTGCTTGAATATACATCTTCTTAAAGCTGGCATCATTCTTTACCGTATTTGGTAATGCATCAGAAACTGTATCAAAGTCACCATCGACAATTGCTTTCCTCACTTTGCTTGCAGACATACCAGATACATCATCTGCATCAGGGTCACGCTCGCCAGCACTTCTAATCTCAACAGTATTCATATTGTAATCTTTACCATTGTATTGTTTGATGAATTGGAATGCTGGAACACGGTCAGAACCAACAACAAAGATGGCATCAGTGTATCCTTTATCTTCCAACCACTTAAGAGCTTTGATCGCATCACGAACGCCAGCATCGAAAACAATAGAATCCTTGTGGGAAGGAAACATCATTTTCATTAACGTAACTTTTTGTTCTGCGGTTAAAGGGTTCTTGCCTTTCTTGTCAGTAGTGTGACTAGGGAAAACAAAGTAGTCGTTGCCAGCGGCAAACTCCTTGACCTTATTTATCAGCAACTCATGTCCCGTCGTAGGAGGATTGAAGCGCCCGAAAGTAAACGCAGCAATCTTAGCACCCTCAGTGGTAGGAGGACGCCAAGACTTCTCTAGCGTGAAGTTGGCGCGAGAGAACTCTAAGCGGTCAACAATCTTTACTGCCTTACCATCAACGATAGCAACGAAACCCTCAGGCTTCGTCACTACAAAGTTATCACCGCTGCGAAGAAATACTTTCGTATCGCTCAGACCAGCGAGCTTGTTGTTAATAAGATTCTTGGCATTAGTAAAAGAATTGTAGATAACAATGAATGCTTTGAATGCTCGCTGGTTTGCTTCAAGGAACTGAAGACCAGATGCTAACTTTTCGCGGTATTCATTCTTAGACTTCTCGGACTTCAGACTCTCAACTTTCTCAACCAAAGACTTTTTGAATGCTGCTTCAAACTTAGACATGAAAGCATTAGCATTCGTAATCTTCTGCCCCTCCTTCACATAGCTATTAGTGAAACGCTTCATCGTATAACCAAGCGTAAACTGCTTAGTTGCTTCGTGCGCCACCATTTCAATGAAAGGTTTAGCAGCAGATGCATTCCGATCAGCAACAGTGATAACACTTTTGAGAGTGCGTTCTTCGGATGCAGTCAACCCAGACTTGGCACTGATATTATCCATCGTTGCAGATGCCAGAAAGACATTGCGAGTGGACTTCAGATTGAATTGACTGACACCGAAACCAGCGTTGAGCGTATTGATAGGACCAGTGCCGCTGTAGTAAGTGTGAAACACAGCGCCAATCTTAGCAGTGTTTACTGCCTTACCCAAGTCGCTATCAGCAGGCCAAGCATACGTTAGCGTGTTGGGAGTTGCCGTATAGTAACGCTCGCCATCAATATTCTTAGTTGCTACATCTTCATCTGTGAAGAGAAGGTCTCCCTGAATGATTCCTTTGATTTTTAACTCAGGAAAATACTTCAGACAATACTTAAGTTTCTTGGCAAGGTCAGGAATCTCGCCATGATTGCGGTCAATATCTTCTTCAGTGAAATTGATCTTAGGTTCTTTCTTATTAAATACCGATTTGGTGCCGACGAAAAATTGATTGCTCTCTGGGTCGATGCCACAAACCACAGCAGGAGCACCATCCCACTTCGTCGTAACGGTTACGTTACCAGTAGGACGACCACCAAGCTCGTCAATGAAATTCTGAATGAGGTCTTTAGAAGCGATGTATCCACCGTAACCATAATTGATTAGCTCGTCTTCTAAGTGCTCAAGATGCTTGTTCTGGGATGCCATCTAAGGGAAAGGGGGTCCACCCTTATTTAGGTGTCCCCCCATCATAGCACAGGTTTGGGTCAGATGTCGCCCTCTGCTCGGTTCTCGGATCGGTAAACGTCGAAAGACCCCTCTGGGTATCGAGCAGTCAATTTCAGAACATTGGTCAGAACAACATGATTAAGAGAAGTATCCAATGCCAGAAGAGCTTGAGTGAAATACCAATAGATATCACCCAACTCTTTCACTAGATGTTCATAGTTGTCATCAGTCAGTTCCTTTCCTTGGAACATAATCTTTTTTACAATCTCAGTAAACTCTCCTGATTCAGCCGACATTCCAACAGCAGCAGTCATTAGACGGGCAATCGGAACATCACGCTCAGAAAGTTGTTGAATACGAGCAACCATTTCTTGATTGCTTTTTGAAGGATAGCTGGTAGTGCTATCAACGAATTCAGTATACTTATTCAGGTCAACTTGTTTTGTCATAGAATGAAACTAGTAAATTTGCTTTGTGTGTTACGACTTTGTTCTGCTGCCATTTCCTCAAAGTCATATTCCTCTTCTTTATCAGAGGTGAGGTCAACGGCGTTGTCAACATTATAGAGCTTCATACGTGCTCTGTCAACCCCAACAAGGAAACGCTTATACATGGTGGGGTCGTTATATCTGTTCTTCAACTGCTTTACCATTATCTTCCCATCTTTCTCCAAATCCTCTGTAGCGATGAGAGCAAACATGAAGTCAGCAGTAGCAGGGAGACCAAAGGACTCACTGGTATCAGTGAGATCGACATCACTATTACCAAACCCAGACCTTGTAGTTTGTGTAGCAGAGACAAGTGGTACGTTGTGTTCCACTGCCAATCCTCTGAGTTCCTCTGCGATTGCCTTGACATATGTGTAAGAGTTTACAATAGCTCCCTTATATCGAGCGGAAGCACAGATGTTAAGGTAGTCGATAAAGATAATATCAGGTTTAAATGTTTTCTTCAGTTGCAGTTCATTCAAAAGAGATTTGAAATGCCCAACGTGTGCTGATGCTGTTGGATATTCTTTGATGATAAGACGACCAGCAGTTTTACGCTTCAGTTCATTGATGCGACTTTGAAAGATTGTCTCAGGCAAATCAATCAGGTCTTTGATATTGACGTTAAACAGGTTAGCATCAATACGTTCGGCAATCTTTTCTTCTGCCATTTCCATAGTGATATAGAGAACGTTGCGACCCATTGATAGACAATGAGCGGCAAGGTCACACATGAAGAGTGACTTACCTACACCAGTACCAGCAAGAGCTACGTTAAGAGTCTTGTTTGGCAGACCACCTTTGGTAATCTTATTAAAGTATTCAAGGTGGAAAGGAATCTTATCTTCCTCACGATGGTAGAACTCATATCGCTCAACACTATTCTCTAGATAATCGTGACCTACATGTTCGTCGAACGATACTGCCAGGGCCTCTTGAAGGATTGCTGGGATCGCATCTTTTGATATTTTTGTATTACCTCCATCCGCGATCTTGATTGAGTCGAGGAGAGCAAGATAGATTGCTCTGTCCTTACACCACTTCTCTGTGGTGTCGAGCAACCAGTTGTATTCGATTGGTGAGTCACTAAGTTCAGCAATCGTTTTAACCGCGTTTTGATATACTTCCTCATTTAAATCTTTTCTTGCTTCAAGGTTGATAGTTAATACTTCCTTCGTAGGCACTAACTCATAAGTGCTTGCGAAGTTCCAGACCTCTTCATAGATTACACGTTCGTGAATCTCATTGAAGTAATCTGGTTTTACAAAAGGAACAACCTTCCTGTAGAACTGTTCGTTACACAGGAGGTTGCGTAGGATTGTTGTTTCGATTCTCTCACTCATCCGCTACTCCATATAGAAACTCTTTACGGGCACACTCATCTAGGGCTTGCATTATGTCTGGCGTGAAGTATTTGTCAGGGTCTTTATAAATGACCGAAGGATAAACACTCCCAGAGTCAAGTTTAATACGGTTCCCCACACGCTCGAAGACTCCATACTTCTCACCCAACTCCAGTAGTCCATAATACTTGTCAAGACCTCTGGCGTCATAATACAACCTCGTTTCAATGTCTGAGTTTTCTTTAGTAAAGCGAGACTTCTGTGCCTTCACTTTAATAATGTTGCCAACCACCTCAGTGCCATCTTTCTCTTTCTTCTTGGAGAGGAAGAGAATAGTCGAAGCAGAATACTTCAGACCAGTGCCGCCACCCATTTCTTTTGTAGGCACATAAGCACCCACAACTTCATATGTATGGTTGGTAACAATCATAGGAATCTCTGCCTGACCCAGCTTCAGCGAAAGAATACGGAAGATGGATTTGATAACCTGAGCGCGAGTCATGTCGCGGGTTTCCTTGCCAGCAGTCGCATCCTCAACCTCCTTAGTGGTCGAGAGCATCCCCAGAGAGTCTAGCACAAAAAGCAGCGGAGGTCTATCGGCTTTCTTAAGTTTCATATACTGGTCGATGACTTTGATACTCTGAGTGCGAAACTCTTGCACTGTAGATACAGGAACCAGACCCACACGCTTGATATCAATACCACGCTCAGCGAGCATATCTTTCTCGATAGCTGATTCGGATTCGAAGTAGATTACTTGACCTTCTGGGTTTGCATCAAGGAAATGTTTGACGATGGAGAGAGCGAAGAAGGTTTTACCAGTGCTGGATTCTCCCGCAAGCGCAGTGATTTTATTTGATGGGAGACCACCAAATATACTGCCGCTGATGAGAGCGTTGAGAATGTAAGAGCCAGTATCCACAAACGTCTTACATACGGTTGCGTCATCCACAACATTAGCGTACTCATTATCTAACTCCTTAATAACAGATTGTAGGAAACTCATAATACCTCAAAAGAAAAAACTACTTAAACTGCCTTTGCGTTCCGCTTGCCATCCGATACATTCTAGCACGTTCTTTAGCGGTTCAAAGAAACTCTTCTCGAATTGTAGCGTGTAGTCAATGTATTTGTCAAGGTTCAATTCTTTCGGCAGTTGTTGAAAGAACGAAATGACATTCTCGCGGATAGGGTTTGGTGTCTTCAGATAGATGAACTTAATCTTCTCACCTTCTTGGATGATTGGATACTTGTGCTCCAAGTTGTTTTTGCGAATGTAATAATTGTATAACAGTGCTCCACGCACTTGAATGGGAGTGCCCTTCTGGTAAATATCAGCTGCACTGCGATATTTGGAGAGTCCATTACAACCGCGAGGGAAAGCAATATCAAGGTAGTTCTGTTTCTTGGTGTCTTCCTTGATTTCATTAATGAAGTCCAAGATATCTTCATTCGTTTTAGTTACGATGATACGATATGCCTGCTCCAGTTTGTCGCGGTAGTAAGCTGGCGTGGAAGAACGTGCAGTTTCCATACCACAAATTTTCATCTTCGGTTTAGCATAACGCACACCTTCGCTGTCCCAGACGTTGAGAACATAGCGTTTCTTCGCAGTCCAGAAACCACGCTCAGCAATATTCTCTCGCTTCATCTTCATTTTCTGGTCATATGCGTGGAGGTAGTCTGCCAATTCTTGGTAAGAACTTTCAATATACTTTTCGAGTTCCAGAGAAGCGACCTTATCAAGGAACGTGACAACGCTTTCAGGAGTTTTCTCTCTTGTGCCGTATATCTTTTCCACCAGAGGACCAAGGTTAAGATACATAGAGTCAGTATCAGAAGCAATAACATAATCAACATCCTTTGTTTTCAAAACTTTATTCAGATAAGCATTTGTTTTCTTTTCGATCCAGCGAATAGAAAGCTGACCTGAAAGAGTGATTGCCTCAGCAATTTCAAGTTTGTAGTAACGGAAGTGCTCGTTACCGATAGCACCATAAGCAGAGTTGAGTTGAATCTTACGTGCCATCTGAATGTTATTACAGCGAGAGATTTCTTTCTTCAACTCAATCGTTGGAGTCTTCTCATACTGCTGCTTAGCAGCAATCATCTTCTTCTTGTAAATAGTGCGATCCTCATAGATCTTCTCCATGAGCTTGGGAAGGAACCCCTGAAACTTGGTGGTGTAGTGCGTCCCATTGGCGCACAGGGTCTCCCCTACGAGGTCGCTGGTGTCGAACTGCTTCTCCAGCAGCATGTCCACGTTGACGCTGCTACGGCGCGGTAGGAGGGTCTCTGGGGACAGGTTGTACTGCATGATCAGGTGCGGGTACAGAGAGTTCAAGTCAAAGTTTACGATCCAATCATACATGCCAGGCACAGGTTCTTTCACATATGCACCAGCATACTTAGCATCCTTGACGCTATCTTTCTTGGGAGGAATGACAATACCCATCTTCGCCAGATAGATGAAGATGATGTTATCCCACATACGCACCTGAGAGTAAACATCTTCGTAGTTTACTTTGGCGTCGTATGCCATAGTAAAGGCAAGTTCCAGCAACTTCATCTTATCTTCCAGCTGGTCAACAAGGCGAACGTCATGGATGTTGTACTTAACAAACTTGTCCCAATCCTTAGTGTAAAACTCTTTGAAAGTATCAAACTCAGAGTGGTCAAGTTTCTTGGCATCAAGTTCTACCGATGCGATATGATCAAGGCGATAAGATTCTTGGTTGGTGTACGTGAACTTCTTGTAGAGCTCAAGATAATCCAGACACGCAACACCAGGAATGTCATATGCAATCTGTTTACGTCCTTTGATATAAATCTCACGCGAAGAGATTAGTTTCCAAGGTGATAGAAGTTTCGTATGGTCTTCACCAAGCACTCGATCCATACGGCGGCAGATGTATGGAATATCGAATAGCTGCACGTTCCAACCCGTAATTACATCGGGGGTATTCTCCTGCCACCATTTGAGGAAGCACGAAAGGAGTTTCGTCTCATCGTTGCAATGGATGTAATCAACCTGTCGGTCTTCATTCTGGAAACTTTTTGATCCCCAAACAGTAATCCTGTTTGTAAAAGAATCACGG
>JACCDW010568902.1_pt1 | contig 13216 bp, 13 predicted proteins | sample 7449781 | NCBI WGS metagenome assembly JACCDW01 (sample SAMN15323449, study PRJNA562643) | freshwater metagenome | isolation source: river surface water | place: USA:Blue River Watershed | collected 2017-08-18 | reverse complement strand
GCATTTGTGTTTAACTTTACATTGTAAATGTTAAACAAGATGGCAACAACGTTTGATTTCGGTTCCCAAATACACCGCGAGCGTCCCTTTCTTCGTCAGCTGGCCATGAAGTTACCTTGTTGGAACAACACACCCAATGGGGCGGGCGGGCTCGGCAATACAAAGAGGCGGGTTTTACTTTTGACATGGGTCCCAGTTGGTATTGGATGCCAGACGTTTTTGAAAAGTTTTTTGCCGACTTCGGGAAGAAGCCATCGGACTACTACGAGCTCGTTCTCTTAGATCCCGCCTACGCCGTGTACTTCGAAAACGGAAAAGTCGAGATGCCAGCAACGGCGGAGGAGACCTACGATTTGTTTGAACGGATGGAACCGGGAGCCGGCAAGAAACTGAAGGCATTTTTGGACGAGGGTGCATACAAGTACGAGGTTGGGATTAACGATCTCGTGCGGAAGCCAGGCAGAAGCCTTATGGAGTTTGCCGATATGCGGGTGATTAAAGGATTATTTCAGCTTGATTTACTTAGAAATATACGTTCAGTAATAAATCAAAACTTTAAAAATCCACAACTCCGTCAGTTGATGGAATTTCCCGTCTTGTTTTTAGGGGCAGTTCCTCAAAATACCCCGGCACTTTATTCTTTAATGAATTATGCGGACCGGGTTTTGGGTACTTGGTATCCTCAGGGAGGCATGCACAGCGTGGTACAGGCCATGGTCGAAGTTGCCAAAGGGCAAGGGGTAAAATTAGAACTGGGCCAACGTGTAACCGGCTTTGATTTCAACGGGTCAGCGATTTCCTGCGTGAACACGGAATCCGGTTCTTTTGAAGCGGATTATGTAGTCGGAGGTGCTGATTATGCCTTTATCGACCAAAAGCTTCTCCCTCCGTCAAAGCGTCATTACTCACCCGCTTACTGGGCGTCTCGGAAAATGGCGCCCTCCAGCATTCTCTATTACGTAGGACTGGATTGCAAAGTGGACCTCCCGCACCATGCCTTGTTTTTTGATGCCCATTTCGATACCCATGCGGATGCCATCTATACAAATCCACGTTGGCCTGAGAAACCCATGTTTTATGTGAGCGCCGCGAGCCAGACCGATCCCCATGCCGCCCCAGAAGGTTCTGAAAATCTGGTCATTCTGATACCCACAGCACCGGGATTAGAAGATACCGACGAAGTCTTGGATCGCTATTTTGACCTTATCGCCGAACGTTTGAAAGGGCATATCGGTATGGACATACGCGCTCATTTGGTGGTAAAGAAATCCTATGCTTACCGCGATTTTGTCCAAGACTACAATGCGCACCTGGGCAATGCCTACGGCCTCGCTAATACGTTGGATCAAACCGCAATTTTCAAGCCCAAATTAAAAGCAAAAAGGGTACAGAATTTGTACTACACCGGACAGCTCACCACCCCGGGTCCGGGCGTTCCGCCTTGCCTGATTTCAGGCGAAATAGTCGCTCTCGAAATTCAAAAAGTTTCCTAAGCATGAAAGCCATCTACGACCGGTCCTCCTTTGCTATCAGCAAATTGGTAACCAAGCGCTACAGCACATCGTTTTCATTGGGTATTTTGGGTCTGGACAAAAAATACCACGACCCCATCTACGCGATCTACGGATTTGTTCGGTTGGCGGATGAAATTGTGGATTCGTTTGAAGGTTACCCGCAAAGAGAGCTCTTGGAAAGATTCAAGGCAGATACCTACCGGGCTTTGGAAGAAAAGATTAGCTTGAATCCGGTACTGCACGCGTTTCAAGAAACAGTGCGGAAATACGCCATAGACCGGTCGCTCATTGATACCTTTTTGGCGTCCATGGAAATGGATTTGACAGACAGCGCGCACGACCAATCTTCGTATGAATTGTATATTTTGGGAAGCGCGGAAGTGGTTGGTTTGATGTGTCTTAAGGTTTTTGTGGACGGTAACGAACAGCAATATACCCACTTAACCTATTCGGCCATGAAGTTGGGATCTGCGTTTCAAAAGATCAACTTTTTGCGGGATTTGAGCGCAGACTTTCATACGCTGGGCCGAACCTATTTTCCCGATGTTGACCTTCGTCATTTTGACTGGGCAGCAAAGAAATCGATCGAAAAAGACATTGCACTTGATTTTCGTCGGGGGTACGAAGGCATTTTGAAATTGCCGAAGGGAGCCCGGTTCGGGGTATACATTGCCTACATGTATTACTACGCATTGTTCCAAAAGATCATGCAAAGTCCTCCGGAAGACCTTTTTCATCAACGCATTCGCATCAACAACCCCAAGAAGTATCGGCTCTTCGCGAGCAGTTACGTAAGACACAGTTTGAATCTCTTGTAACATGGAAGATTACGTTATCCTCGTCGACCCTCTCAACCAAGAGGTAGGACGGATGGAGAAATTGGAGGCACACGAGAAAGGAGTGTTGCATCGCGCTTTTTCCGTGTTTCTGTTCAATGCCGAAGGTCAAACCCTATTGCAGCAAAGAGCCGCTACTAAGTACCACAGTCCGCTGCTGTGGACCAACACCGTCTGCAGCCACCAGCGCGCAGGGGAGAGTAATTCCGAAGCTGCGCGTCGTCGACTGGGTGAAGAGCTGGGATTGGAATCAGCAAACCTGGATTTGGAAGATGTTTTCTCGTTTGTTTACAAGGCATCTTTTGACAACGGTTTAACAGAGCACGAATTGGACCATGTCTTGGTTGGGAGAATTACCGACTACGACAGTGGATGGGATCCTGCTGAAGTGGAATCGGTTCGGTGGGCTACTTTGGAAGAAATTGGCTCTGAAATGGATCAAAATCCAGAAAATTTCACAGCTTGGTTTCGCATTATTTTCAACGAATACCGAAACCGACTATCCATATGATTGCTACTGTAAGCCGAAAAGCCCATTTCAACGCCGCGCACCGGCTCCACAATCCCCAATGGAATGCGGAGCAGAATGCCGCTGTTTTTGGTGTGTGCAACAACCCTCATTATCACGGGCACAACTACGAGCTGATCGTTTCGGTTACGGGCCCTATTCAGCCGGATACAGGTTATGTCATGGATACCAAGATTCTTTCTGATCTCATCAAGGAAGAAGTGGAGAACCGTATGGACCACAAGAATCTCAATGTAGAAGTGCCTCCTTTCAATTCGGGAACCATTCCCTCTGCGGAGAATATTGCCGTTTTTATTTGGAACGCCCTTCAGATGAGAATAGCAGAAGACCTTTCTCTTAAAGTTACACTTTACGAAACCCCTCGCAATTATGTCGAATACAGTGGTGAATAATTCAAGTGGTCCTATCAGTGGCGAGCCCCACAACCACAAGTCGGTTTATTCCTTGGCTACGCCCATGCGCGACGATGCCTTTATTCTCACCGAAGAGGAGAAAATCGCGCTCATCGCAGAGCGCTTCAAGGACATCATGGGAATTCTTGGCCTGGACCTCACCGATGACAGCTTGTGCGACACCCCAAAAAGGGTTGCAAAGATGATGGTAAAGGAGCATTTTGCTGGCTTGAACCCGGCCAATAAACCCGCTATTACCTTGTTCTCCAATCCCTACCGGTACGGTGAGATGTTGGTCGAACGGAATATTACGTTGCACTCTACCTGCGAACACCATTTTGTCCCCATTTTGGGAGTATGCCATGTCGCCTATTTCTCTAACGGTCAGGTTATCGGATTGTCAAAGTTAAACCGGTTGGTTCGGCACTATGCCAAACGCCCCCAGGTTCAAGAGCGCTTGACCGAACAGATTGCAGCTGAACTTAAGGCTACCTTAGGTACCGAGGATGTTGCGGTGTTTATAGATGCTGAGCACTTGTGTGTGCGCACACGCGGTGTGGAGGACTGTGCCAGTTCAACGGTTACCTCGCACTACAGCGGTCGGTTCCAAGACCCTTTGGTGCGTTCGGAATTTTTGCACGCGATTGCCCATAAATCATGATGTTCTTTTGGTTCCGTAGGGACCTGCGTTTGGAGGACAATCGGGGATTGATTCGGGCTCTGGAGTCCGGTAGCCCGGTGCAGCCAATCTTTATCTTTGATCCGGTTATTCTGGACCACCTTCTTCCCACAGACCCTCGGGTTTCGTTTCTATACGAACACGTCTTGTCTCTGAAGAACCAATTGGCCGCATGGGGGGCAGATTTGTGGGTTTTTTACGGCACTCCGATCTCTGTTTTTTCGACCTTGTTGGATAAACATCCCGATGCTTCAGGTCTTATTGCCAATCGGGATTACGAGCCTTATGCCCGTAAAAGGGACCAAGAAGTACATGCACTTTTTTCCTCCAAAGGCAAGGATTTTGTTGGAGTTAAAGACCACGTCATTTTTGATCGCAACGAAGTAACCAAAGACGATGGCACGTATTACACCGTGTTCACGCCTTATAGCAAAAAATGGAAGTCAACCCTTGCTGCTAATCATGAAAAGCCGGTGCGCAATGCGCACGCCAACGATGCATGGAATAGGACCGATACGAGCACTCCAGCACCTTCCTTGGAGTCCATAGGATTTGTACCGGCCTTATTGGATTGGCCGTCCAAATCCGTTTCCGAGGACATTCTAAAAGGGTACGAAGACCGCCGAAATCGACCGGACTGGGATGCTACGTCACACCTTGGGGTTCACTTGCGCTTCGGTACGATCGGCATTCGAACACTTCTGGAAACCGCGCAAAACCGCTCGGAGGTCTTTGTAAACGAGCTGATTTGGCGAGATTTTTACCACATGATTCTATACCACAATTCAGAGTCCCCCAACAAAGCCATAAAGCCCGCCTACGATTTTATCGAGTGGGAAAAGAACGAAGAACATTTTGCTCGGTGGTGCGAGGGAACCACCGGGTATCCATTGGTGGACGCAGGCATGCGGGAACTCAATGCGACCGGATTCATGCACAACCGGGTGCGTATGGTGGTCGCTAGTTTCTTAACAAAGCACTTGCTTTTGGATTGGCGACTGGGTGAGCGGTATTTCGCCCAGAAATTGCTCGACTTTGATTTGGCTGCAAATGTAGGGGGATGGCAGTGGGCCAGTGGCTCTGGCTGCGACGCAGCACCGTACTTCCGGATCTTCAATCCGGCCGCCCAGCAAGAAAAATTCGATCCCCAATTCAAATACATCCGGAAATGGATTCCGGAATGGGGAACGGCCGCCTATCCCAAACCCATTGTGGAACACGCATGGGCAAGGCAGAGGGCTTTGAACCGCTACAAAACGGGGCTGGCCTCGGGTTTGTAGCCGAACAATCCTTTTTCCTTGATTATTTGGTCCACAAAGAGGGGCAAGCATTGCTCCCAACCAGGCGTTCCGGTACGGATTTTGTGCAGTACCTCGCGGCTAAATATGTGCAATATAGAGGCGTCAAAATCCTCGATGTTTCGGATGCGCTTGTTGTGAATGAGGTAGTCAAAGATGGGCTTAAATCGGGGGTGCACTTCCGCATTCTCTGCGAACCGAATTTCATCCTTTTCACCCAACATCGGATATACGAAAAGCACGAGGTCACGCGAGAACAATCGGCCAAAAGCTTCGAGAATTCCGCCCGTCAAATTCCGGTAGTACTTATCGTCAAATAACTCCTGCAAGTTGGGCAAGCCCATAATGAGGCCGCTGCGCATGGTGGAATACTGGGCGAAATAATCGACCAGTTTGTAGTATTCCTGGAATTTGGAAATCAGAACAGTTTGTCCAATGGAACACAAGATATCTGCACGGTCCAGGAAATCTTGCTCGTCCAAAGAACCGTCCATCAGAAGGTTATTGAGGGTGATTTCAAAAAGGACCAGTGTGCGGTCTGGATTGACTTTTTTACTGGACTCAAACTGTTTAAGTCCTTTCTGAACCATGTCCAAGTTGACTTTGGTAACCGGCCTGAATGACCCGCGTACGACCAAAATATGGCGCTTGTAAAGGATTTCAGCGGGCAATAAATTGTTCCCTTCGGGGCCAAAAACGACGGCTTCTGTAAACCCGTTCTTGACGAGTTGCAAGGACATCAAACGATTGTCTACTTGGGCAAAGTCTGGGCCGCTGAAATTCACCAAATCCACTTCAATAGCGGTTCGGTCGATTCCGTCATACAAGGAAAACAAAAGGGCTTTAGCGTCTGCATGGTGGTAGAAAGCGGAATAGATGAGATTCACACCAAGGGCACCGATAGTCTCTTGTTGGTGTTTCGCATCGTTTTCGTGGAGCCGAACGTGGAGGATAATCTCGTTGGCTTCCTTCTCGGGAGATGTTTGAAAACGGATGCCAATCCAGCCGTGTCCTTTGAAGGTCTTGCTAAAATTGATGGTTGCAACCGTGTTGGCAAAAGAAAAATAACACCGGTTAGGCGCCTTCTCGCGGGACAACCGGTCTTCGATCAACTGGTATTCATGGTTGATCATCTTTCGCAAACGACGTTCGGTGACGTATCGACCGTCTGCTTCTTCGCCGTAAATGGCGTCCGAGAAATCTTTGTCGTAGGCCGACATGGCCTTGGCAATGGTACCGGAGGCACCCCCCGCACGAAAGAAGTGGCGGACCGTTTCCTGACCGGCACCTATTTCTGCAAATGTGCCGTAAATATTGGAGTCAAGATTGATTTTAAGCGCTTTTTGCGCGGAAGTCAAAACCATTTGTTCCATGCATCAAAAGTACGACTAAATTTGTGCCATGTCCGCCATTTCATTGGAATTTTTAGGCACAGGAACCTCCCAAGGGGTGCCCGTAATTGGCTGCAATTGTTCCGTTTGTATAAGTTCAGACCGGCGCGACCAACGCCTCCGGTCGTCGGCTGTGCTCCGGACCCAATCGACCACGGTAGCCCTGGATTGCGGCCCAGATTTTCGGCAGCAAATGCTCCGAGCCGGCTGTGATCATTTGGACGCGGTAGTGCTCACCCACGAACACATGGATCATGTGTCCGGTTTGGATGATCTTCGGGCCTTGCAGTTCAAGCAAAGAAAACCAACCACCATTTATTGCACCGAACTCGTAGAATACCGACTTCGGCAGCAGTTTGCCTACGCTTTTTTGGAAAATCCCTATCCAGGCAGTCCTCGGTTTGAAGTCGAGCGCATCGTTCCAGATCGGGATTTCTTTGTAGGAGGAGTTCGATGGACTCCTTTGCCGGTCAAACACGGGGGTGGTGAGGTGCTGGGTTTTCGGGTGGGAGATGTCGCCTACGTAACCGATGCGTCGTTTATCCCCGATTCCACCTTGGAAAAGATGTGCGGATTGGAAATTCTAGTTTTGAATGCCTTAAGGGTAGAACCGCATTACAGCCATTTTCACTTGGCCGAGGCCCAGGAAATGGCCCATCGATTGGCTGCCACGCACACCTATTTTACCCACATTAGTCACCACCTCGGTCAACATGGGGCAATCGACCAAAACCTTCCGCCGGGAATGGCCTTGGCTTTTGATGGGTTAATCGTTTCAACGCCTGCTTAACCAACATTTGGTTCGGAAGGCTTAAAAGCCGAATCCGAATGGTGCTACTTTGCTTGGATTTGGTAGTATTTCCCACGGCTGGCCAATGCAATAGCCGCGCCTTGCAGCTTCCACTGGGTGGGGTAGTTGGATCCTTTTCCAACGTGTTGCGGCGCAGGGGCATCGGGATGAAAGACCGTTAACTCGGCCGGAGAACCTTCTACAATACGGACTTCGCCCAGTTGATAAAGCGCGCGGGGAGCATGGGTGACGGCGCGCACCCAGGTGGATTGTGCCTCGCGCCCGGTTCCAAATTTTGCAGTGAAGGCACTGTATCCAAACTCCAATGAAGCCATTCCCCAAGCAGCATCGTCAAACTCAACCTGTTTGTGCTCGGTGTCGTAGGGGCGGTGACCAGAAGCAATGGAATCCAGGGTGCCGTCCAACAGACCGGCCCATAGGGCCTCTTGGTCGGATGGTCTGCGAAGGGGCGGGAAAACTTTTAAATGCGTGTCAAAATGAGCAAGGTCTTCGTCGGTAAAGATCAAATGGGCTATCGTGGTATCGGCGGTAACGGCCAGTCCTTTTTGCTTGGCTTCCCGAATAATTTGGACTCCCTCGGCCGATGAAACCCCATGAAAATGGAGACGCCCCCCGGCGTATTCCAAAATCCGAATGTCCCGTTCCAGGCGGAGTACTTCAGCCAAAACAGGTGTTGATTTGATGCCGAGTTGGGTGGTAAACGGACTTTCGTTCACCATCCCGTGGGGCGAAAACGAACGGTCAAAGGGTATGCTCAAGAGAGGAACCTCCCAATCTTGCGTGTATTGCAAGCCCAGCTGCAGGAGCTGCGCTCGCTCGGTCGGGAGGTAGGCGTCAAAGAAGCCAACCGCGCCTGAGGTCAACATCTGATGCAGTTCGGCAAGCTGCAATCCTTCAGCGTTGGTGCTCAATGTTCCCAATGGGAGCAATTCAATAGGCAAATGGGCGGTACCGGAAAGAAAAGACTGGATTCCAGTGGAATTATCCCGAATGGGTGTCCCTTCGGGCGAAACGACCACTTGCACATAGCCCCCGTGAATGCCTGCTAAGGCCAAGCTTTCCCAGGTTTCCCGCTCTTCCTGGCCGGGTTGGCCTGCGGTAGCCAGAAGGTCTACCCAACCCGGAGAAACAAAAGCCGCAGCGGGTTCTTGGGAGGGGTGTATGGACCGAATGATTCCGTCTTCTAAAATCAAAGAAACGGTTTGGCCATCGTAGGGAGAGGCGGGGTCTACCACCTGGACGTTTTCCAGTCGATCACTCATAGGGCCAAAGGTAGGGATTTGCGTGCGAAATAGCTTTCCGCAGCCACTATGGAAAGTGCCAACAAGGCAAGCCAGTAGGAGGGCGGTACGGGAGTTTTTGATGATTGCAGCCCTTCAGGAGGCCCTGTTTCCCATCCTTCCCAATGGTTTTCTTGGTATGGATTATGAGCGGCATGCTCCGTACGCGGAGGATGGACGGCGTAAACAGCCAGGGTGTCACCGTTGGTTTTCACGTGAGCAATCCAACCTGGATGGACCACGGGGAGCCTTGTTCCGCCGTCTCCGGAAGCCAATATGTGACCGTTCTGAACCATTTGCCCTTCGGAAAAGGAAAGCTGCGTCAAGGCGTTCGCTGTCGTCGCATGGTGTAATTGGCGGTTGGGCCATTCGGCCATCCGGCGAATCCAGGCAAATAAAAGGGGAGTAGCTGAAAGGTTACCACCGGATGCGTCGTTCCAGCCTGCAGCCCACCAGAAGAGGGGTAGGTTTTGGTGCATGGATAAAGCCACTCGGCCCTGCGGGTTACTCAGTAGGGGAGAAAAGGCAGCATTGCACAGGGAGTCGGGCAGGCCGAGACGGGGTATTTCCACCCCTTCTAAGGCGGTCGGCATACGAACGATTATGCTGGAATAGAATAAATTGCTTTGATCTATCTCATCAAATACTTCAGGTTCATTATTTAGGGATGGGTCGCCGCGGTGCGTTCCCAATACCGCAATTCCCTGGCGAGCTGCTGAGCGCAGGCTCGCCTTTTCGGAAGCCAAACGCTGGTCCCAATCCGAAACCACAAGGAGTGCCGTTTGATTGGGGTCAAGGTCTGAGGCCGTCCACTGATTTTTGCGGACGGCTGAATAGGGTTTAGGACTGGGAAACCACTCGGGTGAGGTACCCGGAGTGGAGCCCAAATAGACGATGTTTTTGGCTTTTTGGGGTTCCAACCAAAAGGAGCGCAGCCCTCCATGGGAAAACCGCAATTCCAACCGGCAGCCGCGGGTGCCGGGGTCCAACGTGAATTCCGACGCCACCGTTTGCCCTTTGCCTGGTACTGCTTGGTACAAGGTCCACTGCACTTGTCTTCCTCCGGTCCACCAACTCAATTTTTGGTTTCCCTTCGGGGTTTCCTGCGCAGGGAACCGCACAAATCCGGTCCATCGGTTTTCCCCTTTGGGATTGCGAACCACCCAAGCCGAGTCCGGCCAAGAATGATTCAATGCTTCCCCCTGCAACAAGGTCATTGATTTCCCATCCTTCGAAAGTCCTTTGGGATTCCATTGGCCATCGGTCAGGGCCCATTGTGCCGATTCAAACAAGGCAGCACCTTGTCCCGATCCCGCCGTTGGGCGGAGGCTATCCAGGGTCTTGAGCCATTCTTCGGCCGTACGGGTGGACGACCCCAATGGAAGGGCTTCGGATTTGATTTCGATCCATTGGTCTGCGGGCGTCTCCTCCAGTACCGACTTTACTTCCTTCCGTGCCGCGTCAAACCGGGATTGCGTCTCGTCGTAAGGCATTTCCATGCTCGCCGATGCGTCCAAGTACCACACCCATTGGGCGGATGACTCGGCAGTCCCAAACCGAATTTGGGCAAAAAGAAGCACAGCCAATACGATTGAAATCAAGCGAATAAGAAGCAGCAAACGCTGATTGGGTTGGGATTTTCTCGACTGCGCCTCCCACACCTGGCGAAGGAGGCGTAGGTCGGGGAAGACGGTCTTTTGCGGGCGTAAAAGCTTGCTAAAATGGGCATACAAGGGCAGGGCTAGAAGTAGAAGTCCCCACAATGCCCCGGGGTTTCCTACAGTTATTCCTTCCATTCCGATGCATTTCTAAGGGTGAAATGAAAGCCCATACCGGGTTTGCTTTTCATTTGCAACACCCCTTCCCAAGTGACGACTTGGTCGGTTTTAAATTTCTGATTCTTCACGGCCAATTCCAGTCCCATAACACTTTCCGGACCCGCACCTCCACAAAAGAAACAAGACGAAAACGTGTAGGCAGACAGGGCGTAAACGCTACCGGTAACATCAACAGGAACCATGTACCCCGTGATTCGAACCCGTTGGCCTTGCCAAGCGAGAACGTCCGGAGTAAAATGAGCCATTTGCGACCAGGAATTTCGGCTGGCATCAAAGACCTCTTCGAAGCGGGTCGTTGCCAATTGTCTCCAAGTGATTTTGGTCGGGGATTGTCCTGCGGCATGCACCGACAATACCGACAGAAAAAGACACAGGATCAATGAACAACGGTGCATCATGGGGGCAAATTTACGCATCCAAAAGAGCAGTGTGGATGGAGGTGGTAAGCGCACGCCAAGTAGGCAACAGAGCCAGAAAGGCAGCGACCAATCCGCCCCACGCCAAAAGGTAAAAATCCAAGGGAATCGACTGAAAGAGCGGAAGGGTCACCGGCCAACCGGGCAACGACCAAATTCCTTGGGCCAGCCACCCCAACGCCCAGCCCATCCCCAGTACAAAAAAGAAGGGGCCGGCAATAAAGCCGTAAATCTGAATGGCATTAGCGCCATTGGCCCGTAGAAGTGCCAATTCGGCCCGCCTTTCCAAGGCAAAATTCCACCACATGAGCACCATGGCGAACAAGGCGATGGCCGTCATCACGGTACTCATGCCCGAAAAAAGCCGGTTTCCTTGGTCCAAGAGGCTGCGCAATCGATTGATTTCCAACGGGGGAGAGACGGCCATTCCTTTTCCGTCGGAACGAATGGAGCGCGGAAGAAAGAGGGCAGCCATGGGGCTTTGGGCGCGCAACAGAACCGCAGTATAATCCGCAGGGGCATCGGGATGAACGGCCCAAACGGTTTCGATAGTAGTCAATAACAAACCATCCACGGCCTTGCCGCGGGCATCTCCAATCCCTACGACTTGGTAGGGATGGTCGGTGTGGTCACCCAAGTCGCCTTCGGCTCCGTGGCTGCCATAAAAAGAATCGCCCAACTTCAGATTGAGTTTGGACGCAGCGTCGATTCCTGCAATTACCTCAAAGGGCTTTTCGGGAAGCCGACCCTCCTGAAGGTCCATTTTTTTCCAGTGGTAGAAATCAGGGGTGCACCCCAAAATGCGGACGCCCTTGGATTCGTCGCCGTACGCCAATGGAAACGCCTGTGCAATGTCGGGGTGTTTCATCCACCGATGGGCCCAGGCGGTGTCTAGGTTTCCAACAGGATTGTCCAAATGGAAAACGGATGCCAGAAGGGCTTGGGTGGGTGAACCGACGGCAGACAAAACCAAGTCGATGCCTTCCAATTCGTCCACCAAGGCCCGGTCGGAGGCGCGGTGCAATCGTTCAACGCCCATGGCAGCCCCCAATCCTACAGCAACGAGCAGGGCCTGCCCCAGGGCTTGGCCCGGACGGGTGCGCAAATGCGCCATTCCCCAGGCAAGACTTTTGAAAAAGGTACTAATGCCCATTGGTGGTCGGTTTGTGAAAAAGAACGGAATCGTCCAAAAAGGAATGTGCTCGGGCGTCGTGCGAGGCAATCAATACGGCCCCCTGGGTTTCATGGGCCCAGTTTTGCAAAATCATCAAAGCCTGATTGGCTTGAAAATCGTCCAAGGAAGCAGTGGGTTCGTCGGCTAAAATGACCCGTGGCGACCCTACCATGGAGCGCAGTAGAGAAACCCGTTGTTGTTGGCCCAAGCTTAGCCGGTCTGCCCGTTCCAAAAGGAGTCCATCCAACTCCAGCGGCTTCACCAAATCCAAAAGCGACGGAGTCAACGCCGTGGATTTTGCCCAAGCCGTCATTTCCAAGTTCTTTAAAACCGAGAATCCGGGCCAGAAAAAGGGGCGCTGAGGCACCCATCCCATCCACTTCTTGCGCCAAAGCTGGGGAACCGCAACCCCCGGACGAAGTACACCTAAATCTGGAAGTTCCAAACGTCCCGTTGCCAAAGGCAGAAGTCCACCTGTGGTATGCAGTGCAGTGGATTTACCACATCCCGAAGGCCCTTTGAACCCGACGACTTGCCCAGCTTGCAATGTGAAATCGGGCCACTCCACGCTTTTTCCGCTGGGATAAATATGGCTCGCGGCACGCGAGATCAGCACGGGATTCATCTTTCAAAGATACGGATGCAATTTGGCCCAAACTTTGTACCTTCGGAGGATAAAATGGAAATTCAACCCAATTTTAAAAAGCGATGAAAAAGTTCTTAATTGCGGCTTTTGTTTTAGCCTCCGCGGGTGTTTATGCCCAATCCGCTACCCCGTCTTGCTGCCAGAAAGCTGCTGGAAGCACTCCGACGTGCAGTTCTGCGGGTTCTTCCAAAACCGAAGCATCTTGCCACGACAAAGCCGGCATGGAAAAGACCAAAGCAACTAAATCGAAAAAGTCATCCGGAAAGCCAGGAAAAAAATCCGATGTAGCGGTGATGGAGCGCCGAATTGAAATCCGGGAAAACGGGGAAGGAATGCAGGAATTCTTGCAGAATTTTCCAATAAACCCCACCGAGCAAGGCGATCGGATTTTTTTTTTGAACGGAGAGGAACT
>JACCDW010460333.1_pt1 | contig 13218 bp, 5 predicted proteins | sample 7449781 | NCBI WGS metagenome assembly JACCDW01 (sample SAMN15323449, study PRJNA562643) | freshwater metagenome | isolation source: river surface water | place: USA:Blue River Watershed | collected 2017-08-18 | reverse complement strand
CCGTGACTTGCTGAGCACCGCCAACAGTCAGTGTACAGTTAACAGTGATGTTTACAATAACCAATCTCTGTCCAGGCGTGCCCGCAGGCAAGTTCACATTATGAGTGTCTGACCCGCCATATCCCACTGCTGTCTTACAATATAACAAGTTGAAGTTAAGGTCAGTAATAGTTAAGTTTGTGTTAGTACCGTCAAACTCGTATATGTATTCTCCTTGTACATTTGACCCGGTATAAGCAGTAGTTTGAACTGTATTATCCGGGAATGTGATGCTACCATTGTCGTCATCGAACACCCACCGATTCATTGGTGTGCCTAGTGTCAGTGTGCCGCCTGCCGCAGGTGATATACCAAATCCGCCAGACGTTGAAATGACATTACCGCCAGGTAGTGTAAGTCCGCCAACATTGTCAAATATCCACGATTTAGCACTTTCGATTGAATTGGTAACAACGGCGAAACCTAATTCACTGGTTACTACCAGTCCTGGTTCGTCTTCTCTAATTCTATAGTCAGCATCACCTGGGAACTTCAAACTACCGTCACCAAGGAAATTCCACTTGTGATCAATTTCCCCTTCTGTGCGGTTGAATGAAGTGATAGATAGTCCGCTGACATTAGTATCCTGCCATTCGAGACTGATCTTTACTCTTTCTGTTCCATCTTCGTCTGGTGCTTCACCTGTATAGACACGCAGTAGTTCCACTGTGTCATTATCAGGAACATTATACCAACGCATACTGGTTGTGCCACCACTGCCCTCACAGTCTTTGATCCATCTACTGCCACGTGGTAGTATAAGGTCATCGGCTAATCGTAAAACACCACTGCTGTTTAATACAACTTCGTGAACACCATTGACTAACTTGTTGGTGTATGCCGATGTTAGTGTTGTGGCATCTGCGAATGTGATCGAATTAACATCAATGTCAGTGTCTGGCGGTGCTAATACTGTGGGACTAGCATCAACCCACTGATCGTTGTACTTGATGTACATACGTGCTTCTTCGGTGTTGAACCATAGTTGTCCGTTGCTAGCACTAGGAGCAGAATCACTGCGTGGAACACTCTGAGATACTTCTCCGCCTGTGTAGGCTGTTGTTTGTAAAGAACCGTCCGGGAACTCTATGCTACCATTGGCTCTAAACAACCAAGTGCTTTGTCCTAGTTCGTTATCCTCATCGTTGTCTGTTTGGATAGCAACAACTTTGTTTAGACTACCACCGATGCTGATACCTTCTTCTGTGGTGTCAATGAATCCTACTTCGCTACCGTTATAGTTTAAGTGTAGCAAGCCCGGAAAAACCGTAGTGCCATCGCTGTTGATTATTAACTCTCCGGCTGCGGTGCCTAAAACAATAACATCAGTTTCGCCAGTGACCGCAATGCGTAGGTCGTTGTTTCTGTGGCTGATAGCACCGCCTGCTGGAGTTGCCAGTGTACCCTGATCAGTAAATGTCCACTGACTAGTATCTTCTTGGATTTTCCTAAATGTGTAGGTAGTTCCTTGAGCAAATGAAGGATAGTTGTAGTCATCTCCAGAGAATCCTGTAAACGAAATCACAAAAGTATTGTTCATAACATTTGTGGTTGCGGCTGCAAACTCTTTCCAGTATGGTACTTCACCCTCTACATTGAGGTTAACTTCCCATCCGCCAGCACCTGTCATTTCAACAACATCATCGATTTCAGAAATGTCTACTACGATTAGACTTGAGCCAGTGCCAGGACCTGCTACCGCTGTTATCGTCCTGCGATAACTGGTTTGTATAGTAATGTCTTGATCAATGTCTGTTAGAATAGTTCTACTGTCTATTTCTAGATTGCCAAGGTCAGCACCACCACCGCCTAATACAGAATCACCGTTGCTGTCAACGATGTCGCCGCCTGCGGGCAGTTGTAGATTACCGTCAGTGCCAAAAGACCAAGTTCCATTCGCACCGTCGTTGGGGGCTATGTCAATAGCTTTGCCAGGATTTCCGGCAATTATAAGACTGTCAGGTTGTGCTCCAACGAATCCAGTCGGAGTGTCAAGCAAATTAAATTGAATAGATAAAGGAACAATTATTTCACCACTTCTCCTAAAATTAACAGAGAGTGTAGTCTCCTCATCGATAGCTAACTGACTAATAGTAAAGCCATTGACAGTATCGCTTGATAGACTAGCACCTCCAGGTAGTTGTAGGTCGCCATCGTTGCCAAATGTCCAAGTATTGTCTTTTGCTGTGATTGTGACCTTGATGTCGGCTTGTTCTGCTTGCCATAATTCATAAGCAGCCTTGGCAGTGTTTGCTATTACTGCCATACCAACTGGCGGAGGTATTTCTCCAGGAGCGATATTTTGCATGAACTCCATTAACAATGTATATGCTTGATAACTTGGCAATCCCGCCCACGTTCTTGTTCCCGGAGCGATATCTGCCGCATCCTGATTTCTAATATCAACCCACGCTTGTTCAGCTTCAACCCAGGTGTTATACTTCAAAGTAGCGGAGTCATAGCCTGCCGTTATAGTTACGTCTCGAACACTTGTTAAATCAATACCATAAGCGGGGTGCATGGAAAAAATAGACGTAATCATCTCGCCATCTACTCTTGTTCCTAATTCAATGATCGATTCATTAGTTCCTACTCCATTAAGAGATATAGTAGCATTTGACCCAACACTTTCAATCTGATTATACTGCGGCAATGTTAAAATACCATTTGTACCAAATACTAAACTTTCATCGTTAGCGGTTAATTTAATAGCACCCGACGACTTAACTGTGCTAGGGTACTCTGGCGGAATACTTACTACTGGACTAGCAGTCCATCCTGCCGGCCCGGCAAGTACAAGATTATCTAACTCTAATTCAAATGTATAACCCGGAATACCGTGATCTGCTTCAGTGAATGAAAATTGATCTGCTGTAGTATATCCCGGATTTATTAGATTAGGGAAGATGCTGTTCATCATTGTTTCTACAGTACCATTAGGATTTACTTGGAATTGTACTTCAAATTCCCAAGGAGTTCCTGTTAATGTAAGAGGAGTACCAGTTTTATGTTCTGAGTCTAATACTGCGATAAATTGTACTGGTAGTAAAAGCGGAGTTGTTAGTGTTCCACTACGGTCAAATGTCCAACTCAATGACGGAGCCAAGTCACCGTGTGTGATTAAAATAATGCTGCCGTCTGCGCTGGTCAATGCAATATTGCCGCTGGTCGCCCCAATCTCACTACCTTGGATAAACAGTTGATCTGTGCCGCTGGCTGGGAAAGTTACAAACGGAGTAGCACCGCCTGTTAGCACAAGTTCAACTTCACCTACGATTAAACGATCTGTAGTAACAACACCTGTACTGCCTTCTACCGGCTCTTCAGTTACCAGACCAGCATCTGTGACCTGTTGTACTTTTAATGTACCGTTATCATTTGATAGTTTAATATCACCAATGTATATTGAACCTTCGCTGACATAGATGTCTCGCCATTGTTTGTCTGGAGCACCAAGATCGTAGGTATTGTCTGTACTAGGAACAATATGTCCAGCATAGTTTGACAGCACAGTTTCTTTGTCGTCAAAATATGATAGACTGTTCCAGGCAGTTGAGCCTGTACCAATTTTAATTTTATTATTGGTTAAGTCAATGCCAATTTCGCCCTGTGCTAGCACGGGGTTGGTACTAGACCAGTTTGCTGCTGTATCTCTTCTTAATTGTATTCTACGTGCCATATTAAGCTCCGCCTCCATCTAAAATTGTTTCATCGTCATACACTGTGGAGGCCGCTCCTCCGTCATAATCTTGTGCTATGATTATATTTAATTTATTATTAACATCATCGTATTCTACAGATGCACCTTCGTGACTACCGTTTACGAACATTTGTGCAGCATAGTCTTGTGCTAATTCAGTTAGATTAGTTACACCAACATAATTATAAAGTTCGGTAAAATTTTCATTTATCTTATTAAATGCAGTACGTAAAGGATCACCATTACCTTTATCTGGTGTTCCTAAATTAACAACTTGTTTTGCCATTATGTTCTCCCTACGGCGACTTCTATAACACCAGCTTCTAGGCTATCTTTGTCTTGTAATGCTTTACCTATAATTGTACCTACTTGAGGATTTATTGCCTTAGCAGCATATCCAGCTACTCCTGCTGTAGTAAGCATTTCTCCTTTCTTAATTTTACCAACTACCTTACAAGGCACACGACCCTGTAATGCAATGCACGCTTTAGTTCCTTCTAATCCTCCATTCATTTTGAATCCAGGATCAGTACTAACTACACCAGCTACACGACTATCACCGAACGTAGTTGTAGTTGTTACTTCAGCGTCTCCGCCAAATACTAATACAGTTCCGGGTTCGTACTCTGAATCTGCACTATAATATTCTGCTAAGTCAGCGAATGTAGCTTGTAGTGTTGCACCAGTTGCTAATGACCATTGACCGTCTACAGTTACTTTTGTATTAGCTTGGTCTGCGGCAACACCAGCAAATGCAAGAATAGTATATCCGCCTTGAGTATTAAGCAATAACTCATTGGAATTACCAGTTATAGTTGGAGTGTTAGTGTTAGGAATAATAAAATTGTTTGAATTAATTTGTATACCTTTTACATCTACAAATCCATCTACACCTGTTCCTGATTTAGTTTTCACTATAGCATCAGTAGCACCTACTGTGGTAATTAATGTAGCTACATTTGAAGTTCCAGCTTCATTAGCACCTCTAGATAGAGTAATAGCATATTGACTACCGCTTACAGTGGATCCGTTAAATGCATTCCAAGTTGCCTTTGTTAATACATTTTCCGGAAGTGTTGCAGTAGGAGCAGCCGCACTGCCGGTTAAATTTGCTATCACAGTGCCGGCTGTAAGATTTGCCATTTCAGTTAATGAAATGCCTCCAGCCTTTATACCAACCCATCCGTTATTGGTTACTTCGAAGTTTGCACTGTCGAATAATATACTTGCTCCTCTTTGTTTGGTAATTGTTGCACCAGCCAAACTAGTTATAGTGTCAGTTAGGCTACAAGTAATTACAGTAGCCGAAGTAGTGCTGTTAGTCACTATCCAACTGGCGTTGTAAACGTTAGGAGTAACACCATTAATTAAAACTCTATCTCCTATATTATAAGGAGCACCGGATAACCCAACTGAGCTATAATTGATTCTAGCAGACCCAGGAGTAGCACCTATAGATCCTGTTCCTGTACTCGGATCAATACTAGTAATAGGAATGCTTAAAGCACCGTCTACTGTACTGACCTGAGCATTAGTAAGATTTAATTTATATTGATCAATAGCAGCATTAATGGCTATTTGTAAGTTACTAATAGAATTAGAACTAATAGTCGATATTACAGTGTTAGCCGTTGAATCAAATTGTAAAGTTAAGTCTCCAATTACTGAAGCATTCTGCCATAAATCTAAACCGGTATATGCTCCGCTAGTACCTGTATAGACTAATAAATCTGCTGACTGTGGTGAAGTTATTTCGACGTCTTTTAATTCATTTAAACTATCATACAGAGCTACTTGTGTATCAACATATATTTTGTTAGCAGCATCGTCGTCTAATGTTGGTCCTGCAACATTAGTAACTCTAAATCCTCCCATATTCTGTGGAGCAGTTGCACCCAACACGCCATTACGTGGCATAAAACCTGGGCCAATTAGTTTGCTAGGTGATGCACCTGTTCTAGTTAGATGTAATACATAACTGATATAGTTCACAATGGCCTGTTCAGTTGGTATAGTGTCTGGTGCTGAATCAGTCATTTCATCATCTGAACTAAATTCATTAACTGTTACGCCTCGTTTAAATCCAATACCAGTTAAGTTAGTAAGTGCGATACCGGCGTTGAATGTAACATCACCTGTGCCTTGGTCAACTTTAAAGTATCTTCCTACTCTGAATATACCATCCTGATCGGTGGTCACATAGAATACTCGTCCTGTTGTTTCCTCGAAAACTTCTTTTGCCGTATCTGGATTTAGGGCCGGTCCTCCAAAGATGTTACTTGGATAGTTTGTAGTATTATAACCACCAGTACCAATATCTAAAAGATCATGACCAGTAGCTCTCATTGTGCTAATTCTGACTGTAATTTTTACAGCAGCGCCTGGTTCAAATCCTGCTCTAATGGTGTAATCTGGGGTTGTCGGAAAAGGTGCAGCAATACCATCACCACTACCTCCGGCCGGGTTAATATTGATACTAGGTGTTAAGTTGCCAATTGTTATATAGGCAGGAATTAAACCAGCCGAAGCAGTAAAACTTAATATCTTGCTAACTTTACCTTTGTAAACAAAAGTTAATATTCCACTATTACAGGCATTAAGAGTTCTGACATCGGTTATTTCGTTTACAGCAATTCTTACATCGCCTATCTGAGAACCCATTGTTTTGCCTGCATCAAGTGGGTCTACAGTGGTTATTCTGTTGCCTCTGACCTGAGGAGTAAAATAAGCAAAACTAGTATCAAAACCAATTACAGCATTAAGAGTAGGTAAGGCTCCTAATGCAGCAGGAGCAGTAACACCGTAAGAAATAGATCTGTAGACTTCATTATCTCTATCATTATAAACAAGTGCAGTACTTGGACGTACTACGGGAATCTCATCTAAGTTACTGAATTGAGCTTGTTGAAGAACTCTTACAGCAAATATTTCATTGTCAGTCAATGCTTCTTGGAAACCACTTGCTGCTGTTCCTGTTGTGCCAGCAGTGCTAAATTGGCCCTTCATGATTTCACTACCACATAAGGCTCTACCACCGCTTGTATAACTCGAATAACTTGTACTGTTTACACCATTAATTAATTGTTGATCAAGAAATAGTGCGAAGCTAGTAGCAGTATACCCTGTTGCCTTGACATAATATCCACCAGTACTAGTGTTTATAGTAGTCATTCCGCTTACACTATCTATTTTAACTAGTTGACCATCTGTGAAAAAATGTGCCGAAGTAGTAGTCACAACAGCAGGATTAGCTTTAGTTATATTACTGATTACTGCTCTTGGTATAGCTTTACCTGTTCCTGAACCAACACCTGATGCAGTAAAGTCTGTTGTGAATACTGTTCCTGTGCCTCCTGATGCTGCACCAGTAGCAGTAAATCGTGTACCAATAACATTTTCTGCTGCACCAACCGTTACATAATCGCTACCTCCAACAGTTACGATAATGTATTCAGTGCCTGCCACCATAGCAGTAGCATTTACTAAACTTGAACCAATAGTGTCAAAAGTTGTAGTTCCAGGCCACTGAATAGTATATAATCTTCCTAAGACGAATTCTCCAGCAGGCCTTCCAGCCGGGATACCAGTTTTTTGGGTACTGGTCATTTCATAATTTGTATTACCTGCGGTAGAATGATAAAATTCAGTTTCACTGACATTAAACGGAGGATATTGATAATCGTAAAAGTAAAACGTTGTGTCATTTTTAACAACAGTAGGAAATGTTGTAGTCCCAAGGCTATAGTTTCTTGCAGCTTGAACGTGTCTAAATACTAGATTAGCATCATCTGGTATTTCAGTAGGATCTCCTCCTTTTGCACGTAGCGCATAAACACCGTTGGCACTAGAACAGTTCAATGCACGAATTTGTGCTCCATTTACAGCGTAGAATGATGTATAATTGTAATAGGTAAATGTACTAACCTGTTCTGTTAAACCATTGTTTGTTGCAACAATACCATAGCCTAAATCATTGACCTGAGTAAAGTCATTGGCTAACATAGATTTGTTACCAGCTGTTTCTAATTCAATCCCTGGAGTCCTCGGATATACCCAAGGTAATCCTGTAGCAGGATCATTAGTTGGCCAAGGAGTAGCAGGATTTAATAATACCTGTGTGTTGCCTGTTGGAGCATCGTATGCACCTACACTATCAATTTGATATCTATTATCTGCAATATAAAAACTTGTTGGTGTACTTAATTGTTTTCTTTGAAGATCTGATCCAGTTAGTAATAAAATTTGTACTCCACTGCTTACAGTAAAATCTGCGATAGTGGCACGTAGTCGGCCTGCAAATCCGTCAATAAGTTGACCACCAGCAAATCTTTGTGCATTAATACTACCACTTAAACTAGTACAAGTTTGTGCATATGGAGATTTACTGATAATTTGTCCATCAGGATCAAGCACCATCATGAATCCGCCGTGCCCTACACAAGTAATATTTCTAAGAATGGTCGCATTATTCATTAAGAATATGTCCATTTCTTTATTGTTTTTAGCTGGGTTATAAGCAGGATTAAATGCAAACGCAACAGTTGCAATTAGGTTGTCTATAATAGTTTTTACAGTCAATGATGCACTTGGTATAATTGAAAAATTTATTATATTTGCTATACGATTGATACCAGCTAGACAAGGACCAGATAGTGTCACACCATAAAATTTTCCTTGTATTTCGAGAATGTTTTCGTTACCGCCAGCCTTTAAATCTTTTACAATAGCATCTACAATATATCCAACATCTCTAAAGTTTTTAGCTTGATCTATAGCAGATAAAGGACCAAATGTGCTGGCAATATAGGTGTTTACTGCGTTCGCAATATTAACTTTATTACTACCAATAATTGTAGACTCTTGATGATATCCTCCTGCATTAGAATACACAGGACCAAGATTTATAGCCAATGAAGGATTTTGAAGATAGTGATATCCAAACTCTACAGTTGGGAAAATTTGCCAGGTTCCTCCTGCACTACTTGCCCTTGTAACTAAATTATCGTGCAATTCAACGGTAAATGTACTTACACCTACAGAAGTAATTACACCTTCGCCTCCGTTAGCTACAAAGAATTTTCCAACCCAGTTGCTATCTGAGGTACCGCTTGATAGAGTTACTGTGATAGTTCCTGACACTGCACTAGGTCTAAAAGCTGTTCCTCCTGAACCAACAGGAGTAACACCGTTGTAAGTAAACACAGTTCCTACAGCGAATCCAGCTGGAGCACCCATTGCATTCCAGTTTACACCTGTGCCTAAAGTTTCGATTACATAAGTGCTGTTAATTACAAAACTACCTGGACTAACTGGCAGTTCTCCACAAAAGACTTTAACATTAGGTGCTATACTAGAGCCTGTATAATTAGTCAGCCTCATACTATCAAAGACTTTATCTCTTCTAAAGTACAAACTAGACCAACGACTTTGACTTAATCTATCTTTAGGTTTAATAATAACACGTCTGAATTCATCACCTTTAATACTAACATTTTGAGGAACTCTTATAGGATAATCTTCAAAATATGTTCCACTTTCGACTCTGATAGTGATATTAAGATCGCTTACTGCTTCTCCGTATTCAACTTCTTCTTCTTCTAAAAATGTTATTGGTTTTAATAATTGATAACTAAGTCTATCAAAACCAGCAACAGCATTTCTTTCATATCTAAAGATTTTAGCAGTGGCCCCGCTGCTCTTACCACGCATAATTCTGCCAGCTAAGATATCAGTATTATCGGGGTTACCTTGGTCAACAAAGGCATTACCACCATTAGTGATTCTGAATCTATAAACACCTGCACCAAAATAAGGATTAAGTGCAGACGGTGTGCTAGTACCGTTTTTGATTATGTCTATAATTGTATTATATCTTGCGATTAAAATTAGATCTGTTACATTAAATTCAGAAGGAACAGAACCATAACTAGTATAAGAAGTTGTTGTATTATAAACGGTAGCAGGAGCAGTATCATCTAATGCTAACTGTACTAATTCGTTGAATTTGTCTAATCCTGCTAATGTCTGTCCTAATTGTAGACCGATAGCCAATCTTGCACTAGCATTTCTATAATAGGATTTACCAGCATTGATAGTTTGATAAGTTCCACCTGTCAGCAAATCAATGCAAAGTGCGTCGATGATTAACCCGATATCTCTTTTACAGGTCACTGAATCATAGATGAAATCCTCCCAGTCTACAGTTCCATATCCTGCTAAGGTCTGTTGAACTGCATTTTCAATTTGATAATTTTGCCAAGCAATTACTTCTTCTTGTATAAAAAATTTATTAGCTAATAAATGTGCAACAGTTGCGTTATATCCAGAACCACTAATTACTTCTATACTACCAGGATCAATAACACTTGCAAATTGATCATTGCCGATAGTATATGTAAATGTCTGTGTGTATGCACCAGGTTCTGTATTAGAAATACGTAGCAACTCTTCTGCTTTGGCACAAGCAGCACCAATTGTGGCAAATGCTTTAGAAAAACTTCTTCCTTCCTGTCCAGGTTGACTTAAAATCTGACTATCATCTCCGCTAGTTGAAACAAAAAGATTGGTTGGACTAGTATGAGAACTGGTGTCTACATAGAGTTTAGTTGCTGCTTGTAAGTCGTCTTCTCCATTTATTGTTCCTGACCCGGCTATAGCTCCTGGGTGATCGTATAGAGTCAGAGCACCGGTCATTGTATCGCCCTGACGACGGACTACACTTTTTCTTGGTAGTACTTCATCGCTTAGGTAATTACCTTCTAACAATTCATCGTAATTAGTGTCACTAATAGTTTGTGTACCAGTACCACTGCCATCTGTAATAACGATTCTATTTGTATTATTTCTAGCCTCTACGGAAGTAGTATGTAAACTAAAATGATTATCGTCTTGATATCTTATAAAATAATCGGTATTATTAACTAAACCTGTTGCCGCTGTTCCTGTAGTTTTGTATGTTACTTTTAATCCATCGCTTGCTGCATTTAAACCGTGACTATTAACTCTTAATAGACTGTTTCCTAATGCGGCAGTACTTTCTATAACACTAATAGTATAGATATAGTTAGATGTTACCGGTTCGTCCCTTGCCTTAATAGATTCTCCAGAACCGTTTAATGCACGTTGGCTGTATCTATAATCCATATCTCTTCGTTTCAATACGAAGTCATCTCCAGTTACAGCCGTAGATCCTACAAGATTATGTAGAGTATTAAATGCATTTATAACCGCGTTTGTTGGTGTGGCTATACGAGCTATGGCCTGTGCATTTTGACCATCCAAATGGCCACCCAAACTTGGGCTAGGGTCTGAACTAACTTCTGAAGTAGTAGAAGCAATAGTTAACTCTCCGGTGCCGTCTAGATTATCAGTAATAGTAATTCCTATACCTTGACCAGCATTAAGAGTTACGGCGTTAACATTGTCTCCTGACTTATTAACAACAAAGATATTATCAGCTGCATAAGATGTAGGAAAATCATCTAAATCTTGTGAGCTAATTCTGTCACCTTTGTTGAATACAGCATAAAGGTCTCTAAAGTTTTCGTTAACTTTACGAAAGGATTCTCTAATACTGTCGCCTGTACCGTCGTTACCTTGTACACCAATGTCAATAATCTGTCTAGCCATTTATAACCTCGTTTAATTTAACCCATTGAAAAGCTTGATCCGCAACCACAGGTAGTTGTTGCATCTGGATTTTTAATTGTAAATTGACTACCTTCGATATCTTCTTTGTAATCAACTTCTGCATTTTGAACATACTGGAAGCTCATACTGTCTATTAAAACTTTTATACCATAAGCTTCGATATCAAAATCGTCTTCGTTTTGAATTTCATCTAAGGTAAATCCGTAACTGAATCCGCTACATCCTCCACCTTGTACAAACATACGCAATTTTAAATCAGGATTTCCTTCTTCTGTCACTACTTCTTTAATTTTATTAGCCGCAGCTTCTGTGATAGTAATCATAATTTCCTCATTTTTAATATTTATCAAAGGATTTTATAATCCGAATGTAAATAAAAATATGTATCTAGGGCAAACACAACAGGAGAAAATTTATACTAGGGCTAGTAAATTGGGTGTTACTCACGAATATACAAGAGTAGAAACCCAATTACATTTTAGATGTGATCAATGTAACGAAGTTTTTACTAGACCAAAAGGGTCAGTTAGTCCTAAAAGATTAAGCAACAATTATTTTCATTGTTGCTCTAATTGCGATCATAAAAGATTTGCACAACGAAAGGGGGTAGAAAGAAGGCTTATTTGGGATATGCCAGCCAGCAGTACTTTGCCAATAAGTCGTATGTAGCTTTTAGATTTACAATAAATACCCAACAAGGAGATCTCTATGGAAATAATTATTGCTATTATGCTGATAGCTGCTATGGTTTATGTAGGATATCGAGTCCTAAATAAAGAAGATGCAGACGGACGCCATCCACTAGATGCTGCAACTCAAGCACCTTATAAAATCGAACCTCCAACAACTACTACTAAAGCAGATGGTATTGGACACGAAAGTGTACCAATTCAGCCTGTTATTTCTAATGTATTAGATGTTAACGGTGACGGTAAGGTAAACTTAGAAGATGCTAAAGAAGCAGTTAAAAAGACCAAGAAAAAGGTCAAAGAAGTAAAAGAAGAAGTTGTAGAAAAAGTTAAAAAGTCCAGAGGCCGTAAGCCTAAGGCAGAATAAAAAAGGGCTCTTAGGAGCCCTTTTATTTTAAACTATGTTCGTATAGAGCAAAGCTCGCCAAGTTTTTTGCTTTACTTTCACACATTATATCAGCCCATTCGTTGTGTGTCAATGCCCAATCATTAACGGCTGTATTCCAATAAAAGTCACTGTGTGCTCTTAGCTTTTGTTTCTTATGTCCTGATTCTAACAGTGATATATGATCGGGCAGTGTGTTTATACAATGCTCAACAAGTACGTCTTCGCGGCTAACAGAATAATGACACACAGGACGCCGCCCGCGCCAGCTGCCAATAACACGTTTAATCCTATCATCGCCAGGAAGGATATACTCTCCTTCACGGACCCAGTGGTGGTGTATGTCCAACACAATAGGCACAAGGTCGCTAATAAGTAAGCAGTCATCAAGTCCATAACTAATTTCTTCGTTTTCTATAGTAAGTGTGTTACGTGCCTCTGGGCTAAGTCTCTGATAAGCAGCACGAACGCCATCAGGACCTTGTCTACCAGCTATGTGTACATTAATTTTAAAATCTTGAAAAGTTTTGCCATAGCCCATCCATCGAGCCATATCTACATGGTATTCGAACTCGTCGATACTGCGGGAGACAATATCTGGATTGTCGCTTGCCAAAACGCAAAATTGGCCTGGATGAAAAGATAGACGCACATCACGGCTACGAGCCAACTCACCCACTTTGCTAAATTGTTGTTCACAGTAAGACCTAACGTCACTGCGGCGCCAAAAATAACTCCAAGTCCGCTCAGTGTAT
>JACCDW010579604.1_pt1 | contig 13220 bp, 12 predicted proteins | sample 7449781 | NCBI WGS metagenome assembly JACCDW01 (sample SAMN15323449, study PRJNA562643) | freshwater metagenome | isolation source: river surface water | place: USA:Blue River Watershed | collected 2017-08-18 | reverse complement strand
CGGCAGATTTAGGCAGTTCCGACGTGGATGATTTGCCGTTTTAATCGGTAAGAGTGTCTTTTATATTTGTCATAATTTAATCAATATTTTGACAAAGAGAAAACGAATCGTTAATTTGCATAGTCTATACAATTACTATACTGCCCAAAGACTATGCGGTTATTCCATAAATCAAAGATTTTTCTTTTAAAATCTGCTACTTTTTTGCTGGCGATTTTTACGTTGGCCTTACAAGGTGCGGATTTTTATGTTAGCAAAACCGGGGTGGACACAAACCCTGGGACGCTAGCATCTCCTTATCTAACCATTAACAAAGCGCTTTCATCTGCTTCGGCAGGGGATAACATTTATATTGGTACGGGTGCGTATTCAGAATCTATAGTAATTACAAAATCGTTAAAGTTCTATGTGGATAGCTGTCAGGTTAATAAACTGATAATGAACAATAACTCAACTGTATTAACTTTAGAAGGCTGGAATAATTTAAAGAGTTTTAACGTATTTGATTCATTAGTTTTAACAAAGGGTATTATAAAAGTTGAAAATTCTTTGACTGCCTTTAGAGCATTGAAATCGTGCGGTATCGGAGGCGGAAATGCAACAAGTTACGTAGATGGTCGCTTACATGTAGGTAAGGAGACAGGTATTTTTGATATTACTTTTCCAATTGGTGTAAATAACAGTTACCGACCTACACGAATTGTTTTTAATAAAACCAATGGAGATCTCACCTATTATTTTGCCGAAGTAAAACCGGGTAAGGCCTTGTCTCCTGGTAACTTGCCCACAGGAATTCGAAATTATTCGTGGGTTAATTATTACAACTTGGGTACGGTACCAAAAAATGCATCGAACAGTAATGCTTTCGTTCTAGATATCAATTATGATTCGGTTCAAATGGACGATCGCGTTTATGATGGACTTAACTTACGAATTATTGGCTACGAGGGCAGTTCGGCTTGGAGTAATTTTGGCGGTACGGGATCGGCTAGTAGAAAAGGAAAAATTACCACATCCTCTATGGCCAAATTGGGAACTTTTGCCTTGGCAAATGCGTATCAATTACTAACAACTACTCAGCGTAAATCAGGAATTAATACATTGGGTAGTGATTCTGCCTATGCTAAATGGATAATTAATACAGGTCGTTGTTCCAACGATTCAATTCGTTTCCTAGATCAATCCAAAAGTATCGGTTCGTCTATTCAACTCTATTCATGGAATTTTGGGGATGCTGCCAGTTTTGTAAATACTTCTACTAAACGAAATCCTGTATTTAAATTTAGTGGTGCTGGCACCTATCGTGTTAGTATGGTAATTATGAATAACGATGGGTATTTGGATTCTTGGGTACAGGACATTACCATTTTCCAATCGCCTATTATTCAGCGGACAGCAAGGGAATTGTGTATTGGTGAGACGTCTACTTTTACAGATAATTCATTAGCTCCCAAAACAACAGATGTTGTCAAATGGACATGGAACATGGGGGATGGTGGAACACCGGCGCCGCCACCAACTATTTACACAACTCGAAGTGTAACGCATACTTATTCCAATCCCGGCCCCTATAAAATATTCCACTACGCTATATCAAAGGATAATTGCGAAACACGAGATACCTTTACTTATTTTGTGCACAACAAGCCTTCGGTAGATTTTACTACGGAGGATAAGTGCTTCGGTCAAACGAATCCCTTTACGGATAATACCACGGTAGATGCACCGGATAAACTAAAATCTAGAACTTGGTACATGGGTGATGGACAAGTGCTTACTGGGACAACGGCCACCGATTTAAAAATTGTAACAAAGAAATATACTGCTCCAGGTTTATATCAGGTAAAAGTATTGGTGTTTTCTGATTTTCAAGGGTTGCGCGGTTTTTGTAGGGATTCACTAACAAAACCTGTGAGAATTTACGACAATCCTAAAATTAAGTACGAGCAATCGCATACCTGTTTTGAAGAGACTACCACGTTCACCGACAGAACTACCGTGGATCCAGCGGATTTTGCAAAATCATATTCATGGAGCTTTGGGGATTTAACATTTGATACAACCATGTATGGAGCAACTCACGATTATCTGGCTGCAGGTGCTTATAAGACCCGACTTACTGTGGTTTCAAACGCAGGATGTACATCGTCTGATACGATGACGGTGTATGTTCATCCAAAACCCAAAGCCGATTTTACCACCAAGGAGAAGTGTTTTGGAGATTCAACCGAGTTTATTCATTTACCAACTCCCGGAATTCCAGATACTCGTATGACCTATAACTGGCGTGTAGACAATCTTTATGTTTATTTCAACAAGGATATTAAGCATAAATTTATGGCTCCTGGAACCTACACAACCAAGATGTATGCTATCACGAATGAATTTTGTAGGGATTCGATAGAAAAAACAGTACGAAGTTTTTATATGCCGAGGGTTTATTTTGATCTCGACAATACCATTACTCCCAATGATTCTATTCAATGTTTGAAATACAATAATTTCTATTTTAATAAGATAGTAGATATTGACCCCAACGATACGATTTTTAATTCTGCATGGAATTTTGGCGATGGAACAACAGAGATGCCAGCGTCAAGTATTAACCATAGTTTTGATAGTGTTAAGGTATATACCGTGAAACTATACGGTGTAAGCATACACGGTTGTGCTGACAGCATGGTGAGACAATACGGAACCAAGCCAAGCCCTATCGCAAAATACTATTTCGAAGGTGATTGTGTTCCAGATTCTATCTTATTCAACGATACATCGAGTGTATCCACTTTACCTATTGTAAAAAGAACTTGGGTATTTGAGGGTACGGAATACAGTAGTTTACCACTGCCTACAAAATATCATTACAGCACCGGTGGGCCACATGATGTAAGTTATGTTATCACCAATGATGTTGGTTGTTCGGACACCATGATTAAGAGTATTCCATTCACCGTTAAACCCGTATTAAACATTAATTTTAGTGGAACAATGCCATTGTGCTTGGGAGATTCTATAGATGTAAGTATTAGTGGAGCGGATACCATTACGTGGTTACACGATGGTAGTAAATTGGCCGATAGGAAGTTTTATGGCAAGGGTTGGTATAAAATTGCTGGTAAAACGGGAATTTGTACTGCCTTAGATTCCATTTTTGTTCAAGCATTCCCTCCATCCAAAATCAATGCGTACAACGATACTACCATTTATCGCGGTACAACGGCCAAGCTATGGACAGACGGAGTAAAGGATTTTAAATGGAGCCCAAATAAATGGATTAATTCCGATACGTTAAAAGTAATCTCTGCAAGACCCTTAGACACAATTGTCTATAAGGTATATACCAAAGATGCCAATGGATGCGAATCCGAGGATTCAGTGAAGGTTAAAGTAATTGATCCTCCGTTAGTAAGAATTCCTAACTTGATTACTCCCAATGGAGATGGTGAAAATGAGTTTTGGGATTTAACAGAATTGAAGGATTATTGGTTGTACGATATTACTTTGAGCGACAGACAAGGTAAGAAAATCTTCTATACACAAAATTACCAAAACGATTGGCAGGCACTGGATACAGATGGTGGTCAAATGCCCGTGGGCGTTTATTTCTACCACATGAAAAATAGGAATACTGCGGAAGAATACAGAGGTTTTATACAAGTTATTAGATAATGAGAGTCATGCAAAAAAAACAAGTTACATTTTGGACGATCGCGTTGTTTACGGCCATGCAGAGTTTTGCTCAAATGGGTGCTAAATTCGATCAGTATTATATGGATTATTCGTTGATTAATCCAGCGGCGATGAACACGCATACGCAAGGACATGTCACGGTGTTTAATAACCGGATGTTTTCTGCTGTTCCAGGTGGGCCACAGCATACGGTTTTAAATATTAATATGCCTGTACCTTCTAAGAACACGGGATATGGTCTTTTTTACATGCGGGAGCGCGTAGGTTTTTCCGAAGCCCACAACGCATATGCAACCTATGCCTATTCTCTTCCTTTGGGTGGTACTACCAATTTAAATTTGGGAGTGAGTGTAGGAGCTTTAAGACAATCGTTCGATATGTCGAAGGCCATTTATATCTCGGGCAATGATGATATCATCAAGAGTTTGATTATCACTCCACCGGTTACTAGAGCAGATTTGAGAGCATCGGCATTTGTTAATGGAGAAAAGTGGTTTGGTGGATTAGCGATTTCTCGTTTAACGGCTCCAACTTTCGATTATACTTATTATAAATATAATGCTACCTATCAGTTGCAATCTCAAGCTTCGCTATTATTAGGATTTAATATTGATGGTGGCGGAGATTTAGTAATTAAACCTTCGTTATTGGTTTCTGGATTTAATTGGGATTATTACAGAGTACAGTTTAATGCAAGTGCTTGGTATCAGGAAAAGTTTTGGATTGGATTTAATGCCAACGATTTAGGTCAAATTGGTGGTAATGTTGGTTTTAAACCCCAAGATGATATTCGAGTTTCATATTCCTATACAACACCTACAGGCTCTCAGCGTGTGGCACTTGGTAATACACATGAATTTCATACGTTCATTGGATTTTCTGCCTTGGGTGGCGGTCCACGAAGTGGTGATTCAGAAGAAGATGACGGATCAGGCGAAGATGGGGAAGGGCAAGAAACTAAAAATGGAGAAGATGGAGATGGATTTTCTGGTATGACAAACTCAGATCGCTCCGAAGTAATTGTAAAAAGTTTGGCTGATTTAAAAGCCGCTGGTTTAGGAAGAGATACCGCACTATTGAAAATACAGCCCATTGAAAAAGTTAAGTCGGCTCCCGGTTTTTATTTGGTTGCTGGTTTACATATCAACGAAGCTAAGGCTAACAAACAAATTAAAGAACTTTACAAAAAGGGAGTGATTTCGTTTAAGATGTTTGACCCATCGAACAAGAGTTTCTATGTATTCTTGAAAGATTATGCGACGGAGAAAGAAGCCAATCGCGATTTGTTCTACTTTCAGTCTTCGGTCCCATCGGTTTGGGTAAGAGAAGTAAAATAGTTAGCGCTTCTGCAAATACCAATTATTAGGTATATTTTGTAAAACCTAATATTTAACCGGGATTAGTAATCTGTTCGGTTGTATTACGTTTTCCTCTATTTTATTGGATTTCAATTCTCTTTTTTAATTTTTTATAGCAATATAATTATTCATGTTAGATGAATGGATTCCATTATTTTTGATTTCTCCAAATGTTGTTAATCAATCAATGTATTGTAACTTTAGTTTTGGAGTTTTATCTTTGACAACATGAAAAAATTATTAATCGTTCAATTAGTATTTGTATTATTGGTTTCATCTTGTGGAATTAAAACGAAAGAGCAGTACATGAAATCAAAATTGTCTGGTATTGTTACGGAAGATTACACAGCATATTTCGATAAGCAAATGGACGAGGAATTGGATTTGATAAACAAGAAGACCGGAAAAATGCAAAAGGAAATTGACAAGTTAAGTGCTTGTTGTCAGTCTCCAAACAATTTAAAGGATTCATTTGCCGCAATAAATGCAAAAATTGCAGAGGTTGAAAAATTGGCAAAAGCCGGTAGCAGTACAACAGAAATTGGCAAATTGAGTATTTACTATGATTTGAATTTGGCTGTATTAACGAAGTTTCATGAACGTGAAATTATTCGTTGGTATGGTAATTTGGCGATTAGTGGGAAATTATCGAGCAATACCAATTTCATGATTTCTTCTTACACGGATCAGATTGGCGGAGCCGAATACAATAAAAAATTGAGTGAGAGAAGATCGCAGGCGGTTGTGAAATACTTAACCGAAGTGATGAATGTGCCAAAAGATAGAATTAAAGTATTACCTCCACAGGTGCCAATGAAATTGGATAACAGAATTATTGAACGCAGATCTGAAATCTGGATTCAATAATATTGAATTATTGAAATGGAACTATGATAAGACGAAGAAGAGAAAGATTTTTATTTACAGATAATACAAAGAAAAGTTATAGACTGATAATCATCAGTCTATTCTTATTTATAAATTGGCTGTCAGCAAGCAATAAATGGGAAAATCCTACTAAACAGCTGGTTGAAAATAAAGGTCAAATTAAAAATCAGTTTGGCGAATCAAACAAAGCGGTTCTATTTCAATACTACGACAAATATTGGAACATAAGTATTTGTGATTCTGGGTTCCGGTATCAATACAATCATTACAATTCAATGACGAAGAAGTTTGATGCGAGTAGATTGCATCAAACTTTTTTGTCTATAAGACCGCTGAGTTCGGTTAAATTGAACGCATTTATGGAGAAAATAATCAACTAACCTCTTTAAGGTTTTTGAATGTTTTACCCGATATTAATCTGTTTATTGAGACAGATGGAGGATTTAAATATTCATTTGAATTACAAAATAAAGCGTCCATTAATTCCATTGTTTGGAAATATTTCGGTTACGATAAAGACATTACTCAATACCTATCGGAAAAGATTAGTTTAGAAGTTGGAAACAGGACATTTTCGGACGATTTTCCCAGAGTTTTTTATTTGGATAGGAAAGGAGATGAAGTAGAAATCGATAAGCCTTTATTCACTTCTAAAAATGGTGTCATCGGAGTAAAATTCAATGCTCCTGCGGTGGTTGCAGTTAGGGCGAGTAGAATAAAAATGTTATTTGTCACGGCGATAACACAGGTGAAGTTACAATTTCCGCTACGGGTGGTACATCTCCTTATCTTTATACAATAAGTACTGGCTCGCTACAAATAAGCAATGTTTTTAGTGGTTTGGCCGCTGGTAATCATACATTTTCTGTTCAAGATGCAAGTAGATGTGTGCAATCTGCTGTTATTACTGTTACACAACCATCGGCGCTAACTATCACTGCAAGTGCGTTGAATGATGTATTGTGTAAGGGTGAATCAACGGGTAGTGTTACAGTTTCTGCTGGTGGTGGGACTGGGTCTTATCAATACCAGTTGAATACAGGAACATTCCAAAGCAGTGGAACATTTTCTGGACTTGCCGCTGGCACCTAATTGTTTACCGTTAAGGACGGAGCTGGCTGTTTAAAGAATGTTTCGGTAACAATAAATGAGCCGAGTTCATCTGTTTCAGTATCAACTACGATGACGGCAGTGGATTGTAAAGGCAGCAGTACCGGTAGTGTTACATTAACGGCAACCGGTGGAACATCTCCTCACACCTATCAATTGGGCACTGGAAGTTTTCAAGCAAGTAGTTCTTTTACGAATTTGTCTGCCGGGATTTATAATTTCACAGTAAAAGATTCTAAGGGTTGCACACAATCAGTTTCGGTTACTGTAACGGAACCATCTGCCTTAACATTAACCAGTAGCAATATATTAAATGTTGATTGCAAAGGAAATAATACGGGCGTTGTGGTTTTGTCGGCTAGTGGAGGAACAGCTCCCAATTCCTATCAAATAGGAGGAGGTAGTATTTCACATAGGAGTCCAAATTCTATTAAATAACAATAGGCTTTGTTATAGTGCCGGGTTAAATCAACAATCCAAGTTATTTGGAAACGGAACTGAAATTATTATGGCCGCGGATTTCAGTAAAATGTCGGTTTCTCAAGATCAAGTTGTTGGTCAAACAGAAGATGGCGCCGAATTCTTAACCGCGGATTCAGCTTCAATAACAGATTTTCCTGATAGACCTGATTATGTGTTTTTGACAGATAGCGACACAGCGGAGAAAGTATCGGTATATAGTCCGTTACCTACTGATTTTATTGTTGAAATAGAGCGCTGGGACGATTTGAAAAAAATCAGAATGGGCCACGATACTGCCAAGATTATTTTGAAATCAGTAAAAGATGTGCCTTTCAAACCTGGTTATTATTTGATGGTAAAGATGTCACCATCTGAAAATGTAATCAACGATGAAATAAAGAGAATTTTTACCTTAGGAACCGTTTCCTATAAACTCTAGGATCCCAAAATGAAAGTGTATTATCAATTTGTTGATTGGACTTTGGATGAGGTAGAATCGTCCAAACAATTACAATACTTTGATAAAGAGTTTAAATATCTTTGGATAAAAAATCTGAAATAGGAATAAAATCTAAATGATTTGGGACTCAATTAATTCGCTTGTGCGGTGATGATTTTCAGATTAAAATGGAGTGGATGTAGCAATTGGTATAAAAAGACTAAGTAGTTTGCAACATTAATGCGTAAAAGCGTAATGGATTAAATTACAACCCATTTTCAATGCTCTTTCTCTGATAGCAGGATCATCGTTGTAGGTTTCTGGGTCTTCCCAACCATTTCCCAAATCGCATTCGTAATCGTAAAAACAAATTAGTCGGTTTTTCCAAAACAATCCATACCCCACGGGGTTTTTTCCATTGTGTTCGTGTACTTTAGGTAATCCACTTTTAAATGAAAATGGCTGTTGATAAACAGGGTGCGAAAAGGGCACCACGGTAAATTCTAATTCGGGGAATACCTTTTTCATCTCTCTACGTATATACGGATCAATTCCGTAATTGTCGCAAATGTGCAAGAACCCGCCCCCCATCAAATAATTACGTAAATTGTTCGCTTCCGTTTCATTGAAAACTACATTACCATGACCCGTTAAGAAAACAAAGGGATACTGAAAAAGATCTTCCGATTGCAATGTGACGATGTTCTCTTGGGGATGAATAGAGGTGTTGTTGGCACTATTGGAATAGCGAATTAGATTTTTTAATGCCGATTTTGAACTATACCAATCTCCGCCACCGTTGTACTTAACCCGGGCAATTTGTACTCGTTGCGTAGCACTACTGCACAAAAATACAAGCCCCGAAAATAGCAATAGTTTAAAGGGTAATTTACTGCTAATTCGCATATTGATTTTGATTTAGCTATAATACCAAATTAAAAACACAGTTCCAATAAGGATTCGGTAATAGCCGAAAAGTTTGAAACCGAATTTTTGTACGTAACCTACAAAGAACTTTACAGCCACAAAAGCCGTAATAAAACTAAATAAACAACCCCAGCCAATTTCTATCAGTTGCTGTGAATTTAAATTGTCAATGTCCTTTAACAGTTTGTACCCTGCAGCGGCTGATAAAGTAGGTAATGCTAGAAGAAAAGTGAATTCGGTGGCTGCTTTACGACTTAGTTTGCTATACAATCCTCCAGCAATTCCCGATGCACTCCGGCTTACTCCAGGAAGAATAATTGCTAAACATTGAAATAAACCAATTTTCACCGAATCTTGAAATGACAAATCGTCAATTTCTTTTTCCCCTTCCGGAAAAATCTTTTCAATATAGATTAAAACGATACCAAATACCACCAAATTGATACCTGCTATCCAAGGAGCCTGTAATAATTGGTCTAGAAGATCATCGAATAATAATCCAAAAACAGCTGCCGGTAGGAAACCAACGAATAAAATAGGGTATAGATGCTTAATTCCGGGACCCGTAATTCTCTTCCAATACAGAGAAAGAACACTTAAAATCGCTCCAAATTGAATGGCAATAATAAATGTGGAATTTTCGTCCGACTTCATGCCCAACCATTCTCGAGTTAGCATTAAGTGACCCGTTGAACTTACAGGCAAAAATTCAGTGATACCCTCAACAACGCTGAGAATTACATTTTCTAACCAAGTCATGGTTGATTATTTTTTGCGGTAAAATATCGCAACAATTCCGAGAAGGAATCCAGCGATTACCACAATAGGAGCTAAGGTGATTCTGCGAAAATCATAAATATCCCCTTCAGAGCCGGTCATTAAATAAAATCCAACGATAACGATAGCTAAAGAAAGTCCAGTTAAATAGTAATTTTCTTTGGTGAATACAAACTGCTTGGGTTCAGTAGTTTTGGTTTCTTTAGAAATATTTTTCTTGCTGCTCATTGTGGTTTAAGTTAATAAAGATTTTCAATTTTACTGTTCAAGTATTTTACGGTACTTAACCAGCTGCCTATTACGGCCAAAATTACACCAAAAACTGATACTGCGCCACATATTATTGCAAATTCTTCAACTTGAATGTATTGGGTGAAACTTCTGAGCATTTCTATGGGTAAGACATAGAAAATTACAATCAAAAATCCGGAGGAGATTGGAATAGCAACAGCAGCGTAACGAAGGAAATTGTAAATATAGGGTTTGATAATAAAACCGTTTGTAGCACCGATGAATTGCATACTTTTTATTAAAAACCTATTGGCAAATATGCTCATTCGAGTGGCGCTTTGTATCAATACAATGGCAATCAACAATAAAATAATGGTAACACCCCCGAAAGCATATTGCAACATTTTAACATTGTGAGTCATATTTTCAACCCAATTTCTTTGAAAAACTACACTTTCAACCATTGGATTTTGACGAAGTTCTTTTGCTTTTTTATCAATGAATTCGATGTTAGCAAAGGAGGCTTTTGGGAATACTTCGATGCTCATGGGAAGCGATACGGTTTCGGCATAAGACAGAAATTCCGGATCGTATTTTTGTTGCATTTCTTTGATCCCTTGTTCCGGACTCACATAATTGGTGGCCTTTACCCATTCTTGTTTACCTATGTTTAACTGAAGTGCCGATACTTGATCTCTTGAAATAGAATCCTTAAAATAAATGTCGATAGAAGAGGATTCCATTAAATGGATACTTAAGCCTTTGAATCCAATTACGGTAACTGAAAGCAGTCCAAGCATGAACATTACTGCAGCCAACGATAAAATACTGGGCCATGCACTGGGTTTTCTTCGTTTGGGAGTAGTAGACATCAATTGGTTGAATTAAAAAACAAAGGTCTAATTTTATGCTAGCTAAACAATTGTTTTGCGGATTAAGTTATCCGCTATTTTGCTTAATTGTGACCAATTATGTTTACATTTTTAGTAAAAATGTTATTTAGTACTAGAAAACGGATGTTATTCCAATGAATATTGGTATTTTTCACATTAAAATGACTAAATAGTTAATAAAAGTTCTTTACTTTTGAAGATTGGGAAACCTCGTGATGAAAAGAATACTGTTTTTTGTATGGTTCATAATGTTTGGAAGCACTTTGCTTCATGCAGCGGAACCCACCAAGGCCGCGTCCAATGCAACAGCGGGAACAGTTACATGCAATTCAGCTCAAATTACTTGGACAAACGGAGATGGGGGATGGCGTATTGTAGTGGTTAAAGAAGGATCAGCAGTTAATGCAAATCCCGTGGATGGTAATTCTTATTCGGCATTTGCAAACTTCGGTACAGGCACCCAGTTAGGAACGGGGAATTATGTTTGTTTTAACAATATCACCAATAATGTTACCATCACCAATTTAAAGAATAACACTACATACCATGTTGCAGTATTCGAACACGATGGTACGGGACCAGATTATTTGACCTCCAATCCAGCAACGCTATCGTTTACAACCAAAACCTTAACGTTGGGTTTTACCTATTCAGTAGGTAAAGATAGTTGTGAAGGCAGTAACAAGGTTACCTTTACTAACACGTCAACCGCCAATTATGGGGGAATAAAATACACTTGGTTTTTTGGGGATGGTCAGCAGGATACGGGCAAAAATGCAACCCATGTTTATAATAAAGGGGGTAGTTTTATCGTAACCTTAACTGCTAATCCTGCGAATAATTGCATAGATAACTATGCCAATCCCAAGCAGGTGTTTATTGTACCCCGACCCGTTGCTATTCCGTTTGAAAAGACCAACGATACGATTCAGTGCTTCGAGGGACATATATTTCGTTTGGATGATAAAACAACTTTAGCTAAGATCCCTAAATGTGCCTATATCCGTACATGGTATTTTACGGCTAGCGATAGTGCAACCATTCCCAATCCTGTAAAGGTCTTTACAAAAGCAGGGAAGTATCGTGTGTTTTATAAGGCTGAAACGTTGTATGACAATAATAGAACGGGTTGCATCGACACAACCTCTATGGTGTTAGAAGTGGTTCCTAGTCCTTCCAGTGGAGTTTCAATCAATGATAGTATTCAGTGTTTAAATGGGAACAACTTTACATTCGATAATCGATTTCCTGGATTGGTAACATTCAGTTGGGATTTTGGCGGTGGTAATGTTGTGGCAACCAAAACAGCCTCTAAATCTTACACTGCCGTAGGAACCTATCCCGTAATTCATGAAGCATTTTCTAATATCGGCTGTAATAGTAAGGATACCGTTTATGTTGTTGTTAAAGCAAATGTGAACCCTACTTTCACAGGTCTTCCTGCCAAAGTTTGTCAAGGATCTCCAGCAATTACACTTTCACCAGTAAATCCGAACGGGAAGTTTTTTGGTGCAAATTTTGGCGGTACGAATACGTTTTTACCAACGGGTATCGGTAACCTTAAAATTAAGTACGTTGTTGCGGATTCATTCTGTCCAGATTCTTCTGAACAAACAATCAATATTTCTCCAGCGCCTAAATTGAATTTAGGAAGAGATACCACATTGTGTGATGGCAATTCGATGGATATTACCATAACCAATCCTGGTAATATTACTTGGTACGATGGTAATACCAGTAGAACAAGAACATTCTTTGCCGCCTCTACTTATTGGGCAGAAGTGGATGACAATGGTTGCAAAGCCAGTGATACAATAAAAATATTTGAAGATGTATCTCCACAGGTAACACTGCCTGCAGATACTTTATTATGCGCCGGAGCCTTGTTGAAACTATCGGTTCCTCCGTTTAGTGGAAATATTATTTGGAGCAACGGCAGTAAGGATACTGCCATTTATGTGAGTTCGGCTGGCTTATACCGCGTAACACTCACCAACAAATGTGGAACTGCAACCGATGAAATCTACATTAATGTAACTTCTGGTTTTTGTGACGTGTTTTTACCCAATGCCTTCACTCCCAACGGAGATGGCAGAAATGATTATTTCGAAATTACAGGTAAAGGATTGATACCTACCTGGTTAATAATATATAATCGTTGGGGTGAGATTATTTACGATTCGCATACTACTGGAGTACACAATCGTTGGGATGGACGCTATCAAGGCGAAATTGTTCAAGAAGGTTTATATACCTATTTATTCCGTTACGAAAACAGAACGGGTAATCGTATTCGCAGGAATACTATTAAAGAAGCTGTAATGGTTTTGCGATAATTCTCAATTGAGAATAACTTGTGCTTTCCCAGGTGAAATTTTGACTCTAATTTTGCGGTAGCATGCAACATCAACCTGCAACTATCGATCAAGCCAAGCAATTAGGATT
>JACCDW010218640.1_pt1 | contig 13221 bp, 10 predicted proteins | sample 7449781 | NCBI WGS metagenome assembly JACCDW01 (sample SAMN15323449, study PRJNA562643) | freshwater metagenome | isolation source: river surface water | place: USA:Blue River Watershed | collected 2017-08-18 | reverse complement strand
GCATCAGCTGATGTACTCCAAGAATTCCAGTTAGTACCATCAGTTGAGTATTGGAATGTACCATAAGTATTAGTATTGGTATAATCATCTAACAATAATGATCCTGATGACGCATTGTATAATCTAATTCTCAATGTTGGTATTGTTGATGACCAAAGTGTATTTTGTCTATATGCAAATATATTACTTGAAATAGAAGAGTAGTTAACCGATGGTGTATAGTGACTATCAGTTGTTGAGTCTTCATATGTTAAAGATATTCCAGATATTCTAGCAGGAATACAATAGTTACCTATAGTTCTAAATCTGAAAGAAAATTGAATTTCCGCTCCAGAAACTGCTGATAAATCACCAGTTTTATCCAATTGTGTCCACGCACCACTATTATCTGATATACCACTTGTTCTATAATATACATTAAATGGCTCAGTTGGTATTGAAAACTCATCAGTTCCTATTTCATCAATACATCTAACACTAACTCTATATAGTTTAACAGAGTCAGAAATATCAAACTTTGGAGATATTAAAGATTGATTCGTTGTACCTGCATAAGTTCTATGAGCACCAATCGGAATATTATATAATTGGTTAAGGGTGCTTAATGTAGTTACTCTTGCTGCATATAAATTACCTTCAACCTCAACACCTGTAATAACAGTTGCACTAATAGTTGGATGAGCTGGAGCATCCGCATCTGAAATTGATTGGTCTAATTGTTTACTATCAATTAAAAATATATGGTCAAATTGTGATGCAGTAGTTTGATAAACAGTAACATAACTTCTTACACCAGCAGTACCTGATGTGAATATAATAAATTTATCAATTATAGTGTCAAGTTCAATTGCAGTGAGTAGTGAGGTTGCTGCAAATGTAGAAGTCGCACCAGGTGGAATTTCCGTCATAAAATCTGATTGCCAAGTTGTTGACGCGGCTGTTATGTTTGATACAGCACTTCTATAAACCCTTGTTGTTGTAACAAAGTAAAGACTAGCAACACCACTTCCTGGACCGTGACTAGCAGTTCTTATAATACCATTTGATGTTTGTGTTAAGGTTCCAGTAACTGTCTGGTTACCTGTTTTAATTACGTTAGTAGTAGTATCTTTACCAGATGTTAGTGTCAATGCTGCTCTTATGTTATAAACATATATTGTTCCTACTGAACCAGCAGTTGCGTTTAATATATAAGCTCTTTGATCGGTCCAAGACGTTCTTTCTGTAACATCTAACCCACAAGAAACAGTATTTGTAACCGTGGCGGCATCTGCTAACCAATATACTGCTCTTATTCTATCAGTTGAAACAGCTGCTGATATTGTGGTACCAGCTGGTGTAAAGTTTTCATATCGTATTCCTTTAGCAACAAATAATCCACCGTTAGCAACTGTAGCATTAGTTGTTGATGTTACAACCATCATATCTTCAATTACATAGGAGGTACCAGATGATATAGTACCTGCACTACCAGTTAGTGTTATACCAGTATCTGATCCTATTGCAGATATCTCATACCAAGTTGAAATTTGAGTTGGATCAGTTGATCCAAATCCAATTCTACTACCCACACTTAATCTATCTGTGTTCCAAGTAGTTCCGGAACCAGTAACTGATGTACCAGATACACCAACTGTACCACTTGTATATAGATTTCGAGTAACAAATAATCCTCTAACAGTATGGGCAGTTGCTGTAGGATAAGTCAATGTTATAAAACCGTTATATGTATATGTAGATGTTTCTCTATTAAACAAATACAAAGTGACCCTTCTTGTTGCAGCGGCGGCAGTTCCTTCTGGTATAAATATCCAATCTATTGTAGATGAGTATTTTAAAGCATATGGAAAGTATTGTGCCCAACCTGGAGATTCAGATGGACGAATCATAGCAACTTTAATAGGACCTGCAAATTTATCCTCATTACCAGCACCTGTATATTGTTTGATAAGCGTACCAAGATTTGTTTTAGTTTGATCATAGTTTGCAATCGAAACTGTAGGTCCTGTAAAATTGAAGTCTATACCTTTAATCGCCATTTTTAAAAAGAAAATCGATTTTATTATATATATTGAGAAGTTAATTGCACTTCCAAATTAAAAATAAAAAGATATGCAAAATCCTAGTAAGTTAGAAATAGATAAAATCTACTCAAGAATTGATAAAATTGCCAAAAAAGGAAATGATAACTATATTGAGTATTACTCATATATAGATCAACTTATAAAAGATGCTAAATACGGTTTTTTGAAAGAGTGCTTAGAAATTAAATATGATTACGATATTACATACATGGATATTGATACGGTTAAGAAGAAGTCTTGGAAGGAAATACTGTTTAGAACAAATACAAATTTTCAAGATAGTTTTAAGAAAATTCTTAAATCAAAAGGTCTAATTCAAAATGGATTAAACTATTATATAGACGTTCCAATTACCTCTGCAAAGGTAATAGATAACACGGGATCTGGATGTGAACTACAACCTGTGATTATTGATGATTATGTAGACTCAATAAAAGTAATTAAAAGTGGAACATCATATTCAGCTTCAGCATCGATTGTCATAACAGGTGGTATAGGAACTGCATCAGCTACACCAGTTATTAAAGCAGGTAGAATATACTCAGTAATAGTAACCGCAACCGGATCATATCACAATAAATTATATAAAATAGGTAAAATTGAAGAGAGTGATGAATATGAAACTTCAATTACTAATAAACTTAGTAAAGACTTATATCAAAGATTAATAAAGAATAAAAAAACTTACCTAATAACAGAAAAAGAAGGATATACACAAAGTGCAACCTTCTCTTCTTGGAATTTTGATTATACTTACGATAAAAATATAATCAACCTATACACACAAGCAATTAATTACTTATTAACTTAACATCCACCGAAAAATTCTAGTGTATCTTTTCTTATCCTTATAAAATCTTTTTCACCTAAAAGATATTCAACAACACTATTCCAGGTTGGAAAATCATCTGAGTCAAAATGGATATGTTTACCCTCAAAATCTGACTGACCATGCTCAACTTGGTCGTCAATTAAAAAGTGACCTTTTAATAGAGATTTATCAACACACATTATTGTTTTTGTTTGCATCTCAAATCCTAAGTAGTTTCTAACCCATTGTGCCTTTTCAGTGTAACAAGAGAGATTATGTACTGATGGTCGTGTTAATATCCAAACATCAAAATGTTCTTTCAATAGATTCAGAGACTCTATAGCACAAGGAATAGGTTCTAAGTTTAGAAAGAATCCAAATTGTGACTGTGGATAAGGTTGATGTGGGTTTTTTTCCAATTCTTGATTATATGATTTTTTAAAATCACATAATACACCATCCATGTCTATATAAAGTCTCTTTTTTAATCTGCGTGAATCCATTGTAAATCTTTTTTTAAATCGTTGTTAATAAATCTTATCTTAGTATCTCTCATGTCAGATACTAATATTTTCCAAAATTGTTTAGAATACATTGCGTGTCCTTTACACCAAGTATCATCAAAATCATAAGGTTGATACTTTATACAGTATTCAATTTCATTAATATTCATCCAATTATATGGATAGATACCATCATCCTCAAGAGATTCTGGCACTATTGGTTTACCGAAACCAGATGCCGTGAAATATACTCGACCATCTTCTGTTAAGATTAAACTACCAAGTAAAGGAGATTCTTTGTAGTTCTTATAAAATACAAAAGTATCACTACTGACTTTATTTCCGTAGTAATACTTTAATGTTGTATATGAGGGATCTGTTTTAAGTTTCATACCACAAATATACGAAAATGAAAATTAATTAAGAAATTAATTAACCGCTACATCATACATACCCTCTACAAATTCTTGATAGAGTCCTTTTTGTTTAATGACATCTACAATTTGAGAAGTAATTTCAAAGTTAGGGTTAACAAAAACTACAGAGTTTTTATTAATAACTAAATCAATTTGATTATTACTTGAGTAATCTTCTACAATATCTATAATTTGTTTGAAGTTCTTTTCAAGTTCATCGTTTTGCTTAGTTACAATGTTTGCTCTAAACTCTGATTCAGCTTGAACAGCTTTGGTCTGAAGTTCTCTAAAACGATTTTGATTTTTTTGTTGAGTTGCCTCATCTAAGATTAAAGACTTAGAACTATTAACAATAGATTCCATTTCTTTTTTGATATCCTCAATTAGGTTAGCAAACTCTTGTTTCTCTCCCTGAATCTCTTTTAATGATTGATGATATGGCTCAAAGTTTTTCAATACTTCTTCAAAATCTACAATATAAGTTTTCATATTTTTTATGATTTTTATTTTTTATATCCTATTTATTTAATAAGTTTAAAAATTATGTGTTGGTAAATAATTTCTTAAATATTCTGTCATATCTACTGCTTGATGTATTTCAGCATCTGAATCCGGTCCGATATGAACAAGATAGGCACCTCTAACATCAAATCCCCATTCCTCTAGTATCAAGGCATATAAACCAACTTGAATAGAATATTCATTAAGATGATTTTTCCAGAAAGAGTCAAATGGTGATAGTAAATTTTCAAATCTTCCTCTTTCATGAGAATCATGTGTAAATCTACCATTAGTTTTCCAGTCTAAAATAAATAGTTTTCCTTTGTATAGGAAAAGAGAATCTATTGTACCAGCTAATGGATATTTTTTTGAGAATATTCTTAATTCAAATGTAATTGGTGTTAGTTTATACAACTGTTTACCAAAAATTATATTGAATTTATTAATTCTATCTACAATGTCTAAGTCATTTGGTATCCATTGTGGTATTTGTTTAAAGTAATTTTCAATCCATTCATGTGTTGCATGTCCTACAAAATTAGCTCTATCATTTTTATCTTTCCACTCTTTTAAAATCCACTCTTGTGGTACCCCTGCTTCATCAGCTTTTTTCTGAGACCAGTAATCTTGTTCAAATGGTTTATGAAAATTACTGATAAATTTTGTTACTGATGTATATTGTTTTCCACCATAGGTATACTTATGATATTTAGGATCAAATTTAAAATTTTGATCATTAAAACATTTTAATTTATCAACTATTGAAGAAACCATAATATCTTATATTATAGAAAAGTAGTATTTGTTTAAAAAATATATATTGTAATGAAAATCAATAAGTTAGATTTACACGGAATGTCACACTATCACATTAATTCACACGTAGATAATTTTATCTGGGAGTGTATGAAAAATAATCTAGGTAGTGCAGATATTATTACTGGAAATTCTGAAAGAATGCAGGACTTAGTTATTGATATCATTAAAGACTATAACCTTGAATACCTGGTTGGAGATTACTACAACCGTGGCTATATAAAAATTATTTTAAAATAATGAAACAAATTTTACTCACCTTAATGTCATTTTTTATTTTTGGTGGTGTTTATTCACAAGAAACTATACAAGATAGTGTCTACCAAAAAATAAACAGTTTAAGACAAAAATCTAAGTTAGAAATTCTAAATGTCGATACTTGTCTTGAATTGGCTAGCGCACAACACGGATGTTGGCTAGCACTCTATAATCTTAAAACTGATACAGTAGTTTTAGAATCTATTGAAGAAAATAAAACTACAATGGCTCAATCAATTAAAACACCAGAAGATAGAGTTAGAAATTATACAAATAGAAGTTTCACAAATGTCAGTGAAAATATTTCTATTTTTTACACAGAACCTAATGCTGAAATTGTTTATAAATCACTTGCTAAAAAATCTCTATCAAGTGAATTTAAATATCAAGGATTTTGGATAATTAAGTTTGAAACATCAAGTGGTGAACCAATATGGTATTTAGTTCAACTACTAACAGATTAAAAAAAGACCCTTTAAGGGTCTTTTTTTTATTCACCATCTACAACTGGATCGGTACTTCTAGAAATCTCCCAGTCAGATATATTCATATTATTTATATAACTAAGAATATAATCATCAAATCTTATCCTTCCTCTAAGTGCCTCTTCCAGAGATGGGTTAGCCGATTTAATCTTTTCCATTTTCTCAGCCATCAATCTTTCTCTTTCTTTCTCTTCTTCAATTTGACGATTGATCCAATTCTTTCTCTTCTCAATTAATTTTTCGTCAACACCGGTTAGATCTTTAAACATATAGTCGCGAAGATCTTCAACATACTCGGAATCTGTTTTCAGAATCCACATATCAAGTGTCTCTGAATAGTTTAGATTATCTCGTTGTGTATAGACATCACAATACTCAATATATTGCAAATTACCTTGGTGATGCCAGTCTTTTGATATTGAATCAAACTCCAAAGCGTCTGATTTGCTATATGATCCTTCTGGACTCATTAGAATACAAAAATCATCGGTTCTTACAATACCCCAATGATCAGGTTTATAATTAAACAATTTACCTGAACTTCTATCAAACCACTTAAAGGTATCGAGATATGGATAGTAGTTGTAGTTCCAGTCTTTTAGCTGTATTTCAAATTTAGACTCAACATCTTTTCCTTTACTCACAAATTGTAGAGTATTAGACCAGTTTTGTCTTTTTTTGTAAATAAATCCATTATCATCAGCCCACTTCATAAAGTAGTATTGATAGTCTTCATCATTGATAGTATAAATTCTATCCATAACTTTTTGCCCACTAAATTCCCAAAGAAGTGCTCGACCAATAAGACCACCATCATCATTTTTCATAATAAGCATTGAAACAACATCGTTATCCGAATACATATTTAAAAATTTAACACAACGGTCATATTTCATACAAGAGTTACCAAGCGAGCCACAACCAGCATAAGTATCTTGATGATAATATTTTATAATATCACTACCTTTAACAATTGTAAGTTCGAATTGTTTTTGGTCGGCAAAAGCACGGTATAGATTTGAGAAATTTTCGATTTCACGAGGTGTTATATTTCTATAAATTTTAGAAATAAGTGAACCGGGTTTTGAATGATATCTTTTTGAAGTAGACCAAATTTCACCTTCATTAATTTTTGTAAACCTCTCAGGTGTTAAATATGAAATCTTTGTTTTATCAGAGTGTGATGTAGAAAGATAGTCAATATGATTTGGCACAAGAGTATCTTCAAAAACTTGATCTTCAAGAAGAAGGCTTGCCACCATTGATTTATCTTTAAATTCTGATATAACCACTTTAAGGCTTTCAGAGATAGTAATATTTTTTATTTTATTCATTATTTGATATTGTTGAATGTTAATATTCTAATTTCAGAGTCGTTATGTAGTTTTTTTAAAGAGTAGTATAGCTTTCTTCCTTCATTTGTTAGATCTCTAAATGTACAACACCAAGGATCAATTCTTTCAATGTGTTCGTATGTGAAATTAGACCATCCAAGTAAAATACAAGCGTCTAATTTAACTATATTACTATCTCTGAAAAATATACTATCAACCATATACCCCTCTTCTTCTGTCATTTCTTTTACAACATCTTCTATTTTTTTATCGGTTGTCATAAAAGATTTTCTAATTGTCACATCATCACCTGAGAAATTACCAGGCTTATGAAATTCAATTCCATGATCAGTTCCGGAATAAGCAACAAGATAAACTTGTGTTCTTCCACAATCTATCTTCTTTACCCCTCTAAAGTGTGGAAAGTTTACAAATCCAGTAAGATCGAATTCTTTTATCATATTCCCAATGCCTCCAATGTTTGATTTCTAACAGCCCATTGTGTAATTGAAACAATCTTTTCAGTCTCTCGTTTTACAATATGAGCGTCTTGTTTATTAAACAATCTAAGATATGTTTGAAAAGCCCAAAAAGCATCAACATAGAAATCATTAGATGAATCTATATTCAGTTTTTCAGAATAAGTTCTGAGTGTTGTGTATTGTTCTTTTGTAAGTTTTAGTCTACCTTCCGATGCGTAGTACATAATAGAGTTTTTAAACGCATCAAACTTCATATGGTCTGATTTAACATCACTATCTATAACGATAACATCTTTTAGTTTAGAGAGTGATATTCTATGCCCCACAAGAGATTTTATATCTTCAATTTGTTGATTAAATGTTTCACCATCTAAACCGTCTGATGCTTGCTCAGCTGCTTGGGTAACTCCTTTAAGGTGTTTTTTTGTTAAACCCAAGTTTTTAATGGAGGAAACAATGTAGAAGTTTTTAGAGTCACAATAAAGACCAGCATTAAAGCTCAACCTGCGAGATTTGTCTGATGAATTTAAAATAAAAAATGATTTTTGAAAGCTAATACCATTAATTTCAATGGTATCACTTAATAATGTTAATTCTTGAATTCCTTTTGTGATTCTAAAATAATATTTTGTAATGTTAAAATTCTTTTCGATTAAGTCAATCTTATTGATTAGGTAAGATTTGATATCAAAAATTTCATAACGATTAGATACTTGAGAAACTGATGTAACAGTATCACCATATTTTGTGACAATTTTATCTTCAATTTTTTCTATTGAAATTTTATTAATCTTCTCAATGAGTTCTTGCTTATTATAGTTTATAAAGGTTCTTTTCATTTGAAATTTATTTCTACAAATGTAGTAATAAAAATTTAATATTCAAAAAAAATTATGAAAGGGTATTTTAGAACCCTTGTATTTAATATATAAATAAATTTTAAAATTTTAAAATAATATGCCGATAGTCGGAACAGTATCATTACCTTTAGGAGGTCCTTATTTATCAACATACCAACAATCTTCAATTTGGGAGAGTGAATTTAGATGGGATGAACTTGATCCAAACGGATTTAAAGGGTGGGAATATGTAGCATCGAGGCTGCCAGATAATAGTAGTAATGCTATTTTAGCAAAAGATGTTAGAGATCCACTCTGGACACTTTGGAATTTAGTGGGCCTTGCTCTTTCACAGTCTGGTGGATCTACAGGTCCACAGGGTCAATTAGGTCCACAAGGAAAATTAGGTCCTCAAGGATTCAAGGGTGATAAAGGATCACAAGGTCCTCAAGGCACTCAAGGTTTTCAAGGTAGAGGTGCTCAAGGATGGCAAGGACCAGTCGGTGATCAAGGTAATCAAGGTCTTAAAGGTGATTTAGGTGATCCTAATGGATTTACTGGTAATACAGGACCACAAGGGTATCAAGGTACTCAAGGCGATTTAGGTCCACAAGGTGACTTTGGTCCACAAGGTTGGCAAGGTGACTACGGTGATTTAGGTCCACAAGGTTGGCAAGGTGAAGGAAATCAAGGTTCCCAAGGTCCCAAGGGTGGTGTTGGTTCAGCTGGTTCAGTTGGTCCAATAGGCCCACAAGGTTGGCAAGGTACTCAAGGATGGCAAGGAAGAGGTGAAACTGGTATACAAGGTTTTACAGGTCCTCAAGGTTGGCAAGGTTTTACAGGTCCTCAAGGTTTTACAGGACCTCAAGGTATTACTGGACCACAAGGTGTAACCGGACCAACAGGTCCTCAAGGTTTTCAAGGTATAACAGGTCCTCAAGGTTCTTTTGGACCTACTGGTATTAACGCATTTACATATACTACACAATTAGATGCGATGCCTAATGTTGGTAATATTACAACTTTAGCTGTTCAAAATTCATCTTGGGCTAGTGTTGGTCAGATTGTATATGTTGAAAATGCTGGATATTTTATTGTTAATTCTGTATCAACTGGATTATTATCTCTTACTAATTTGGGATATGAAGGAAATGCAGCACCAGGTACACAAATACCTATTAATTCTAAGGTTAGTCCTGCTGGTCTAATTGGTCCACAAGGTCCTACATTTTATGGTGGACCTCCTGGTGATCAAGGTCCTCAAGGTTTTCAAGGTGAATATGGTGGACCTCCAGGTGTTCAAGGAAATACTGGACCACAAGGTGAAACAGGTCCACAAGGTGATGCTGGTTCAACTGGTATTCAAGGATTTACAGGTCCTCAAGGTAATACTGGTACTCAAGGATTTACAGGTCCTCAGGGTCTAACAGGCCCTCAGGGTCTAACAGGTCCTCAAGGATTCACAGGTCCTCAAGGATTCACAGGTCCTCAAGGACCTAAAGGTGCTGCTGGTACTGGTGGTACTGGAAATCAAGGTGAAACAGGACCACAAGGTAATACAGGTACTCAAGGTAATACAGGTGCTCAAGGTATAACAGGTCCTCAAGGAGATTTTGGACCAACTGGAGTTCAAGGATATACAGGACCACAAGGTAATACTGGTTCATCAGTTACAGGTTCTACAGGACCTCAAGGTCAAACAGGACCTACTGGTGTTCAAGGTAATACAGGTTCTCAAGGTAATACAGGTCCTTCAGTTACTGGTCCTCAAGGTAACACTGGTCCTCAAGGATATAGTGGTCCTCAAGGTGATATGGGACCACAAGGAGACTCAGGTGGTCAAGGTGATCCTGGTTTAACTGGACCTACTGGATATCAAGGTAATACAGGTACACAAGGATTGACAGGACCACAAGGTAGAACAGGACCACAAGGTCTCACAGGACCTCAAGGATTTACTGGACCTCAAGGTAATACTGGTACTCAAGGTCTTACAGGTCCTCAAGGCTTAACTGGACCTACTGGATCTCAAGGTTTTACTGGACCACAGGGTAATACCGGTACACAAGGTATAACTGGTCCTCAAGGTTTGACCGGTTCTCAAGGTTTGACCGGTCCTCAAGGTAATACTGGTACTCAAGGTATAACTGGTCCTCAAGGTTTAACAGGTCCTCAAGGTCTTACAGGACCTCAAGGTAATACCGGTACTCAAGGATTTACAGGCCCACAAGGATTTACTGGACCTCAAGGTCTTACAGGTCCTCAAGGTAATACTGGTACACAAGGATTTACTGGACCTCAAGGTCCTACTGGTGAAAGTGGACCTCAAGGTTGGCAAGGAGATGTTGGTCCTCAAGGTAATCCAGGTGGTCCTCAAGGTGTTTCCGGTCCTCAAGGTCCTACTGGTGATGTAACAGTTATTTATAACTTTACTGGAGTCACCGGTAATACTGGTCCTCAAGGTGAGACAGGTCCACAGGGTTGGCAAGGTGATATCGGACCAACAGGTGCAACTGGATCATTAAATTGGACACCAGTTTTCTTAGGAACAGGTTCTAATCAAATTGGTTATAGTAGCTGTGGTAGTGTAAATTCATTAGGAAGATTAAGTGGTGGTAATGTACCAAATAGTGCAAATATATTAGCATATTCTCAAGAGTCTTATGAAACTGCATATATTAGTTGGGTTGTTAATGATTTAACAGCTAACAGAGTAGTTGGTTTATCATCAACACAAAGTCAAAGTTCTGTTGTAGTTAGTGCTGGTCAGATTGTACCTGAATATTCGATTCTAACAAAACAAGATGGCACATTTGAGTGTAGTCAATATTTTGTTGGTACTGGTATAGCATGGGGAAGTGGTTTTGATTTCTTCACAGGAAGCTACGTTGCTGGTGATAGGTTTAGCATAACTTATGACGGTGTTAGATCAAATTATTATAAAAATGGTGAAGTTGTAGGTACAACTTGGATAAAACCGGACGCTAATACAAGTTGGGCTTCTACTCGTTATATGGATTCAATAAATCCAGGTGTTAAGTCTTTAAGAGCTGTTTTACAAACATGGGGATCAGTGCCTGGATGTATAAGTGACATCTCATTTGGTCCAATGGGAAGAGCTGGTATAGATGGATCAAATAGTAGAAGATTCGCATATAGAAAAAATTACTCAGTAGATAATTGTTCATCATTAGATGATTTACAAGGAAATTTACATCCACTTTTCACAACTGGATATTGGGATGGAAGTAATTGGCAAACGTCAGCAACACCATCTAATATTGATAGTATTCTAATTTCTATTTGGGATATTGACTCTTGGCATGATAATGCAAATGGTATATCTGGATCATCAAAAGAATGGTTAATTAATTTAGCAAATTGGGTAGGTGTTGATGGTAGTTCAAATAATGGACAAGCAATACTACAAATTGTTAATACTGATAATAATTTAGATTTTGGTACATTTAAAGTAGTTTCATATGGATTTGACACAGTAGGAAATACTAGTTATATATGTAATGCAAATTACGGTTATAGATTAAAACTTGAGCACATTGCTAGTTCAGCAACATACTCATTCTCACCATTTCAACAATATACAATATCGTATGTTTTAAATGGACATGCAGGTGTTACCGGTTCAGTCGGATCGACAGGTCCACAAGGTATCACAGGACCTCAAGGTAATACTGGTCCACAAGGAGAGACAGGTCCTCAAGGTATTACTGGACCTCAAGGTAATACTGGTACCCAAGGTTTAACAGGTCCTCAAGGTAATACTGGTACCCAAGGTTTAACAGGACCTCAAGGTCTAACAGGACCTCAGGGTCTAACAGGACCTCAGGGTCTAACAGGACCTCAAGGATTTACAGGTCCTCAAGGTTTTACAGGATCACAAGGTCTAACAGGTCCACAAGGTTTCCAAGGTCTATCATTAGATCCTGCTAATAGCTCAAGATGGATTCAAGGTGGATCATTAGCAGGACCTGGTAAATTTCTTGTTTATGAATTTGGTGGAGGCACTGTAAATCTACCAGCACTATTTGATAATTCTGGAGGACAACCTATTGGTCTTTATCAATTTGATTTATCATCTGGAAATAGTGACATATATGGAAATACTATGTCAACTTGGTTTGATACTTTAAAGTCTTGGCCAACTGGTGGTTTCCTTAAAGTAACAGACGTTGAGAATCCTAATAACTATGCTATTTATAATGAGATTAGTCATACAGCTGCCGGTTATATTAGCGTTAATAATAGATTTTATGTTAGTCTTATAACTGGTACTGGATCTATTTATGCAAATAGAACATATAATATATCATATGTTTTAAATGGTCTAACAGGTCCACAAGGATCAGGAAGTACTGGTTTTCAAGGGTTTACTGGCCCACAGGGTATAACTGGACCACAAGGTATAACTGGACCACAAGGATTAACAGGACCTACAGGTGTTCAAGGATATACAGGACCTCAAGGTAACACTGGTACTCAAGGTTTAACAGGACCACAAGGTTTAACAGGCCAAGTTGGTGGATGGACATTAGAATATAACTTAGCAGATGGCACTACATCACCTTCTAGTGGATTTTTAGGAGCTGCTGCTTCAGGTGGTGGTGCAGCGACAACATTTAATAATATTGGTAGAATTTCATTAAATGGTACAGATAAGTACGGCAATGATTT
>JACCDW010358373.1_pt1 | contig 13222 bp, 12 predicted proteins | sample 7449781 | NCBI WGS metagenome assembly JACCDW01 (sample SAMN15323449, study PRJNA562643) | freshwater metagenome | isolation source: river surface water | place: USA:Blue River Watershed | collected 2017-08-18 | reverse complement strand
GCACTGACAACACAATGAACTTGGTCCTTGACATAAACCGCCTTGGCAAACGGGCACAAATTCAAACCAATGACGGCACGCTCAAGCCAACGCAAGGTGTCTTGCACCATGATGCGAGCTACCTCTTTGTCGGAATGGTGAGAAGCTTCTAAATGATTTGAAATCATGGGCTTTGCTTGTTCAAAGTACATGCAATTAACAGGGCCAACACACATCCTAAAACAGAACACATCGATGTGGCCAGCCAGGTCCATTGCCAACCGCCCACACCTGTGGCCAGCAAGGCCACCAAAGGCGGGCCAGCAAATTGACCTGCGGCAGAACCCTGCTGCATCCAACCAACGGTGGTGGCAACATTTCTCTCTTGCGGCGCCAAGCGCACCGCCAAATAAAACAAGGTGCCAGGGACCAAGCCCCCACAACTTGAGAACAACAACACCCCTGCATAACGCAACCAAGACATGTTCAAAGTGGTGTCTGAAAAAGCCAGAAATGCACCCAGCGCCATGGCAAAAAATCCCATGACCAACAACAAACTCGGATGAAAGCCTCTTTGCAACAAACGCCCAGACATCACATTGCCAAGTATGTTGACGGCCGCTGCAAAGGCTGTCAAAACGCCCAAGGTTGCACCCGATACACCGGCTTGCGTATAAATGGAAGGCAGGAATCCAACCACCGCCAGCCACTGACCCGAATACATGCCAAAGCACAAGGTCACCCACCAAGGCCCAGGCGCACTGAGTGTTTCACGCAAACGTTGTTGCCAGTGAATGCCAACAGAAGACATCGATTGATCAGCAGGCACTACACGCCAAAGCACAAACGCCATTCCCCAAGACAGCATGGCAAACAACAACCACCAACTGCGCCATCCCCACTCCGGCAACCACAGTGGTCCAAACAACAATGTCAGTGCCGTACCCGCAGGCATGTAGGCACCCCAGTAGCCCAACAATTTGCGCAACTGAGAGGCGTTCACATGCTGTCGAATTAAACCTGGCGCAGGCAACACCACGCATAAAAAACCAAGGCCTTCAAAAATACGCCACACCATGAGACTGGTCACGCTTGTGGCCAATGAACCCAGGGCACTGGACAGACCCAACAAGAACAAACCCAACAGCATGGATCGCTTAGCGCCCAAGGTGTCTGCCGACATGCCAATGGCCAATGCCAAACTCATTCCGGCCAGTTGAATGAAGGAAAGCAAGAAACCCGACTGGGTCAAAGTCATGCCTAAGGCTTGGCTAATTTCAGGGAGTGCGGGCGGTAACTTGCCAATTTGCAATGCCGCCACCACACCCGAAAAAATGAGCACATAAGCTGCCACAGCAGACTCAGGTGTTTCAATTTCCCGGACGATGTTCATGCAAACAATCTGCGCCCCGTTAGACGTTCATGCTCGCGGGTGGCATAGCGGTCCGTCATGCCCGCAATGTAATCGGCCACAGCACGCGGGGTCTCTTCACGCTGAGAAAAATCTGGCGACATTTCTTGCGGTTGGCTGAGGTACGCATCAAACAATTCACGCACCACCGTTTGCGCATTATTGGTCATTTCCATCACCTGGGGATGACGGTACAAGTGCTTGAATAAAAATGATTTCATGCCTTGCACGCGAGCCGCCATTTCGGTGCCAAAGGCCACCAGTGCGCCTGCTTGTCGGGCGTCGTCAGCTGACTTGGGTTGATGCTTTTGCAAATTGGTGCGCGTCACATCAATCACGTCATAGACCTGATCGCTCAACATACGGCGAATGGTTTCATAAAGCAAGCGCCTGGCTTTGCTAGTCTCTGACAAAGCGGGATGTTGTTGCAATGTGAGTGTTTTGTAGTGCGCAAACAAGGGCGCTTCCTCCAATTGCGACAAGGTGAGCAACCCAGAGCGTACGCCGTCATCGATGTCGTGCGCGTTGTAGGCAATGGCATCTGCCAAATTACACAACTGCGCTTCCAGACTGGGCTCTGTGCCATTTAAAAACCGATGGGCAATGCCACCAGGTTCTTGGGCTTCAATCAGCAAGGCATTGCGTCTGGCGCAATGTTTCAAAATGCCTTCGCGTGTTTCGAAGGTTAAATTCAAGCCCTCAAAATCTGGGTAACGTTCTTCTAAAAAATCGACCACGCGCAAACTTTGAAGGTTGTGCTCGAAGCCACCAAAATCTTTCATGCACGCATTCAAGGTGTCTTGTCCGGCATGACCAAAAGGGGTATGCCCGAGGTCATGTGCCAAGGCCACAGCCTCCACCAAGTCTTCATTCAAACCCAAAGAACGCGCAATCGAACGCCCCAGTTGCGCTACTTCCAATGAATGCGTCAAACGCGTTCTGAACAAATCACCTTCATGATTTAAAAAAACTTGCGTTTTGTAGACCAAGCGTCGAAATGCTGTGGAATGAACTATGCGATCACGGTCGCGTTGAAAATCATTGCGTGTGGGTGCAGGGGCTTCGGCATACCGGCGGCCGCGAGAGCTTTCGGGATGACAAGCGTAGACTTCAAGCACAGCAACGATCAATCACGGCGCGCACCATGGCTTCAGGTGCCGCACTCACTCGCGCTTTGCCAGGGCCTTCAATGAGCACAAACTGAATGTCACCGGCCACCGATTTTTTGTCATGCAGCATGAGCGCCAAGTATTGGCCAGCGTTGTCTTGTGCATTCAACACGGGCCCTTTTGTAGGCAAACCTGCACGAGCAACGAGGTCCGTCAACCTTTGAACAAAGGCCTGATCGATGAGACCCATGGCTTGTGACAAATGGGCCGCCATGACCATGCCACAGCCCACAGCCTCACCGTGCAACCATTCGCCATAACCCAAGCCCGCTTCGATGGCATGACCGAAAGTATGGCCAAAATTCAAAATGGCACGGAGTCCTGCTTCGCGTTCGTCTTGTCCCACAACATGCGCTTTGATTTCACAACTTTTTCGCACGGCATGCGCCATGGCCGAGGGCTCACAAGCACGCAATTCGTCAATGTGGGCATCGATCCATTCAAAAAATGGCATGTCGGCAATGGGGCCGTATTTGATGATCTCGGCCAAGCCTGCGCTGATCTCGCGCGCGGGCAATGTCTTTAAAACGGACAGGTCGCAGACCACACGTTGGGGCTGATAAAAAGCGCCAATCATGTTTTTTCCCATCGGGTGATTGATGGCTGTTTTACCGCCCACCGACGAGTCCACTTGCGCCAACAAAGTGGTGGGCACTTGAACAAAAGGCACGCCTCGCATGAAGCTGGCTGCTGCAAAACCCGTCATGTCGCCCACCACGCCACCGCCCAGCGCAAACAAAACTGTTTTGCGGTCACAGGCATGGCCCAACAACGCATCAAAAATGAGGTTCAGGGTGACCCAATCTTTGTGCGCTTCACCGTCGGGCAAATGCACGGTGTGAATGGTTTTGTAGAGGCCAGACAAGGCCTGCTTCAATGCCTCTTCGTACAGAGGCGCAACGGTGGTGTTGGAAACAATGAGCGCAGCTGAGGCCTTGGGCAGATTTTGATATGTCCCCGCCTGACCCAATAAATTTTCACCTATGACAATGTCATAGCTGCGATCGGCCAGATCAATGCGAACGGTTTCTGCGAGGTTTGAATTCATGATCTGTGCGAAGAAGGGTGAGAACCGTGGTGAGCGGCGTTGTGCGAAGCATGGGTATCAAAACCTTCAAGCTCAAGCTTTTCAATGATGGCATTGAGCAACTTGTTGATACTGGGCCGACCGGTATCAAATACATAGTGCGAGGCCTCACGGTAAAGCGGATCTCGAACGCTGAACAAGGTTCGCAATTTTTCGAGGGGGTCGTTCACTTGGAGCAAGGGGCGTTGCATGTCGTACTTCAGTCGCCTGAAAACTTCTTCGGGTGTAGAACGCAGGTAAACCACCTTGCCGCGCAGATGCAAGTGCTTGCGATTGACTTCTCTGAGGACTGAACCACCACCGGTCGACAAAATGCCATGGTGGTATTTGCTTAAGTCGTCTAGGACACTTTGCTCAATGTCTCGGAACCTTTCTTCGCCTTCGCGGTCGAAGAATTCTCTGATTGAACAGCCCAATCTTTGCTCAATGACACCATCGGAGTCTAAAAAAGGCAAGCCAAGGCGACGCCCCATCTGTCTGCCGATGGTCGTTTTGCCAGATCCTGGAAGGCCAACAAAAATAATGAGCAAAAGTAGAAAACTAAGGAACGATTGATTCTCTAAGTGTATTCGAGGCGGCCAAGGGCACAGCGTCTGCCAGCACACGAGGGGTTACAAAAATCAACATTTCTGTTTTTCTTTGCGTCAATTGTTGGCTTTTAAACAACCAACCCAAGCCAGGCAATTGCCCCAAACCCGGTACTTTGGCCACATCGTCCTTGTCAGCCGCCTCCAAAATGCCGCCAATCACCACGGTGCCCCCGTTGTCGACCAGAACCTGCGTTCTGACATGCTTTGTGTTGATGGCAAAGCCTGCAGTGGTGATTTGGCCAACGCTGTCTTTGGCAATGTCCAACTCCAGCACCACCGCACCTTCTGGCGTAATTTGGGGTGTGACCTCCAATTTCAAATTGGCTTTCCTGAATGAAATGGACGCCGCGCCATTGCCATTGCTGACCTGATAAGGCAGTTCTGTACCTTGCTCAATGAGGGCTTTGGTTTGATCGGCTGTAATGACGCGAGGACTGGCCACCACCCGCCCCTTGCCATCAGCCTCCATGGCCGAAATTTCAAGGTTCAAAAACTGATTGGCCCCAGCATTGAACAAAGACACGGCAAATGACGGCGGCGCATAAAGCGCTTGACCCGCAGACCCCGCCGGTAAATTGAGCAAATAACCCGGCTGAATTCCGCCTGCAGCAGGCAGGCCCTGTGCGCCAACTGCCACATTGACAGGTCGCGCCGACGACGAAAAAGGTGCTGCAAAACTGGCGGCATAGGCACCCCCCAAACGGGCTCCGAGTGATTTGCCAAACTGCTCTTCTGCTTCCACAATTTTGGCTTCAATCAAGACCTGGCGCACGGGCACATCCAATTGTTGAATGACCATTTGCAATTGTTTGAGGTAAGCAGGTGTGTCTAAAAAGAATAATTGATTGGTTCGAGGCTCGGCCATCACGGTGCCCTTGGCACTCATCCATCGGTGGGAAACTGCACTCGGCGAAGACCCTGATGCAGGGCCGCCAGATGCACCTGAAGAAGCGCCTGAAGAAGCGCCTGCAGAGGCCACCTGCAAGCGCTGCGCAATGTCCAAAGCTTTGGCGTATTTCAATGGAATGGCCAAGGTTTGCAAATTTTCAGCTGTGAATGTTGGTGAACTGATCCACAACACGCCCGCCTTGTCGGTCATGACCAAGCCTTTGGCGCTGACCACCACTTGGAGTGCTTCCCGCCACGTCATGTCCCTTAAATGCAAACTGACGTGTCCGGTGACGCCATCGGCCACGATCAAATTGTGTTGGCCGATTTCTGCCAGCGATTGAAGCAAGGCCTTGATTTCAATGTTCTGAAAATTCCATTTCATTTTGGCGTCAGGTGGGGCAAGCGCTTGCCCCATACAAGCACTGGTCAAGCTCAACAGCAAGAGACTTTTGAAAAGACCCTTGACAATGATTGTGAAAAATTTGTCAGATGTCACTGGCCAAGATGTCATGGTGTGGCCGCCTCCCAAACCAGCAGCTTTTGAAGCGGTCCGTCGTCCACTGCGCCCCACAGGCCCTGCGCATTGGCAAATTGAACCTTGGCCCTTTCAATGCCCAAGTATTGCCCCGTGTAAATAGGCAGCACTTGTTGTCCCGATTTCACCAAGGCCCAGGTAGCGCCCGACAAGCCCGTTCCCACCAATCGCATGTGAGTGTGGCTTTGCTCTGGAAACACGTGTGGCCCTGGTTCATATGACTTTGGAACCAACGCGTTTTGCCACCGAACCTCAACCCCCGTATCGGTCATAGCGTCTTGCGCATCCCACCACAAATTCAATTGGGCTGTCATCAGGTATTGGCCATCGGCTTGAAGTAGCCATGACAGATTGAGCCAAACGCCATTGCGCAACAACTGATTCAAGGCCTGCCAATACGCGTAAGTGGCGCGCTCTGAACCTTTCATTTGAAAAGACAGGCGTGAGCTTTCAAAACCATGTGCATCCGGCGCAGGTGCAACTTTCAATTCAATGACTTGCAAACCGCTTTGCGTGGCGCGCGTTTGCAATTGACTCAGCAAGGGCATGCGAAGGGCTGAGTTTGGCCACTGGGCTACTTGGGCATCGGATTCGGCAAGGCGGTCGTTAAGAGATGCTTGTTTTTGCGCCAACCAAAGCGTTTCAGTGGCACCTTCAGCTTGCAATTGAAGGGCTTGCGATTTGATAGTTTCAATTTCGTGGGTTAGGTTTTGACGCAACCCAACTTGACCAACCCACAACCCCGTTTGATGCAAGGTCAATTGCTGCAAGCTCCAAAAGGCTGCAGACAAAAACACCCATCCAAGAAGCACGCCCCAACGAAAACCAGCACTTTGCCAAAGCACCCCATTGCGCCATTTCACGGCGGTTTGGGGGAACAGGTGCCATAAGACAGTGCGTGTCCAACGCCAAAATTCCTCAGCCAATTGTTGCAAGCTCATGGCTGTTGAATCACCCGCATCAGAATGGCTGGGTCTACGTCAATTTGGCCTTCTAGCTTGAAGATCACATTGTGAGTGACGGGCTGAGGCCCCAGATGGGCCGTCTTAGAAGCAGTCATGTCGAATGAAGAGGCGCTTTGCATTTGAACCAATTGGGGCTGTGCATGCCATCTGCCAAAGCGATTCATTTGTGCCAGCAAAGCCTGTAAAGCTTCGGGCGACGAACTGGACCCTTCCCATTCAAAATGGCCACCTTGCCAACGCAGTTTTTGCAATTGAATTTGATCTTTTTTCAGAAAAGCCGATGGGGCTAACAACAGCGACTGAACCTCCTCTAAATCTAGGCGCATGCTTTGTCTTGTTTCCAACGCTTGGACGCGCGCCTTGGCTTGCGTCAAACTCGTTTGCATGGCCGTCTTTTGAGATGGGGTAAGCGGAGGGACCCTCAAAGACGCCTGCAAAACGGACTGCCAATGTGTCTTTTCTTCTTGCAACATGGGCATGCTGCTTTGTGCCCAATGCGCTTGCCACATTGTCCAGCCCATGCCCAATAAAACACCCACGGCCGACGCCACATGGACAAGCGATTTGGGACGCTGGGTGGATTGCGACAAGCGCAAGACATTCAGCATGTGACCGCCGAACCCTGTACCAAGGACCTGACAAGGTCTGGCGACACACGCCATGCTTGCGCGTGGGCATGCACATCAGAATGACTGGTGATGCTGTTCAATTGAAAACCTAATTTTTCAAACAGCGTCACGGCATCTTGAACCATGCTGATTTCACAAGCCAATACTTGGGCTAACAAAACGCCATTGGGCAGGGCCTGTACTTCAAAATCCAATGACAAAGTTTCTATTGGGAGACGCATGAGGCGCGCAGCTTCCAATCGACTTTCAGCTTCTATGTCTTGGGGGCCCCATTGCGGCATGCAGGGCATTTGAAAGGTATAAAAGTAATGGTCGGGCAGCAACAAAGTCAGGCTGGTGGCTAATTTGGCTTCAAAGGCCCCCAAGCTTTTATCGAGCAAATGACGCAAAGACAGCCCTCTGTGAACGCTGACTTTGGCTTGCCTGGCCGTGGTGACCACCCAGCTGTTTTGATTTGAATCAAGCGCTTGGTGAAAACCCACTTGCGCTGAGTCTGTTTGGCTAGAAATTTGCCAAACTCCCACGTGCAATTCAATGGGCGATCGCGCTGGCAACTTCAATTTGGCGAGAAGGGTCAAAGCAGGGCTTTCAGAGGCAGTATTAGGAGCCTTGATTGAACTGCCTTTCCAGCCTCTAAAAGACTACAATCTCTGGCAATTCAGTTGCATTGCGCAACATGCAAATTCCGCCATCTGCCCTGCAGTTTTTATAATGCGGTCAGCGGTATCTTCCGCCACATTCATGTCAAAAAAATCATCCTCTTCTTCGCCCGATCAACTTGAGCTTCAAGAAGCTCCTCGCCTGCACTGGGCCTTGCGTGCTTGCCTTTGGGCTCTGGGTTTGGTGGGTGCAGGTTTGTTGTCCATTTTGATGGTGGTGGGTGTGGCCATGGTGATGGCCTATCCGCAACTGCCCGACACCTCCGATTTGGCCGAGTACCGCCCCAAGTTGCCCTTGCGTGTTTACACCGCGGATGGCGCTGTCATTGGTGAATTTGGTGAAGAACGGCGGAACCTCACTCCCATCAAAGAAATTCCGCAAGTGATGAAAGACGCTGTTTTGTCAATTGAAGACGCGCGTTTTTACCAACACGGCGGTTTGGATTATGTGGGACTCATTCGCGCTGGCGTTGCCAACTTAAGCAAAAGAAAAAGTCAAGGCGCTTCCACCATCACCATGCAGGTGGCACGCAATGTTTACTTGTCGACAGAAAAAACTTACACCCGCAAAATTTATGAAATTTTGTTGACCTTCAAGTTGGAGCATTTGCTGACCAAAGATCAGATTCTTGAAATTTACATGAATCAAATTTTCTTGGGCAACCGTGCCTACGGTTTTGCATCAGCCGCTGAAACCTACTTTGGTAAACCGCTCCAAGACATCACCATTGCGGAAGCAGCCATGTTGGCAGGCTTGCCCAAGGCCCCTTCCGCCTACAACCCCATCAGCAATCCAAAACGCGCGCGTTCACGCCAGTTGTACATCATTGAGCGCATGGAAGAAAACGGCTTTATCACGGCCAAACAAGCGCAAGAAGCCAAAGCCGAGCCGCTCAAAATTCGCCACAGCCAAGACAAGAATCGCATCCATGCCGAGTTCGTTGCAGAAACCGTCAGGCAACTGATGTTTGCGCAATATGGCCAAGAGACCTACACCCGCGGCTTGAATGTCTACACCACCTTGCAGTCGTCTGAACAAAATGCGGCATACCAAGCATTGCGCCAAGGCATCATGGATTATGAGCGTCGACAGGTGTACCGCGGCCCCGAAAAATTCATCACCTTACCCGATAACCCCAAGGAAATGGAAGACGCCATCGATGAAGTGTTGGACGATCATCCCGACAATGGCGACGTCATGTCCGCAGTGGTGCTCGAGGCCAACCCTAAGAAAATTGTGGCGGTTCGGCAAAACGCTGAACAAATTGAAATCATGGGCGACGGCCTGAAACCAGCGCAGTCTGGCTTGTCCGACAAAGCGGGTCCCAACATCAAAATCAAACGCGGCGCCGTGATTCGTGTGGTCTTAACACCCAAGGGCACATGGGAAATTACGCAACTGCCCGAGGTGGAAGGCGCCTTTGTCGCCATCCATCCCCAAGACGGTTCGGTCAGAGCCTTGGTGGGCGGCTTTGACTTTGCCAAGAACAAATTCAATCACGTCATTCAAGCTTGGCGTCAACCCGGTTCTAGTTTCAAGCCTTTCATTTATTCAGCGGCTTTGGAAAAAGGTTTCACGCCCTCTTCCATCATCAACGACTCCCCCTTGTTCTTTGATGCTGGCGTCACGGGCGGTCAACCCTGGGAACCTAAAAACTACGATGGCACCTTCGAAGGCCCCATGAGCATGCGCAAAGGCTTGGCCAAATCGAAAAACATGATTTCCATTCGCATCTTGCAAGCTGTTGGCACGCGCAATGCGCAGGAATGGGTGACCAAATTTGGTTTTGACGAAGAAAAACATCCCGCTTACCTCACCATGGCATTGGGCGCTGGCTCCGTCACCCCCATGCAAATGGTCACGGGCTATTCGGTGTTTGCCAACGGGGGGGTGCGCGTCCAGCCGCACCTCATTACGCGGGTCACAGACCACAAGGGCAAAATTTTGGTCGACTCACCGCCCGCCCCCTTGGATGAAGCCAATCGCGCCATCACACCGCGCAATGCCTTTGTCATGACCAGCTTGCTGCAAGAAGTCACCAGATCGGGCACAGCCGCCAAAGCCCGCGTGGCCTTAAAGCGCGATGACATCTATGGCAAAACCGGTACCACCAACGATTCCATGGACGCTTGGTTTGCAGGCTATCACCGCAACTTGGCGGCAGTGGTTTGGATCGGCTACGACACCCCCCGCAAGCTGGGCGATCGCGAAACTGGCGGCGGTTTGAGCTTGCCCGTTTGGATTAACTTTATGGAAACGGCGCTTAAGAACATGCCCATTTCCGATGCCATCGCCCCCGAAGGCGTGCTGTTCGTCAATGGCGATTGGTATTTTGATGAATACGCAAAAGGTGGTGGTGTGACCACTCTGGGTGTGGGTGCCGACAAAGACGGCGCATTGCCTGAAACCGATGAGCGTAAAAAGATCTTGGATTTATTTAGAAACTAAATCGATGCCGCAACCCAGCGCGGAATCCAACGATCGGCCTGCTTAAAACTTCAATGCAGTGCCCGACTGGGCCGTGGCAAAGCGCGACAAGTTCTCAAAGAACTCTCCTTCGCCTTTGGTATCTTGCCAGATGCCATCCTTGAATTTGTAGTGATAGCCGCCCGATTTGGTCGCCATCCAAACTTCGTGCAAGGGTTTTTGCAAATTCACAATGATTTGCGAGCGATTGCCGAAGGTGATGGTGATCATGCCGCCCACACGCTGGTTGTCGAGGTCGGCATCAGTTTCATCATTGATGCGATCGCAAGCGGCCTCGATGCGTGACAAAAGGTGTTCGGCGGTGTCCAGAAATTCGAGGTCGGTCATTACAATTGCCACATGTTCAAAGTTTCCAGAATTCTAGTCATTGTGCAAGTCCTTGGGATTTGTGCGGTAGCTTTGTCGGCTTGCGGTCAAAAAGGTCCTTTGGTACACCCACAAGACCCGATGGCGGCCGACCGCGCGCCCTTACTCGAAACCCTCACACCCAAGTCCTTGGCACCTGCACAGCGCGCCCCTAGCCCTGAGAACACGCCAACTTCGCCCACACCCCCTTCACCGCCGGCCAAAAAACCATGACAGCCCCCAACATTCCAGGACAACCTCACATTGCCTACCAAGGCAATACACTGTGCATGGAGGGCGTCAAACTCTCAGACGTAGCGGCACAAATGGGCACGCCTGTTTTTGCTTACTCAAAAGCCTCCATGCTGTCTGCTTTGGCCGCTTACCAACGCGGCTTTGAAGGCCGAAAGGTTCAAATTTGCTATGCCATGAAAGCCAATTCGAATTTGGCTGTCTTGCAAGTCTTTGCCAAAGCAGGATGCGGGTTTGACATTGTGTCTGCCGGTGAATTGGCACGCGTTTTGGCCGCGGGTGGCGAGCCATCCAAAATTATTTTCTCGGGTGTTGGCAAAACGCGCGCCGAGATGAAGCAAGCGCTTGAGTTGGGCATTGGTTGCTTCAATGTGGAAAGCGAAGCCGAACTTGAAGTCTTGAACGAAGTGGCTTTGTCTTTGGGCAAAAAAGCCCCGGTCAGTTTGCGCGTCAATCCCAATGTCGATCCTAAAACGCACCCCTACATTTCAACGGGACTGAAGGGCAACAAGTTTGGCGTGGCGCACGAAAGCGCTTTGCAGACCTACCAACGCGCCGCGCAACTCAAAGGCTTGGCGGTGGTGGGCATCGATTGCCACATCGGTTCACAAATCACAGAAGCGACGCCTTACTTGGACGCCATGGACCGCGTGCTCGATTTGGTCGCCGACATCGAAAACGCTGGCATCCCCATTCACCATATCGATTTTGGCGGTGGTTTGGGCATTGATTACAACGGCGACACACCACCCGCAGCTGATCAATTGTGGCAACAACTCTTTGCCAAATTAGATGCACGTGGTTATGGCAACAGACAGTTCATGATTGAGCCTGGTCGTTCTTTGGTGGGCAATGCCGGTGTGTGTTTGTCCGAGGTGGTGTTTATGAAACCTGGCGAGCAAAAAAACTTTTGCATCATTGATGCCGCCATGAACGATTTACCTCGCCCGGCCATGTACCAAGCATTCCATCAAATCTTGCCCGTCACGCCACGTGCTGGCCAAGGCACGCTGGTCGATGTGGTAGGCCCCGTTTGCGAAAGTGGCGACTGGATTGGCCGTGATCGCACGCTCCATGTGCAAGCTGGCGACACCTTGGCCGTCTTGTCTGCTGGGGCTTATTGCATGAGCATGTCTAGCAACTACAACACCCGAGGACGTGCGGCCGAAGTGTTAATCGATGGCACACACATGCACGTCATTCGCGATCGCGAAACTGTGACCCAGACTTTTGCAGGTGAACATTTGGTCAAGGCTTGAGCTTGGCGGCTTGCCAAGTTCGCCACCAGTGCCAGACGCGCCATCCCAACAACAAGCCTAAGATGGCGGCATAGACCATGACGTCTTCATAATTTTTCTTGCCAGAACGCATCCAGAAAAAGTGCAGCATGGCCAGTCCTGCAATGACGTAAACGGCTTGGTGCAACCTCCGCCACCGATGTGCGCCCAGTGCTTTAACTGCACGGTGCCATGAAGTGGCTGCAAGCAAACTCAACAACAAAAAACTCAATGCGCCCACCAAAATAAAGGGCCGCTTCACAATGTCTTTGACAATGTCTTCCCACACCCACTCCATGTCCAAAAGGCTGTAACACAGCGCGTGCATGAAGGCATAAAAGAAGGTCAGCAAACCAAGGCCACGTCTTAACTTTGCCAGTTCAGGCAGTGTAAATTGCACCCTCAGAGGTGTGATCAGCAAAGTGAGACACAACATGCGTAGCGCCAGTTCGCCAGTCGATCGAATCAAATACTCAGCAGGGTTGGGCCCTAGGTTTTGTTGAAAAATACCCAGAACCAAAAACGCAAACGGCAACAACAAAAAGCCCAGCACCAAAGGCTTGGTCCAAGCATGTCTGAGTGCCGCGCGCACGTTCAAAAGTTTTTAACCAAGTCCATGCCTGCGTACAAAGAAGCCACTTGCGCTTCATAGCCATTGAACATGAGCGTCTTGCGTTTTTTGTCTAGCAAGCCACCCTCTCCAATGCGGCGCTCTGTCGCTTGACTCCATCGTGGATGATCAACTGTGGGGTTGACGTTGGAGTAGAAGCCATATTCCTGCGGCGCGGCTTTGGCCCAAGAGACCAAGGGCTGTTTTTCTACAAAGCGAATTTTGACAATGCTCTTGCCACTCTTAAAGCCATACTTCCATGGCACCACCAAGCGCACCGGCGCGCCATTTTGTTTAGGCATCACTTCGCCATACATGCCAAAGGTGAGCAAGGT
>JACCDW011305592.1_pt1 | contig 13224 bp, 12 predicted proteins | sample 7449781 | NCBI WGS metagenome assembly JACCDW01 (sample SAMN15323449, study PRJNA562643) | freshwater metagenome | isolation source: river surface water | place: USA:Blue River Watershed | collected 2017-08-18 | reverse complement strand
TACCAAGGTCGTGGATGCGATTGTAGAGACTCGTCGAAAGAATGCCGATAACAATCGTAAGAATATTACAAAGGTCTTTGATGTTCTAAATAAGATAATGAGTCAGACAGAAAGCGAGGTTATTCATTGATAGTCCTACTGGACTATTTTTTTGAGCTCAAAATGGATGACCTGGAAGGTATAGATATAGCAACACTATTCAAAATGGTTAAGATGAACACTGAAAGTTTCATTGTGAAGGCAAGGGCTAAGCATGGTGATACATATAATTACTCTAACGTGAACTGCGATGGTGTGGATAGCATTGTTAAAATCATATGTATGATTCATGGAGAATTTGAGATTAAAGCCAAGTATCATTTGCAAAAGAATCGAGGATGTAAGATATGTAGTGGGTCTCATAGACGTACTCAAGAGGAGTTCATTGAGGATGCTACTAAGAAGCATAATGGAAAATATGATTACTCACTGGTGAAGTTTGAAAATATGGATAGTATGATTGATATCATATGCCCAATTCATGGGAAGTTTACACAGAGAGCTGGTCATCATATGGAAGGAAATGGTTGTAAAGGATGTCAGTATGATGCAAAACGTCATGATAAGAAAAAATTCATAGCAATGGCTAATGAGATTCATGGTGAAGGAGCATATGATTACAGCCTTGTAAAATATGAAGGAAATAATATCAAGGTTGAAATCATATGTCCCAAACATGATAAATTTTACCAAACCCCAAATGCACATATTAACCAAAAACAGAATTGTCCCAAGTGTGCAAACGAAGCTTTGAGAATGACTCAAGAAGAATTCATAGTTAAGGCGAGAAGTATTCATGGAGATGCTTATGATTACAGTGAGGTTAATTATGAATTATCCAAGCTCAAGGTTCGCATCAAATGCATCAAACATGGAATAACATTTGATATGACTCCAAATCAGCATACAAGTGGAAAAAAGAGTGGATGTCCTCTATGCTCAAGTTCTGGATATTCAATTATACAGATTGAATGGTTAGCATTTATGGAATCATACTATGATATAGATATTCAATACAAACACAAGAACAGTCAAACGAAAGAGTATCGTATTAAGAATACTAAGTGGCATGCTGATGGATATTGTGAGGATACAAATACCATATACGAGTTTCATGGAGACTACTGGCATGGTAATCCAAGAGTGTATGATCCAGAATTTATGCATCAACTTAGACATAGAAGGATGAAGACTCTATACAAAGAGACTATGTATAGAGAGGCTCGTATCAAGGAGCTTGGGTACAATCTTGTAGTAATGTGGGAGTATGATTGGAAATTGATTCTCAAGACTATCACTCAATATCAACGCAGATTCAGAGCCACTCACTCTGTGTAATTTTTGTGGTTGACAATTAATTAATTAAATCATAAATAGGCCATATGGACATAGATATGTACCACTAATAAATTGCATTAGCTATACACACAATACTGGTATTGATATATGGCTTAGATGATATCTATCATCTGCTTAATTATTTTATAATCGAACCAACTATGCTGGCTATGATATAATTATATAGGAGATTAACCATGTCGACGGGAGGTGTCTTTCAGCTTATCTCCAACGATGGACGTATGGACGCATTGTTGCTTGCCAACAACGTCCTTCGCGACAACATCGCCACGACCAAGGCCCGTCGTGCCGCGGCCGGTGAAGCCGACGTGAACCCCACGCTCGCCGATTTGGAGCGCACGCACGTTCTGTTCGTGAACGCCCACCACAAGCCATATGTGGCGATTGCCTTCCAGTACTTCAAGGTCGCTGCCAACAACGTGTCGTTCGGCTCGGATGTTCCTATCTCCGTGCCCCAGTACGGCGATTTCTTCACGGATATGGTGGTCAACGTGGTTGTGCGTGCCCCTGTCCCGTCGTGGACTGACTCCGGCTCGCCGGTTGCTGCTGATACCGCGGTTGTGCGTGTGTGCGACTACCCGGGTGAGCGCCTCTTCGACAAGGTTGCCTTCGAAGTCAACTCGAACCCCATTGATACCTACACGAGTGAATCGTACGTGCTTCACCGTCAGTTCCATGTCCCGCAAGACAAGCTCGTTGCTTGGAAGCGCTGCATGGGCCAAGAACTGCCCCGCAAGGCCACCCCTCAGTGGGCCGCCCAGACCGGTGCCCCGGTTGGCAAGCGTGTCATCACGGACGTGTATGACGGCTACCAGACCTACAAGCAGACGCAGCAAGACCTTGTTCTGTGGATTCCGTTGCTGTTCTGGTTCAACCAGGATGTCCGCCTCGCCTTCCCGTCCGTCTCGGTTCCTTATGGCCAGCGCTTCGTGACGTTCTCCATCACGGACTCCGCCAACATCTTCCGCGCCATCGTCAACCCCGCCTCGGAGTCGACCACCATCCTCGCGCCTACGCTCGCCGTTCCCCAAATCTCGACGTTCGACTTGTACATCAACAACCTGTTCGTCATCCCTGAGGTCCATGATATCTTCATTGACCGCGTTGCGTTCATGCTCGTCCGCGTCCATCGCCAGGCCACCCAGAACCTGAACAAGGACTCCGACCGCATCTTGCTGCAACAGCTGAAGTGGCCCGTTGAGCTGCTCACGTTCGGCTTCCAGCCCAAGGTCAACCGCGCCCACAACTCGACCCTCAAGTCGCTCGGCGCCGATACCAACGGCACGCACGCTGCGCACTCCGGTGATATGGAGAGCTGGCACATCTATGGTGAGGTCAGTACCTCGGCCAGTACCACCATCCAGGGTGCTGGTGGCAACGGCCTCTACCTGACCTCGGTTGATGCGCATATCAACACGCTCAACCTGTCCGCGCACAGTGTCGACCTCTTCGGCATCTTCCCCGCGCAGTTCTTCAACGCGTACATCCCGTTCAAGTTCGGCGGCACCGCTGTCGTTGCTCCTACGGACCCGGGTCTCTACATGTATTCGTTCGCGCTGTTCCCCCTCACGCATCAACCCTCGGGCCACTTCAACAGCTCTCGGTCGCGTGAAATCTATTTGGACTACACTTCGTCGTACATTGCCTCTGATACGACCGCCACGTTCTTCCTGGAGGCCCGTGCTATTAACTTCCTGTTAATCAGTGAAGGATCGTGTTCGTTGCGATATTCTACGTAAGGCTATTATGCACTTAGGAAGGATTCAATCATATACAAATATCATAAAAAACATACCAATCCATATTTTTATGCCCAATCAGAGAGTCTAACAGACCAGTAGCGGTCTGTTAGGAAATATTTAATTTCTATAGATGCCCAATCGTGGATTCATTCTTCCCCCCAGGGGGAAGAATGAGATATAAAATGGGCAGTCGTTAATATGCTTGTATGCTAAAAAACGTCCAATATTGATACTTCATATTATAATATATACAAAAGTACAATTTGAAATGACCCAATTGGACATCATTCAGTTTATTCAGCAAAATGCTAACATCGAGCAGACTTATGTTGATAAGTTCTGGAGCAACATATCAGATACTGAATGGATTTACATTGATAATGAGTTATTGGAATGGATTGGATACGAACGCAACACAGATATATATCGACTTAAGCATCAATATTTAGAATTACTATTATCCAACTTTGACAAGGATACCGATTTCAAACACATAACATCTCCAGTTCTGCGTGATATTCATAAGCAGATTAACATCACACTTCCCGCCAATATCAATATACATAATTCTACTAAGCATATTATTGTTCATCCCGATTGCTTTAAAGAATCATTGATGATTATCAATACAAATAGATCCAAGATGATTAGGAAATATTATATCCAGCTCGAAAAGATATTCATAGCATACATCAAACATTGCGAAGCCCAACATAAAAAGGAACTTGAGGAAACAAAACAACAACTAATAGAATCCAAGCAATCCATTACACAGTTCAAACTACGATTCAATAAGAAGAATGAGTACAAGCTTAATCAATACATATATGTTGCTACATCTCGCAATTATGCTAAGGACCTTATCTTCAAAGTTGGTATGACCAAGCATATAGATAAGCGAATCTGTAGCTATCAGACTGGTAGATGCAATGATGACAAATTTGTATATGTATATATTGCAAGATGCTTTGACTGTAAGTCTCTTGAACAGACTCTACAAGTGAGACTTGACCAGTTTCGTCATGATGATAGTCGAGAGCTATTTCAAATTCATTTCAATGTATTGAAGTCAATCATTGATGAGTTTGTATTGTTTGAAGAAGCATATACTCCCAAGCTAAACCATATTATAAACACATACTATGATACATATGAAAACATGCAGATACCATCATTTGAGGAACTCATCATCACAGACATGGACGACTACATTGATAAGAAATATAATACGAAGATTGTTGAGCCATACAGGCCTCCAACTACAGATGAAGTACATCCACGGTCATTGACTGATGAAGAAGTTAATAAACGACTTGAGCCATATGGACTCAAACTAAAGGAACCATATAATGGACGTTGTGATGCTCATAATACATTTGAATGCACCTCAGTATTGAATCATACTATAGTATCTACACTTGAACATGTCATAGACAACAAGCAATCTGGCTGTGTATATTGTGGCAAGATGGCTATCTTAGACCAAATACCAATCTATGTTTATAAGGAACGAACCTATGAGTATGTCTGCAGTTATCCAACGTTCGATGACCTGAAGAAGGCAGAACCGATGGTTAATCATCAGCTGCTAAGGAATATTATCAGAGAGCAACGTTGGCTCACTCCACACTATGGACATATCTATTCCATTCTCGCACCAGAGGATAACAAACTCATTCTAATGAAGACTCTCACAGAGGCTGAGAAGTTCATAATCAATAAACTTGATATCGATTATGAGATAATGCGTAGTCATACAATGAAAACAGCAATGACTCTTATCATTGCTATAGATGACATAAATGGAGTTGCATACAGTGGTTCATCTGCAACAGAATATTCTAAGCGTCTATGTTATGTCAACTCTGGTAAGAGAATCAATCGAAAGACAGTCTCTAAATACATAGACGCGGATAAGAAATATGGTGGATACAAATGGATTAGTAGTCTATGTGCAATATATAATGGTGTCCCAACAATAGATATCACGACTCTACCAATGACCTCATAAGAATCACAGAGAGCCTATTTTTATCATCTACTTAAAATTGAAGACTGATATATTTAAAATATAGACCACCATCCGTCTTAACCAATTTACAATGCCTAACTACAAGAACAACGTTGATGAAATTCCTGCTAATGCCAAACAATGCATTGGTCCATTATTCTATAGCCTTAGTCATTGGATTTGCGAGAATGGAGACTTCTTCACAATTTCTTCAAATGAAGAGATATATCAGTTGATGCCGTGTGATATGAAGCAGTATTACTCATTTCCTGCTGATATGATATTGGATAATGGAGTCATTGAGAAAATGAAATCCATTCCTGGTATATTTGCACGTAATGGAAAATCTGCTAAGGTATTGATTAGGGCTCTGGTATGCTACTACTTTGTTGATAAATTACAGTTAGATAAACTAACTGGTATGAGAGCTGTATTGATTAACAAAGATGATGATATATCATCATCGAATCTCAAATGGATTACAGATAAGGAACAAACCAATCTCAGAATGGCTGATTTGCGGTCGAGATGCGATTCAAATAACATATACAAATTCGTGGATGTACCTGATGATTTCAAAACTGAGTATCTTGGATGGAAGGAAGGGTATTTCATTAAGAAGGATGGTAATCGTATTCTTAGATTGACATCTACTGGAAACATGCGTGAGATAACAATTCGAACAAGCAATGATGGATATCAGAAAGCAACTCTAACCATCAATGGCAAGGAAAAATGTTATAACATGAAATGCCTAATGGATGAGATACATGTAGATATGGCCTCTAAAAATGTGGCTCATGTCAAGATAGGTGGTATCTTTGAAATTATAGAGGGTGATGATATTATAACCTGTATCCGCAAGAAGATTAATAACATGCTGACCAACCATGAACTGACAGAAGATATGCTACCAATAAATGGTCAATTGCCAGAAGCTACAATTGAACTGCTGAGTACATTGGATCCACGTGGAGTTGGTGATAAGGTTCTTATGGATAGCATTACAAATAAAATCAATAACGATTATCCGTGTTGTAGATTGCTATCATATCATGGTACTGGAAAATCTGGTCAGATGGTATTATGTACAAATACCATGCTTGTCTTCATACGGTCTCGTGATAATCTATGTCATGCATCCCGAGATTGTCCATTATGCATTGATTATCATAAGAATGAAAAGCTATTCAGACAAATCAAAACATGTCCAGAATCAGCAATTCCAATATATAGCTATACTCCAGCTATAATGGCTGCCGATAATAGGAACCCATCTTCATTTCAGCAGAAGTATCTTACTTGGACAGACTTCATGAAAGATGATGATAGCCGTGGTGTATTTACAGATTTACGTAAATCTATCTGCGGACAAGTCAAGGGCAAACTAAAGCAGCGGATTAGTTGTCTGGGTATGGTGCTATCTGTATATCCACCAGTCAATGGTCATCTTGATGAGTCATCCGCCGACTGGATTCTTAAACGCAGAATTGAATGCCCCACTATGATTGCTATGATGGACTACTTCAATAAGAAGACCAAGTAGAATCATTGAGAGTCTATTTTTTATGCAGTCTAAAAAATAAGCTTACACAACATATCTGTTGAATAACTATTCTTGATAATCATCCAGAGCATCTATTCCATGCTTCATCAATGAACTCCCCCTATGAATCTTGGATGATTGAACCACTTCTCGACACAGGCATTCTTAATCCTATTAGTCTCTTGGATAAGCTCGTAGTCATATCTGGATTGGTCTCGAATAAGCTCATAGCATTTGGATTATCCGAGAGCTTCTCCCAATCTATATATTCTGGATATTTTTCAAGCAGATGTATGGCATTTGAATTCTTGGATAGTTGATACCAGCATATAATATCCAGGTTGGCCTCCAGTAGATGTATCGCATTGGGATTCAATGATAACATCTCCCAGCATAGTTTCTCTACTATTGAGATCCATTCACGTAGCTTAAGAAACATTGTTATCATGGTCTATATTTTATCCAAAAAACATGCTTGCATCACCACATATATAACCAATGCATATATTCAATACTCATCTATGTACTGACTGATTAGTCTCCTTAATTATCTTTCAGTAGATGTATCGCATTGGGATTAAATGGTACCATATCCCAATGTATTTTCTCTGGATTAGCCTCTAATAGATGTATCGCATTGTAATTCAATGATAACCGACTCCAATTTATCTTCTCTGGATTGGCTTCCAATAGATGTATTGCATTTGGATTCTTAGATAATGCATCCCAATTTATCTTCTCTGGATTAGCCTCCAGCAAATGTATCGCATTGGGATTCTCAGATAAGAATTTCCAATCTATTCTATTCCAATTTATCATTGGCAACCAATCCCAAATCCAATGAGTCTGCTTTAGTTTAGCCTCTAATAGATGTATCGCATTGTAATTCAATGATAACCAACGCCAACGTATTTTCTCTGGATTAGCCTCTAATAGATGTATCGCATTGGGATTCTCGGATAATTTATACCAATTTATCTTCTCTGGATTAGCCTCCAGCAAATGTATCGCATTTGGATTCTTAGATAATGCATCCCAATTTATCTTCTCTGGATTAGCCTCCAGCAAATGTATCGCATTTGGATTCTTAGATAATGCATACCAATCTATCTTATCTGGATTAGCCTCCAGCAGATGTATCGCATCGGGATTGCCCGATAACCACGTCCAATTTAATTTCCTCCCATTAAGCCAATTATGTGGCTTAAGAGACATAGTAAAGTATGGTCTATAATACTAATTGAAAGTATCAAATATAACAAAAAACATGCTTACACCACATATCTATTTATCAACCAATCTGGGTGCTCATCCAATGCCTCCATTCCATATTTATTCACGTACTGATTTATAAACCTTGGCTGATTGAACCACTGTTGAATACATTCATTTTTATGTTTGTTGGTCTCCTTAATAAGATTGTAATCATATGTGAAGATAGCTGGATTCAATGAGAATTCATACCGATGTATCTTATATTGATTAGCCTTCAGCAGATGGATTGCATTGGGATTCTTTGATAGGTATTTCCAATTTATCTTATCCAGATTAGCTTCCAGCAGATGAATTGCATTGGGATTCTTTGATAGGTGTTTCCAATTTATCTTATCCAGATTAGCCTCTAATAGATGTATTGCATTGGGATTCTTTGATAACCAATCCCAATTTACCTTATCCAGATTAGCCTCCAATAGATGTATCGCATTGGGATTCGTGGATAACATAACCCAATTTACCTTATCCAGATTAGCCTCTAATAGATGGATTGCATTTGGATTCATGGATAACATAACCCAATTTACCTTATCCAGATTAGCCTCTAATAGATGTATTGCATTGGAATTAAATGATAATATATACCAATTTACCTTATCCAGATTGGCTTCTAATAGATGTATCGCATTGGGATTAATTGATAATTTATTCCAATCTACCTTATCCAGATTAGCCTCCAGCAGATGTATCGCATCGGGATTCAATGATAACATCTCCCAGCATAGTCTCTTTACTATTGAGATCCAATCATGTAGCTTAAGAAACATGGTTATCGTGGTGTATATTTTTTATTTACAAGCCTTCAATTTTATCCAAAAATATGCTTACACCACATATGGATGGGTACTCATCTATGCCAAGTCAGAGGAAGTAAGTTTGGAATGGTTATACAAACATTCCAATATCATCAAATATGATTACAACCTTATTAAGGAGACCAACAAACATAAAAATGAATGTATTCAACAGTGGTTCAATCAGCCAAAGCACATAAGGGAGTTTATTGATGAGTACGGAATGAATGCATTGGATGGGTACTCAGAGTTGTTGATGGATAGATATGTGATGTAAGCATATTTTTGGATAAAATTGAAGGCTTGTATATAAAAAATATACACCATGATGACCATGTTTCTTAAGCTACGCAGTTGGATTCGAGGTAATAAGAACGGTTGGTCATTATTATGGGCTAATCATCATCTTATAAGAATGAGTTGGTTATCTGGGAATCCCAATGCGATACGTCTACTGGAGACTAATCAGCATAGGATACATTGGTATACATTATCGAGTAATCCCAATGCGATACATCTATTAGAGGCTAACCAAGATAAGATATATTGGGATAGATTATCAAAAAATCCAAATGCAATCCATCTATTGGAGGCTAATCCAGATAAGATAGATTGGAGTATGTTATCACTTAATCCCAATGCAATCCATCTATTGGAGGCTAATCCAGATAAGATAGATTGGATTAACTTATCACTTAATCCCAATGCAATCCATCTATTGGAAGCTAATCCAGAGAAGATAGATTGGGATGAGTTACCACTTAATCCCAATGCAATCCATCTATTGGAGGCTAATCCAGAGAAGATAGATTGGGATATGTTATCCGATAATCCTAATGCGATTCATCTGCTGGAGGCTAATCCAGAGAAGATAGATTGGAGTACGTTATCATTGAATCCTAATGCGATCCATCTATTGGAGGCCAATCCAGATAAGATAGATTGGATTAACTTATCAAGAAATCCCAATGCAATACGTCTATTGAAGGCTAACCAAGATAAGATAGATTGGGTTATGTTATCATTGAATCCTAATGCAATACGTCTATTGAAGGCTAACCAAGATAAGATAGATTGGGTTATGTTATCTGGGAATCCTGCTATCTTTACATATAAATACAACATTATTAGAAAGACTAACATAGAGAAGAACCTATGTATACAACAGTGGTTCAATCATCCAAGGTTTATCAATCAGTACGTGAATAAATATGGAATGGAGGCCTTGGATGAGTACCCGGAGTGGTTGATGGATAGATATGTGGTGTAAGCATGTTTTTTGAGCATCGCATTTTGGATTCGCAGATAATGCATACCAATTTAGTTTATCCTTTTGTATCCAATATAGATATTGCATTGGGGTTCTCTGATAAGCTCCTTCAATTAGTTTATTCTCATCAATCCAATCACTAATCTCCGAATATAATAGACTTGGTATATTCGTTGTATTGATGATTTGGCACTTGTATATATATCATCAAGTGTATTGTTTATCTATTCTTGATGCAGTTATGTTATCCAACAATTGTTGGTTTAGATTATCATTGCTAACCCTCAATAACTGTTGCCGATGATCCATCTAAGCCAATATCCACGCTTATATCCGGTTTCTTTACATTCTTTACCACCCTATTCAATGTAATGTAATTGATTCTATTTATTTTTATATCAAGTCTATTATATAATCACGATGGACGAATACGGCGGCAAGTTCTCACTCCCATCGATGCACTCTCTGTATGGCAAGGCCAAGTCCAATGTCGTGCCGATTGCAATAATAGTCATTGCAATTATTATCCTTATCGTCCTGATAACGCTTCTGGCTATGCACAAGGTTTCTTTCAAGGGAGAGCATGCTGGTTGGGTGGGATTTGGATTTGGTGGGTCAATATCATGGCTACTGGCCGCGATATTGATATTGGTTGAATATTAATCAGTTAATTATATTCAGTCTATTATATATCCATCATGTACGGAAACGGTGGCAAGTTCTCATTCCAGTCGATGCGCTCCATGCACGCACCTCCAACCAAGTACCTATACATGGCTATCTTTGTAGTCATCCTGCTCATATCGGTGGCTGCTCTGATAACCATCGTCGTGCTTCTAACCAAATATAAGGTTCCACAGATGAACTTGTGGCCAGTTGGCATCTATGCCTCGCTGCTTCCAATCGTGGCAATTCTGGCTGACCTCACCTGGTATGCCAGTACCAAGCAATAGATAGCCTCATCCTATTTTTTTATGATGGCTACCAATATAGATATGCACGGCGGTATTATAGGGTTGTTAGTTGGGTTTCTGGTGGGTCTGCTGATAGTAATCATGAGCGACCTAACCACCAAGACCAAGGCATGGGTGTTTCTGTGGCTGACCATAGTTGGTGGGATAATAGGCGCCATGATGCATAGCCTCCGTCATGGCAATGGGCTCATGCATTATTTCATGTTGGGCTCTCTGATAGACCTGATTGGCAACATCATAAGTGGGCTGTTCAATCTGCTTGGCTGATAAGCTTAAGAATGGATTGAGCATAAAATAGGATAGATATCAAATATAGGTATCAACAATGCCAGCTGCCACCCCAAAGCGTTTCCTTAACCGCCACAACAACATGAATGCCAGAAATGTGCATGAGTATGGTGTATCCATCATGGATAGGAGCTATCTGGAGCAGCGATGCCAGAGAGACAAGTTGAGTGAGGAGTTCATGGAGACACATGCCAACTATCTGGATTGGACGGTTGTGAGCAAGGAACAGGTTTTGAGCGAGGAGTTCATGCGCCGTCATGCGGATGATATCGATTGGTACATGGCATGCAAGCACCAGAAGAATATGAGTGAGAGTCTGATGCGAGACATGGCTGTGCGGCTGGACTGGATGCGTACATCTCAGTACCAGGACCTATCTGAGGACTTCATTAGAGACTTCTGTGATTGTGTGTACTGGAAGTTGATATCCAGATACCAGACGCTGTCCATCATGTTCATCTACGAGTTCCAGCATAGGGTTGACTGGGAGCTTATCTCTAAACATCAGGTTCTGTCTGAGATTGACATGTTAACCTTTGCTGATAGACTGTACTGGCGCAAGCTGGTCAAGTATCAGAAGATGAGTAAGGAGTTCCTGATTGAGTTCCGCGACAGGCTAATCATGTTGGATGCGTTCGAGGATAACGAGTTGAATGGAGAAGCCATAACCGATGTGATGTCTCAGCCAATCATTAATATTGACTTCGAGGCAGCACTCACGCTGTCTGTCCTGGGGTTGAGTATGTAATCACTGAAAAAAAATAAAAATGCTTTACTTTGATGCGTGTACATGTTTTTTTATGTCTGGTTGAGCAGCTGTTCCAGGCGTTCAATCTTCTTGTATAGGTCCTTGATACATACAATTGCATAGCAGCTGAGTTTATCATAGTCGATACATATCTGTGCTCCCTCTGGATCTCCTTCCTGTTCTACCTCAAGTTCTTTGTTCTCGGTGAGATACACTACTTCCTTCATATTATTCTTGACGCAGTCCTGGGCTATCACTCCAAAGCTGGGTTCATCCGTGCTCTTGTATGCGAATCTGCATGGGTTGATATTTTTTATGCCCGCGATGATGCGGTCATTATCTATTTCTGTAAGATACTCTATGTTCTTCTTGATGCGTCTATCAGATGCGGCGATGATTACCCCACTGATGGCAATGCCTGCTGATGTAAGCATGGACAGGCTTATATTACCTGTCCAAGTCGTGCTATGTTGCAAGGCTGTATCTGTATTCGAGAACCATGTCAGCGTTGCTGATGAGTATGATTGACTCTTGGACCCAGTTATATTTACAACACCATTGCAGTATATGTCCTTGGCTATACCAATGCCTCCAGAAAGTATGACCGAGCCATTTGTAGATGCAGTGCTCTGAGTTGTGTCGGTGTTGGTATATGCTCCAGATGTCTGTAGTGTGCCAGTGATATCCAGAGTTTTGGCTGGACTTGAATTACCTCCAAGACCCACCTTTCCAGTGCTATCAATGACAAACCAGTAGCTGCCTTTGTAGATATAGAATGCCCCATTTGGTGCCAATCCAGTTCCTCTGTATCCCAGTTCCAATGTACTTGTATCATTGCTGAACAAGATAGTAGCTCTACCAGTTGAAGATGTGTTGGATATTGATATCGGGGAGTTGTTAGTTCCGCTGTATGTGAGAGTGCCATTCAGACTTCCATAGATACCAGTTCCTACATATAGATTCTTGGCTATACCAACACCTCCAGAGGTTATTATTGAACCAGTAGATATAGATGATGAATCTGTAGTGTCGGATTCCGTAAGTGCGGCAGATAGAGTTAGTCCTGCGAGAGTACCAACTGATGTTATATTGGTCTGAGCTGCATTCTGAAGAACACCTGATGAGTTCATCAGTATGGTGCCTCCATTTCTCAGAGACCCTGATAGAGAGATATCTCC
>JACCDW010140310.1_pt1 | contig 13224 bp, 10 predicted proteins | sample 7449781 | NCBI WGS metagenome assembly JACCDW01 (sample SAMN15323449, study PRJNA562643) | freshwater metagenome | isolation source: river surface water | place: USA:Blue River Watershed | collected 2017-08-18 | reverse complement strand
AATCGAGTTTTTGTCGCGCTTGAAAACTCGAAATGTGAACCGGTTGGCAGTTTTGTCCCCAGCTATCCACCCCAACGGAGGCGACGGCGATGCCTATCGTCATCAATACGAACCTGAATTCGATCACGGCCCAGCGCAGTCTCGAGACGGTCAACCGTCAGCTCACCCAATCCATCCAGCGGCTCTCCTCGGGTCTGCGTATCAACAGCGCTCGCGATGATGCCTCCGGGCTCGTGATCGCAACGAGACTGACCTCACAGATCCGCGGCCTGAACGCGGCCGTTCGCAATCTGAGCGATGGGATCTCGCTCGTGCAGACTGCCGAGGGTGGCGTGAGCTCGATCACCGGCAACCTGCAACGCATCCGCGAACTCGCCGTGCAGTCGGCCAATATCACGCTCACCGAAACCGAGCGCGCCGCACTGCAATCGGAGGTTGCACTAGCTCGCGAGGAGATCAGCCGCGTTGCACAGCAGACCACCTTCAACGGCCGCGCCCTGCTCAACGGCAGCTTGGGCCCCGGCAACTTCGTCGCAGGCGCCAATATCACCGACGTGCTGTCGTTCTCCGGTATCGAAGATCTGCGCGCCACTGCCCTAGGGTTCAATCAAACGACAGGCGCGCCGCCGACACCGGTAGGCGAAGGCCCGGGTGGCGTGCCGGGTTTCACGCGCACCAATCTGCAGTTGCTACCGACGGGAACGAGCGTTGCGCAAAGCATCACGGTGCTCGGCACCACTTACACCCTAGGCAGCTTCGCGCCCGGCGCGAAGGATCTCACCACCGCCATCAACGGGCTCGGCGTCGCGGGGCTTACTGCCTCGGTCGGCCCGAACGCCCTCAATGGCAGCGCCGACAGCAGTTACCTCAACACCTTCGACCCCGAAGGCACTCTGAACATCAACGGCGTCGATATTGCTCTCGTCGGCTCACGTAGCAACAACCTCAGTCAAAACGTCGATGCCGCTGTGGCAGCAATCAACGCGCGCACGATCGACACGGGAGTCGTCGCGAGCAACGGTGTCTCGCAAGGCAACGGTCTCATCCTGACAGCCGCTGACGGCCGCAATCTCACGGTGTCTTTCACAGCCACCGATATCAACGAGACTCGCGCTCCGATAGGCCCAGGTCCCGGCGGCGTGCCGGGCTTCATCGCCACCAACATCGACGTGACGAGCGCAGCCACTGCGGGGGCGCAAAACGTCAACGTGCTTGGCACCAACTACGCGCTTGGCACGTTTGCGCGCGATGCTCGCACCCTAGCCGAGGCTATCAACAACGCCGAGATACCAGGCCTCTCGGCCAATGCCGAAGCCAATGTCTACAACGGCGCCCAAAGCAGCTCGTATTTCAATTTCTTTGATCCTGAAGGCGTGCTCACACTCAACCAAGTTGCCATCACGCTTACGGGCCTCAAATCGAACAGCCTGTCGCAGAATGTCGATCTCGCCGTTGCCGCCATCAATGCCGTCTCGGGACAGACCGGCGTCACGGCCGCGAATGGCACGGCCAACGGCACGGGCATCATTCTGACGGCGGCTGATGGCCGCAATATCACGGTCGATTTTCAAGCGACCGACATCAACACTCAACAGGCTGTCAGCGGCGCAGGCCCCGGCGGCTTACCCGGGTTCATCGCCAACGACATCGCCGTGGTGGGCTCGACCACGGCGGCCGCCCAATCGGTTGAGGTGTTGGGTACGAGCTACGCGCTCGGCACATTTGCACCCAGTGCCAACAATCTCGCGAGTGCGATCAACGCCGCGGGGATCGCAGGGCTGACGGCGACGGCCAACGCCAACGTGGTCGAAGGCGAGCAAGACTCGAGCTACTACCAGTACTACGCACCGCAAGGCATTCTGACCATCAACGGTGTGGACATCGCGCTCTCGGCCAACAAAACGAGCAGCATGACCTCCAACATCGCAACCACCATCAATGCGATCAACCAAGTCTCAGGACAGACTGGCGTTGTTGCCCAGAACGGCTTCTCAAATGGCAAGGGCGTCGTGCTCTCGGCCGCCGATGGGCGAACCATCACGGTCACGTTCCAAGCGACCGATGTCGGGAACGAGACGGCACCGGATTACTCGACCACCGCAGGCAACTTTGGCGTTTCGATCACCGGCGCCGCTGGCCAAACCGGCACGATCGACCTCGCCTATCTCGCACCAACGGGCGTGCTCACGGGCGATGTCACTTTCAGTTCGAGCACGGGCCTGACGCAAACCAACTTCGATGTGGTGGGCGAGCTCGGCCCCGACACCGACCCGGCCCCGGATTTCGCGACCGTGGCGGCTAACTTCGGCTTGCTGCAGACGAGCGCTGCGGGCGTTGCCGGATCCATCTCGATTGCCTATGCAGCACCAACCGGCGTGTTGAGTGGCTCCGTGCAATTCAACTCGGCCACCGGTCTTGGACAGACCGCGTTCAGCGTACAAGGGGAACTCGGCCCCGATACGGACCCTGCGCCGGATTACTTGAGCGTTGCCGGAAACTTCGGCATCACCACGACCGGCCCGAACGGCGTCTCGCCCGGCATCAACATCAGCTACGTCGCGCCGAGTGGCATCTTGAGCGGAACGGTGGAACTCAGCGAATCGACTGGTGTGAATGAGCGGACGCTACCAGTGGTCGGCTCGTTGCAGAGCCCGGATTTCCGCTCTGTCGCCAACATCGATATCTCAACGATTGCTGGTGCGAACCTCGCGATCCAGACCATCGATGGTGCGCTACAAACCGTCAATTCGACCCGCGCGCGATTGGGCGGTGTCTTGAACCGGCTCGATAGCGCCATCGACAACCTTCGCGTCGCCGAAGAGAACCAAATTGCGGCGCGCTCGCGCATCATGGATGCCGATATAGCGGCCGAAACCGCTGCCCTAGCAAGGGCGCAAGTCTTGCAGGAATCGGGTATCGCCCTGCTGGTGCAAGCGAATGCCATCCCGATGAACGTCGTCAATCTACTGCGCAACAGCTATCTCTAGACCGCGCCGCTTCTAGTATCCTCACCTCGCCCCGTGATCGGGGGTGAGGTGGGGATTGTCGATGTCGGAGTCTTCGTTTGATGTGTTGATCGTCGGTGCCGGCCTGACCGGTATCGGCTCGGCAGCCGATTTGCGCCGTCGCTTCCCGCAGAAGCGTATCGCCATCATCGAAGCCCGTGAGCGCATAGGCGGCACTTGGGATCTCTTCCGTTACCCCGGCATCCGATCTGACTCGGATATGTACACCCTTGGCTATCGCGCACGGCCTTGGCGTGAGCAGCGCTCGATCGTCGATGGTCCGTCCATACGGCGTTATATCGAAGAGACGGCTACAGAAACCGGAGTGGACAAACTCATTCGCTTTGGTCAACGCGTAGTCTCGGCCGCGTGGTCATCGCCGAAAGCCAAATGGACCGTCGAGATCGCCCATCGGGACGGCACTCACTCGACTCTCGAGACCCGTTTTCTACATTTTTGCAGCGGCTACTACAGCTACGCAGAAGGTCATCGACCTCATTGGGAAGGCGAAGCGGACTTTCAGGGCGACATCGTTCATCCACAGTTCTGGCCTGAGAACCTCGATTACCGAGGTAAAAAAGTGATCGTGATCGGCAGTGGCGCCACTGCCGTCACCCTCGTGCCCTCGATGGCCGATCAGGCCGCCCACGTAACACTGCTGCAGCGATCGCCCACCTACATTGCGACCCAGCCCGCCGACGATCCGCTCGCCAAATGGCTCACACCTTGGATGCCAAAACGTCTCGCCTACTGGATCGTGCGTTGGAAGTGTATTCTGTCGGGAATATTCTTTTACTCGCTCGCCAAATCGCGACCGAAACCTTTCAAGAAGAGCGTCATCAATCTGGCGCGGAAGGAATTACCCGCCGATTTCGATATTGCGAAACATCTCACTCCCAACTACAACCCGTGGGATCAGCGTCTCTGCGCGGTACCGGATGGAGATCTCTTCAAGGCCATCTCGGCTGGCAAAGTTTCGATGGTCACGGATCAGATTCGACGCTTCCTGCCGCGAGGGATCGAATTGCAATCGGGTGATGTGCTCGAAGCCGATCTCATCATCACCGCCACGGGCCTTAAAATCGAAGCCTTGGGCGGCGCCGAGCTGCGCGTCGACGACAAACCCGTCAAGCTCGAGGAGATCATGGTCTATCGTGGCGCGCTCTTCAGTGGGGTGCCGAATCTTGTCTACACCTTCGGCTACACGAATGCGTCGTGGACTCTGCGCGCCGATCTGATCTCGCACTATCTCGGTCGACTGCTGCGTCATATGGACAAACGTGGCTACGACAGCGTCGTGGCAGAGCGCGACCCCAGCGTGAGCGAACAGCCCTTCCTCGATTTCACCTCGGGCTATGTACTGCGCGCCCTGCCCTCGCTACCGAAGCAAGGAGATCGTTTCCCGTGGCGCATCCATCAGAACTATTTGCGTGACGTTCACGTCACGCGCTTCTCACCCCTCGTCGATCCCCATCTGCGTTTCGCAAAGGCATCCCAATGAGTTCGCGCATCTCTTTCGAAGGTCAAACCGCCGTCATCACGGGAGCCGGCAGCGGCATCGGCCGGGCTCTGGCGCTGAGCCTCGCCGAGCGTGGCTGTCACTTGGCACTCGCCGATATTCGCGAGCAAACACTCGCCGAAACGGCCACGATGCTCGAATCCCATCGGCAGCGCCGACCGCAACTGCGCGTCTCGACGCATCTTCTCGATGTCGCCTCGCGTGAAGCGATCGACGCCTTTCCATCAGCCGTGCTCGCGGAACATCCGACCGTAAACCTGCTTTTCAATAATGCGGGAGTGGCGATCGAGGGAGACTTTCGCGACATCAAGCCAGCCGATTTCGAGTGGCTGATGGACATCAACTTCTGGGGCGTCGTGCGTATGACGCGCGCTTTTCTACCCATCCTCGAGCGTAGCGACACAGCCCATGTCACCAACATTTCGAGCCTGTTCGGATTGATCGCTCCCGCAGGCCAATCCGCGTACGTCGCAAGCAAGTTTGCCGTGCGTGGCTTTTCCGATGCGCTTCGACACGAGCTCGAGGACGGACATATCGGTGTGACGGTGGTATGCCCGGGCGGCGTCAATACCTCCATTGCTCGTAACGCACGCCAGTCGAAAGATCTCGCGCCGGCCGATCTCGAGCGACGCTTGGCTCGCGTGCAGAAGCTCTTGCGGCTACCACCCGCCGAAGCTGCGGCAATTATCCTCAGCGCCGTCGAGCGTCGACAGCCGCGCGTGATCGTCGGCACCGATGCGAAGATCGGTGCCTGGGCAGAGCGCCTCATGCCGATAACCTACTGGAAGCTCGCGCGCAAACTCATGTTCTGAACTCGGTAACCACGATGCTTGCGACTACGATATTTTTGGCCAGTCTTTTCGTGCTCAGCCTGATTTGGCTGACCTTACGAACGGCACGCGGCGTCGAACAACGCATCCCGCCTGTCGGCAAGTTCATCGATTTACCAAAAGCTCGCGTGCATGTTCTCGATCGAGGCGTTGCAGGCGAAGCTATTCCGCCCGTCCTGATGCTGCACGGGCTCGGCGGACAGTTGCATCATTTTGCCTACCACCTCGTCGATGCGATCGCTCAACATACGCGGGTCGTGACTCTGGATCGACCGGGCTCGGGTTACTCGAGTCGGAGCGCCGGCGCCGCTACGACGCTACGCCAGCAGGCCGAGACGTTCGTCGCCTTACTCGATCATCTGAAGATCGATAAAGCCTTTGTGGTCGGTCACTCCTTGGGTGGCGCTCTGGCACTCACACTCGCCATTCATCACCCGACTCGGGTCGCTGGCCTCGCACTCATCACGCCACTGGCTTTCACCCCGCCGGAAGTACCCAAGGCATTTCGCGCACTCGATATCAGCAACCGTATTGCAAGGCAGATCATCGCGTGGACACTAGCGACGCCGGGATTCATGCTCGGTCGCGACAAGGTGCTGCCTGCCATCTTCGGCCCCGACCCAGTGCCCAAGGATTTCGCCGTTCGAGCAGGCGGCATCCTTGCCATGCGTCCTAGCCAGTTCGTTGCAACGTCGGAAGATCTCTGCGCCCTGCCTGACAATCTACCGGCGCTCATCGCTCGTTATGACGAGTTGAGTCGCGAGGACGCACCACCTGTGAACATCCTCGTCGCACGTCAGGATCGTATCCTCGACTCGAAGAACCAGGGCGTGGCGTTGGCGGAAAAACTCAAGCGCGCCCACCTCGAGATCGTCGAGGGCGGGCACATGCTTCCGGTCACTCAACCCCAGCTCGTCACTAAATTCATCGAAGAGTCTCTCAAGCGCCGCGCGTGAAACGACGGATCTCGCTCGTATTGCTGTATTTGGCAGCTGCCGCAGTCGGACTCGGCAGCACCTGGTTCGTCTTGAAACGCGTCGGAGTCGAGGGAGTGACGGTAGGCGCGTGGCGCGCGGATCTGCTTGCGGGCAGTGCCGATGCCGGTCTTTACACCCGAGCACGCATCGCAGTGAATGCCGTGCTAGCACTCGATCGCAGCGAGACGATTTATTTTCTAGCCACACATGACGATCTTGGTAAACCTCTGCGTGCCGAATGTCGCTACCGCTTGAGCGGCGTCGCACCAAATGCCTCATGGTGGAGTATCACGGCTTACGCGGGAGATAACTTTCTTTTTCCGGTCGAGTCGCACCGCTACAGCATCAGCGGAAATTCTTTGAATATCGTCGCCGGCAACCCATTCTCGGCGAGCATCGGACCAGAGAGCAGCCGCACTGACATCAACACTGCGGGCACCGGCGCACTTCGACTGACCCTGCGGCTCTACAAACCCGACGCCACGCTGCAGGCTAACCCTGCGAGCCTGAAGGCGCCGAGCATCGAGCTCATGGGAGACTGCCCATGACGGCGAGCACGACTCGGCGAGCGGGGTGGCCTTGGTATCGCCACTGGCTACTGGCGGCTCTACTAGCAGCAACGGTGCATATCAGCGCGGTGTTCTTGACGCCCCGACTCATCATGCACCGCGTCATCGACACCGTCGCCGGTGAAGGAGCCCAGCCCTACTGGCCGCCACCGATCGATCACACGCACAGGCGCGTCGTCATGCCGAGTCCGGATCTGCTCTACGCCGTGTGCGCCTATGATCTGTCGAATGGTTCGCTACGTATCCGGTTGGATGGAACGTACCCGCGCTACTGGTCGATCGCACTCTACAACTCGAACTCGGATAACTTCCTCACGCTGAGCGGGGATGCCATCGGCGAGCGCGGGGTAGATTTGACCATCGACGAAACTCGATCGACCAGACAAGGACTGCTGTTGATGCGCGTCTTGACCGGCGCGAATTCGCAGTGGCTCGCGCAAGCCGATGCATTTAGACGACTACTGCGCTGCGAGCAATCGCCGTGACGCCTCGTCCGATAGCCCCTCGATGTGGACACGCTTGATGCGTGCCGTTGGTCTGCGACGAAGTCGTCAGACCTACTCGGGTATGAATTATGTCGGGACCCAGTAAATTCGCTCCTCGGAATCCACCTCGAACCCTACCGCCCGCGGCGCCTCACCCTGTGAAAGTTTGATCGCTTTTCCAAAGTGGTTGCTCAAGGCGGCGGCAGTGCCAATCCAAACGACACCTTCATGCAGTGGGCATTTGAACAATCTTGACGCGACTTCCCGGGAGATCGAGTCGGTATAGCGCGCATAGCGCGCGGCGGTGACTTCAGGCTCGTTCGACGCAATGATCACCGACTGCAGGGCTCGGGCGCCGTTCGCGTGCTGCTGCACCTCGGGCTGATAGATCAACTCTGGGCGCTCGTTGCGCACGAAACACACCAGAGCCTCGGGTGTACCCGCAGCGCCGAGTGCAAACCAACTGAACAACGCGTTACCACGGCGCGCACCGTAGTGAATCGGGCGTGAAGCCTGCGCGATGGAACCCACCGACGGCTCAACACCAACAAGTCGCGCATGCGCAGCTTCGATGTCGTCGGTGCCGATCGCGATGATGCCGAGTGAAAAGTTTTCACGAATCCAGGGATACAGGTGATGCGTCGGCACGACCGCATCGACCGCCGTCAGCTCGATGTAGCCACGCTCGAAAATGATGTGGCAACTACGCTGTCCGAGTGAGACGCGCTGACCCGTCGCCGGGTCTAGCGCCATCAACTCCTCAGGCGCCGTGACGAAAAAACCGCGCTCCGCCCACTCACGCCGTAACTCATCGATCGACGAACCGATCAGACCAAGGTGATCTAAAGACTTCATGGCGCCCATTCTTCCACAACTACACGAATCGGTATCGCCCGCAAACATTTCGTTATAGGACAACTCACCCGCCGATCAGTAGATTTCGCACAACCTTTCAACTCGTCGAAGGATGTTTTATGTCTGTATCCGTTAGAAGCACCGTCGCGGCCATCGCACTCACGCAGGCTGCCATCGGCATCGCCCAGGCCCAAACCACGCAGCTCGAGGAGATCGTCGTCACCGCGCAAAAGCGCGCCGAGAACCTCCAGGACACCCCGATCGCCATCTCTGCTGTCACGGGCGATACGATCGAAAAACTCAACATCGATGACATCGGCGCGATTGCTGCTGCCAACCCATCGCTCGTCTACAGCGAGGCCGGTGGCGAAGCGCAGCTCTACATCCGTGGCATCGGCAGCAATATCTTCAGCGTCGGCGTCGACCAGAGTGTCGCCACGCATATCGACGGCGTCTACACCGGCCGAGCCAATATGGGGCTCACGCAGTTTCTCGACATTGATCGCGTCGAAATCCTGCGCGGCCCGCAAGGCACGCTGTATGGACGTAACGCCACGGGCGGCGCGATCAACATCATTTCTCGCGCGCCGACAGACGAGTTCGAGGGCTACGTCTCAGGTCTCGTCGGCAGCTTCGATCGAGTCGACCTGCGTGGTGCACTATCCGGACCGCTCTCGGAAAATCTCTCGGCCCGCATCGCCGTGCGCCGATTGAAAGACGATGGCTACACGGAAGACCTCGATCCGCGTGGGGCCAACAAGATCGACGATAACGATCTGACAGCTATCCGTGGGTCGCTGCGCTGGAAGACAGACGCTCTCACGGCCACCTTGATCGCCGAGCACAGCGAGTTTGAGAATGGCAATACCAGCATCTTCCCGATCGACAACACCGGTCTTGCCGAGAGCTTCGGTGCCACAGCCAATCGAGACATCCACAAGACGTACAACAACACGCCGAGCTTCCATAAATGGAATACCGGTGGTGTGACGGGTACCTTTGATTGGACGGTGAGCGACTCGACCAAACTCAACCTCACCATCGGCTATCGTGATTGGGATAGCGATTTTCTCTTCAACACCGACGGGACGGAAGTCGAGATCACTCGCTCGTCGTTCATCTATACGAGCGAGCAGCTCTCTGCGGAACTGCGTCTCTCGGGCGAAAAAGATTGGGGCCGATGGTTGATCGGCGCTTACTGGTTTGATGAAGACAAATACGGCGCACTCGGCCTCGTCCGATCGGGTTTCACGCCGCCTGCCGTATTACCCCCGCGCTCATTCATTTTTCGTGCAGATGGCACGGGTGAAGCTACGGCTCTCTTCGGCCAAGTGGACTTCAAGCTAGCCGATACCTGGACGCTGAGCGCAGGCCTGCGTTACAGCGACGAAAAGAAGGGCGATCTGCTGCGCCAGTCGACCTTGCTGCCGGATAACGAGCTGCTCGGCCTCTTTACGCCGAACATCATCCCCGATGCGACAGCCGCCACAACGCGCAACGTGAGCCGCAGCTGGGACGCCTGGACGCCCCGGATCGGTCTAGAGTATCGCCCCGCTGATGATCGCCTGTTTTATCTGACCTACAGCGAAGGCTTCAAGTCAGGTGGCTTCAATGATCTCTCCGTCGTCAACCCACCGTTTGACCCTGAGTTCATCGACAGTATCGAGGTCGGTGCCAAAACTGAGTGGCTCGATGGCCAACTGCGTGCCAACGCCAGCGCCTTCTACTACGACTACACCGACCTTCAGGTATCCGTCTTCGCAAGCACGGGTAACATCACCACCACCTTCACCACCAATGCCGCCGAGGCCACAGTCAAGGGCTTGGAGTTGGATCTGATCGCGAAGCCGACTGAGTCGCTCGACATCGCGGCCTCCCTCGCCTTCCTCGATGCAACCTATGATCGCTTCGTGACCCCCTACGGCAGCTGCAACGCCGCCAACGCTAGTCTCGACGCGCGCTGCACGGGTCGCATCGGTCTGCCTCGCCTGATCGATGCCGCGGGTAACAAGCTGAACAACGCACCAGAGCTCAAGGGCTCGCTGTCAGCGACTTACACCATCAACCTCGCCAGTGGTGGCTCCATCAGTCTGCAAGGCGCCACACACCATCAGGGTCGCGTGTATTTCCTGCCCGCCAACACCGATGTCATGTCGCAGGCCTCATACACACTAGTCGATGCCCGCATCGGCTATGAGAACGCGGGTGGCACCCTCTCTGTCGGCGCGTTTGTGAAGAACCTGACCGACGAGGACTATTTCCACAATATCGTGCAGTTCACCTCGACGAGCGACGCCCGTAAGGATGTGTTCGCCATCGGTAACGCCCTTGGTTATCCTGCGGCAGGCCGCCAGTGGGGCCTCGAAGTCACCTATCGTTTCGGAAACTGACATGGCACGACCGCACATCATGTTCGTCCAGGCCCAGATGATCCCGTGGTCATCTGGATGCCATGGCGCTCTCTACGCCGACGTCCACTCGAAGATGTTGAGCCAGGACGATGTCGACGGCAGCGCGACAACGATCATTCGTTATCCCGCCGGTTGGTCGCGTAGCGAACCGCACTCTCTATCCTGTCACGAAGAGTTTCTGGTTCTGGACGGCGCCATCCGCATCAACGGCAGACTGTACGAAAAACACACTTACGGTTTCTTGCCGTCCGGCTATCCGCGCGAGCAGCTCTCCAGCGAGCACGGCGCGGTACTGCTGACGATGTTTTATGGTGTGCCAAAGACCGTCAATGGCTCGGCCAGCAGTTTCGATGAGAAGCTGCTGGTCGAATACGTCAACCCGCTACTGATGGACTGGGACCCAGGCCTCGTCGACCCGCAACTCTCCAAGGGTGTGGCGATCAAACCGCTGCGTACGGACCCTTACACGGGCGAGACGTCTTTCCTGTATTGCTCGCCACCGCACCGCGTGCCACCCGGCATGTCGAAACCGCAGTGGACTCACCCAATGGTCGAGGAACTCTACACGCTCGAAGGCGATTACGTATGGGGCGATCTTGGCCGTATGCAGCGAGGCGGATACTGCTGGTGGCGGGAAGATATCTATCACGGACCGGCAGGAACAGACACGGGCTACAACCTCTTCGTTCGTACCGTCAACGGACCGCTCGTGAATACCTTTGACACGGTCAAGAAACCCTTCACTTGGAATCCAGAGCACAAGCCGATCCTGCCGCCGGAGTTGGCGCCATACGGCCAGCCCCTGCCCTTCGCGCCGAACTACTGACTATGACGAGAAGCGAATGGCCTGCCGCGTCGCATGCGCGTTACGCCGTCATCGTCTTGATGGTGGCGTACTTGTTTTCTTATGTTGATCGACAGATTCTCTCGATGCTGGTCGGTCCGATCAAGGCTGATCTTGGCCTGACGGATACCGAACTCAGTCTGTTGCACGGCCTCGCCTTCGCGCTCTTCTACACCGTCTTTGGCATCTGGCCGATCGGAACCTGGGCAGATAAAGGCAATCGCCGAAACATCATCGCCGGCGGGGTTTTTCTTTGGTCGCTGATGACCGCTTTGTGTGGACGAATGACCAGCTTCGCCGGGCTTTTCGCTGCGCGCGTTGGTGTCGGCGTTGGCGAAGCGGCCTTGACGCCGACCGCTTACTCGATGCTCGCCGATTACTTTCCCCCCGAAAAACGTGGCCGAGCACTCGGACTTTTCTCGATGGGCGTGTACTTCGGGATCGGCGTGGCCATCATGGTCACGGGTGCGCTGGTGCAATACGTATCCAGCCTACCGCCGATCGATCTACCGCTCATCGGTGAAGTTCGCGGCTGGCAGATTCCCTTCTTGTTGTTGGGACCGCCCGGAATTCTCGTAGCGCTTTGGATGATGACGGTGCAAGAGCCACCGCGTCGAGGCACCATAGCTGAGTTACCCAGCTTTGGCGCTGTGATCTCGCACCTGCTTGCACACAGATCGTTCTATCTGAATTTTTTCTTCGGCGTGTCGTGTCTGACGCTGCTCTTCAATGGTATCGCCTTCTGGTTTCCAGCCCACCTGATGCGCAGCTTCGGAGTTGATGCGCTATTCGTAGCATTCACCTACGGCCCCATCATGTTCTTCGCAGGCGCAGCGGGCATACTGGCCGGTGGGATCCTCGCGGATCGATGGCGAGCGAGTGGTAATAAAACGGCGGAAATTCGTGTTGCACTCGTGAGCGCCCTTTGTCTTTGGCCGGTCTCGATCGCCACGTTCCAAGTCGATAACGTGACTTACGCGTTGATTCTGGCGATCCCGACCTTGTTCTTGTCCAGCTTCCCTTTCGGCGCTGCTTCGTCTGCCATCCAGCTCGTCACACCAAACCAGCTGCGCGCCCGCGTTTCGGCGATCTATCTGCTCATCATCAATATCATCGGTATCGGTCTCGGTGCCACGGTCGCCTCGGCCATTTCTGATTACGTCTTCGCCGACGAGAATCGCATCGGTGACGGAATCTCGATCGTGGCGCTGCTCAGCGCCCCCGTAGCCGCACTGCTGTTTTGGCGCAGTCGTGAAACCTTCAAAGCACTTCAATACAGCTGAAACGTGCGGTACAAAACTCCATCTTTCGGATGAATCACACCCGCATCCTATTCGTCTGCATGGGCAACATCTGTCGCTCACCGTCGGCGGAAGCGGTGCTGCGCGAGCTTGCACGGCGGGAATTCCCCCAGCTGCAACTCTCTGTCGATTCGGCTGGCACCCACGGCTATCACATCGGCGAACCGCCCGACCCACGCTCGATCGCAGCAGGTCGTGCCCGCGGCTATGACCTCACGCCCTTGCGAGCGCGCAAGGTCGATCGCGAAGACTTCCATCGTTTTGATTGGTTGCTTGCGATGGACGCTGCGAACCTTGCGCGGTTGCACGAGCTTTCTCCAGCGGGCACGGCTAGCCGTGCCAGGCTATTTCTAGAGTTTGCCGGCGAAATAGAACGTAGCGACGTGCCGGATCCCTACTATGGCGAACCAGCGGACTTCGAGCTCGTT